>BNJU01005326.1_pt1 | contig 12413 bp, 13 predicted proteins | sample 8539281 | NCBI WGS metagenome assembly BNJU01 (sample SAMD00202456, study PRJDB9452) | human saliva metagenome | isolation source: human saliva | place: Japan
GCAGAATGAACATCATCAACTGCTGCACAAAGATTCATTGCAATGCAAATTCTTTTGCCCATAATTCACAGAGAAATTGTTAGCCTCATAACACTCGTTAATCGGATTGCCAATAACTTTTGGCATAACAAGCCCAGCGAAATTACCTTTATCATCCTTAACAATGTCTGTTGGCCAAGCAAGCGAAGAAAGAACTTTGTTATCGAATCTTGAGCGAATTGACACCATTAACTCAACCTTGCGCCTAAGTTCAGAAGTCAACTTTGCTGGGTGGTAAATTTTCAAGACAGAGTTAGGGTTACCGCTAATGGAATATACGGTTCCTTCGCCACCGCTACCCAGCTGGTTAGCTTCGTGGTAGAGGCCTTTGTTGCCGTGGTATGTAGCCATTATGGGTTAACCTTTTCTTGCTTTGAGAAGGGAGCTAGTTACGCTTCAGGATCCGCCTTAAAAAGTTAACTGCTTGGCGGAAAAAACGAACTATCTTATTGAGTTGAACCAGAATGATTTCAGCGATCCTGATTAGACGATCCGTCAACGTAACAACCGGTGGGTCAAGTGCACGGTCCTGTTCGCCTGGAGGGTAGGGGGCTTCCGATAAAGGTTCCCTGTTTCCCTTAGTAGTTATCGGTCGAGACTTTTTGCTATCTCCATGTTCAAACTTGGAAGTTGATGGTGATGGAGTTTTTAGTGTGGGCCTCGAAGCTTTTCCAACGTCAGACTTCAAACCTATATATATCTGAACTGTGTGCTGCATTGATTCAGATGGAATAGGCTTGGAATCTTGTTCAGCGCGAGTTGGCTGAATATATAAGTGATCGCAAAGTCTACGATGTCTCTCTTCTCTAATACTTCGCCAATTAGGGTCTGAGAAGTATCCGCTTGGCATATCAAATGTCATTGGAACGTTAACGTCATTCAAAACCGCGATAGAAATATCGTCAGTTATTGTTGATATGAAACGATAGAGTTCATTATTAGAACGAATCTGTTCCACTATAGTCTCAGCGTCAGCTACGTCGTTGCTCGAATATACGTTCAGAAGTCGGTCGTAAATCCGATCGCTAGTAGCTGAATCATCTCCCGAAAAAAGCTTTTTTAAGTAGCTAATGAAAGAATTGAGTGCTTTAATTCCTAGATCAGAAATTATGCTCAGGAACAGTAAAAGAGGTACGTACACTTTGGAGATAGAATCGCGGAAATCATTAGAAGCGATTTTGTCTCTAACTCCATCAGTTGCCAATAATACAGTCGGAACATTTTCTGAATGCTGACCGAAGACCCAGTATTTCGCCCCAAAGCGAAGCGGAATCATAGAGTCTCCATCTTCACCTTTCTGAGGTGTGGTAATCTCACTGGCTTCGCCGAAACGATTAACTACGAAAATACCACCATCTCCGCAGTGTCCGTAAAACAGCATCCCCTTGTAGAAACAAGCGACAGTAAGAGTTGTGTCAAAAGCTTCTAGCTCAGTCGATTCGTGTTCCGCATGTTCGCAAATATCTCCGAAAGCACGATGGAATGCGAGTAACAGCATGGCCAAAACGCTTTTTAGTGTCTGTTGATGTAGGAAAGTTTTTCAGAACAAAACTTGAGCGCTGAAGCCACAGCGATTTTAGAACCTTCGTCAGACCTGGAAGCAGATCCTACACCGTCAGCAATTGCTGCAATGGTCCAGCCGTTCTGTAAATGGATTATATCGGAGTGATCCTGGCAGGGTGTGTTAGTGCGTAAGTGATCTTTTCCGATAAGGCTGAACGAATAGGAAGGGATGTGGTTAGTCATTTTTAGTATGCGTCGAGTTGAACTGCGCCCATGTTAGATTCGAGTGGTGCCATCTTTGGCATTTCGCCTGGTGCTGAGTGAGATACGTTAGCCATCGACTTATTTGCCCAGTTTAAAGCGGTTTTTAAATCAAAATCAAAGTCTCGCAATTCTAAAATTAGGTCATCTTTTGTTAGGCCCTTAAGGGGTTCCTTGTTATAGCCGGGAGTTCCTAGAATCCAGAGCTTCAGTTTACCTCTATCTTGGAGCTTCATAAGCTCTTGTTTAGCAGACTCAATATTATCGGTAGGTTCGCCGTCTGTGATCATGAAGATCCACGGCCTAAAGGACATTACGCCGTTTGCATTGTATAGCCGGCGTCGCTCATTCGTGATTTCAGCCGCTTTAAGCAGGCCTTCCCCCATTGGCGTCAATCCTGATACAGACAAATTAAAGCCTGCCTCGATTCGCGAAATTGGGGTGTGTGGCATGGTAACATTAACGCTGCCGCCAAACGTTATCACGGCGATATCAATAATGTCTGCATTAGCGTCAGACTGTAGTGAGCGGACAAGGCCGTTTAATCCATCGTTTAGGCTCCGAATGGGCTCGCCGACCATTGAGCCGGAGGTGTCAAGCAGAAAAGTTACAGCAAAGTGGCGCTCATTAATTCGCATAATATCGCCAGAGTATGTTTCTTGTTCCAACATCTTTGTCCTCATCTACGTCGATTGGTGGGTTTGAGGTTGTTGGGGGGGGCATTGAGGTTCAATGTTTCTGTGTGCAGTTTATTGTTGCTTTGCAGTGCACGTCAAGGATTTATTCTAAATTGTTCTAGAAGTTAACGGTTTGGTTGAGTTGTTATACGGTTTGTAACATACAATAAAACTTTAATACTTAATATTGAAAAATCTGTCACTTTGACAAAATTGTCGTTGTTATTGCAATAGGTTATCTAGGTGTACTGAACAATATTGCAAATGCAACTTATGAGATGTGTTGAGTTATTTTACTGATGGTTGCAGTGTAGTCTGATTGAAATGAGTGCGGTGTGGATAATCTGGTGTTTGGAGAACGGCCTTGCCTTAGCTGCTAGATGTAGCATGGTCGCGTCACTTCTGGTTGCGGTGAAGCGCTGGCTCGTAGCCTCTGCTAAGCCAAAAACAAGCGTGCGCCGGCCCTGAATGAACAGGCCCGGCGCACGGGAGAAATGTATTATTTAGGGATTTGTGTGATTTGCTGTTTATTTGGTGTGGGTGTAGTAAGCTGCTGGGAAAGAGCTGTGCGGTGTCCTTCTCTCTGGGCGTTGGGCTTGGGGAGCCGTTACAGTTTTTATCCCTGGGAGTAGTTGAGTGATGGAATCCGAAGAGGTATCTGGCGGCAACGCTGCTGTTGTCAATTTTTATACTGAGCTAGGGCTGGATCGTACTTGGGCTGTTGACCAGCTGCAGGCGAAGCTTCAAAAACTTAAGCTTCATTGGGGGCGTCGTGCGAGTCTTGCCGGCAAGCATGGCGATGAGGCTCGTGAGCGTCTGAGTGTTATTGAGTCGGCTCTGAATACCTTTAGTGATGAGGATGCTAAGGAGCGTTACGATTATCGCCTGCGTCATGCCGATTCGGTGGTCTCTGACGATGAGGTTAATTGGGTGGCGCGGGCTTGGACTTACTACTTCGCTGAGGACTACGATGCTGCGGCGGTTGCGGCTCGTAAGGCTCGTGAGCGTGGTTCTAGTGATCCTGCGGCTTATGTTGTGTCTGCATGGATTGAACTTGCGCAGTATCACGCAGAACGGGCGCTAGAGTATGCTTCCGAAGCGTACGTGCTGGACGAAAATGGTGATAATGCTTTTGAGGTTCAGGAGGTCCGCGGGGTTGTTTTCTATGCGACGAAGAAATATGACCGCGCGATCGAGGCTTTCAAGAAAGCGGCTGATACTGCCTCATCGACTCAGAAACCAGGGGTTTGTTTACGTTTGGCACGAGCTCAAACTCAACGATCTCGTCACAAAGAAGCCCTATTATCTTGTCTTGCTGGATTGCAAGAAGGCAACGACGGACAAACGGAAGATGAGTTAGTTCAACATGCCTGTAAATCAATGAAAAAAGCGGGGTGGTATAGTAGCTCTTCAAAAGAAACACCGAGACAACAAGCTAAATCACTTCGTGATCTCATTGAAGGTTTCTCGTTATCGCAAAGTGTCAAGCAGAGACTAATTAACTACCTTGAAGTTCTTATCACTCGTGAAGATAAAATGCGCGAACTTTCATATTTTGCGGCACGAATGAAGGAACCTAAGATGGAAAATCGATCAAATCCTGATTTTCCGATTTACACTACTATGATTGTGTTGTCGCCTTTCATTTTAATGATATTGCCTTTGTCATTAGCTATCTTAACGGACACTAGCATCAGTTTCAGTGGTCCCAGTTCCAATACTGACTTTATGATACTTAAAGGGTATTTTGCTTTATTGATTTTTGCGTTTCTGCGGTTCTGCGTGTATTTTCTCAAAAAGTTGAAATATAATGGCGCTAAGAGAAAGTATCAGGATGAGGTGGCCGAGTATGAAGCTAATAAAAAGTGTGTGGCTGATTTGCAATCTGAAATTAAGCGTTTAGATAATAAGTGACCTCAATGTGACGAGAAGAAACTGAGGATACACCTTTATTGTAGAGTATCCGTCAGATACACTTTTGTTTAGCAGCTTAATAATGTTGGCTTCCCAAAATTAGGGGTGTAATTGAGGTTCGAGTCCTCAGCCTTTGAGGAGTACTTGGATAAAGCTGCACAACTCTGGGAGTAAAGTCGCGTAGGTGCTCGAGACGCCCGTTTATGGATTTGGTGGGATGTGTTGGGTCGAAGTAGGCTAGGATGTGCCCCAGAGTCGGCGTTTGGCTGTCCTGCCTAGCGTGACGAGCTAGGTGCAGGCGTGAAGGTGAGCAGTTGGCCGCGTCTTACATCATGGCCTTGCCCGCACACATATCAGATGCATACTAGATGGCGATGATGTTCTGATAGACGCTTAAGGTGAATTCGAGCGCGAAGCGCTCATCCATCATTGGCAAACAGGCCGAGTATCCGGTGTTGCTGCCGTGGTGTTAGCGGACAGAACCTGGCATATGACATCCCATGCTCCTTTTGCGGGGCTTGCGGCCTGCCCGCGCTGAAAGTGAAAGTTATTGTGGATGAGCCTGTGGTGCTTACCCGGGCATTATCGGCTAGGTGTAGGACGATAGAAAGGATCCATGAACGCCGTGGCAGCGGAAGTTCCTCGGCGGCGGCGCTCTTAAACCCGTCCATCGCGACAATCTCAATGCTGTCTGCGCCAGGAGTGGGGTCGGGAGACTAGTCGGGTCTTAAAGACCTGTTTGGAGGATCCCGCAACCATGTCCAAAGGCTGGCAGTTGCGCCGTGATCGCGGATGGCAGACAAATCCAAAATGTGACGGTGACATACTATGTCGTCATAGGTGAGTATGACGACATACGTGTTGTGGCATACACACCTTCAAACTAGGGTGGATTGTTAGTGAGCGCGTTGAGGTCTTTTGGATACGTAGTGTAGGGGTTTCCAACATTAAAGGGACTCGGATTTTATCCTGCTGCGATATGTTAGTTTCTTTGAACTGCCACTACATCTTCCGGATGAAAAGAACCATTTAAGCTCACGTAAATTCACGTAAGTAAATTATGCCATACCGCATATGTGTGGCTCGATTGTATATGTATTGACATATAATATCATTACCTTTAGGGCCAAATCTTACAATCAAGTTGCTCAATACGCGCTTTATCCGCTTCGTATCGAGCCTCCGCTTCATATGACTCTACAGCTGCAGCTTCATGCTTTTTTAGTGCATGCCTGTAGAAAACTAATCGTAGAGGTAAGAATAGTATAAATAGCCACGTCAGGAAGCCGGGCAGACTCTCGCCCAGTCCGATCTTCGGAAAAATAGCAATCAAACCGAAGAAATAAAAAAGGAAGATGCCTACGGACATGAAAGGAAATCCAGGCTTGGGGTTGGTGTACGGGGCGGGTCTCACCCTTGTGCGCGCCCGCAAGTCTGCATACTCAAGTAAGTTATCAAGATGTAAGTACAATCTCTGCTTCTTACTTTGCGTGAGATCAGATGCGTCAACACGTCTACGAAGTGACTTGATTTCACTAATTTCTCGATCACCCATTGACATATCTTTTGCACCCCAATTGTCCTATTGATGGATAATCGTGCGCATTCCACTAGTTCATCTTCACTCGCTTCGCTGTCACATTCGCGCAATCCTGCCAAGCATGATGATAAGGCACCGTCAAAGTTATAGTCTTTCATGTAGGTACGCACTATGCGCAGGTAAACCTCAGACATCTGAGTCGGTTCAGCTAATGTAAGGGCTTTCTTGAAAGCCTCGATCGCGCGGTCATATTTCTTCGTCGCATAGAAAACAACCCCGCGGACCTCCTGAACCTCAAAAGCATTATCACCATTTTCGTCCAGCACGTACGCTTCGGAAGCATACTCTAGCGCCCGTTCTGCGTGATACTGCGCAAGTTCAATCCATGCAGACACAACATAAGCCGCAGGATCACTAGAACCACGCTCACGAGCCTTACGAGCCGCAACCGCCGCAGCATCGTAGTCCTCAGCGAAGTAGTAAGTCCAAGCCCGCGCCACCCAATTAACCTCATCGTCAGAGACCACCGAATCGGCATGACGCAGGCGATAATCGTAACGCTCCTTAGCATCCTCATCACTAAGGTATTCAGAGCCGACTCAATAACACTCAGACGCTCACGAGCCTCATCGCCATGCTTGCCGGCAAGACTCGCACGACGCCCCCAATGAAGCTTAAGTTTTTGAAGCTTCGCCTGCAGCTGGTCAACAGCCCAAGTACGATCCAGCCCTAGCTCAGTATAAAAATTGACAACAGCAGCGTTGCCGCCAGATACCTCTTCGGATTCCATCACTCAACTACTCCCAGGGATAAAAACTGTAACGGCTCCCCAAGCCCAACGCCCAGAGAGAAGGACACCGCACAGCTCTTTCCCAGCAGCTTACTACACCCACACCAAATAAAGATAAAATTTGTGTAAAGAAATTAAACTGGCTCTTCATAATTGAGGGTGTAGTTGGGGCCTGAATCCGCCGGTTTCGAGGAGGCAGCGGGTGATGTAGTGGGTGAGGTTACGGAACCCGAGGGCGCAGCCGCGTAGATGTTCAAGGCGGCCGTTGATGGCTTCGGTAGGGCCATTGGAGGTGTGAGGGTGGTCGAAGTAGGCCAGGATGTCCCCGGCTCGGCGTTTGAGTGTCCTGCCCAGCATGATGAGCTCGGTCAGACCCCTCGGTACACGCGTGCAGGTCAGCGTGTTGATTCTGACTTGCATCAGGGCCTTACCCACGCGTGTGTCGGGCGCGCGGTAGGCGTCGATGATGTTCTGGTAGGCGCTCCAAGTGACCTCGAGCGCGACGTGCTCCTCACCGGAAAACAGGTCGAGGATCTGGTGTTGCTGGCGTGGCGTGAGCAGGCATGACCGGGTGCGCAAGCATACGGCGGGCCTTGTACAGGGGATCCGTGCCCCGGCCGCGCCGGTGGTGGAGTTCTTGCCCAATGCGTCTGCGGCACTCATCCAAGGCGTTGCCAGCCAGGTGCACGACGTGGAAGGAATCCATGACCGCCCTTGCGTCGGGGAGTTCTTCGGCGGCGGCGCTCTTAAACCCGGTGAATCCATCCATCGCGACGATCTCGATGCGCTCACGCCACGTGTCGGGGCGGGAGGCCAGCCAGGTTTTGAAGACCTGCTTGGATCGGCCCGGGACCATGTCCAAGAGCCGGCAGGGACCGCGACGGTCTCGTACAGGAGTCAAGTCCAAAATGACGGTGACGTATTTGTCGCAGTAGGGGGTGTGGCGCCACACGTGTTCATCCACGCCAATGACACGCACCCCCTCGAAACGATCGGGATCATTGATCAGCAGGCGCGCCCCTTCGGCAAGGACAGCAGTGTTAGCGGCTCTTCCAGGACACACTCAGGGCCTGGGAGATACGCGCCACCGTCAGATGGTGGACCACCAGGCCCGTCAGCGCCCAGCGCACCGCCGAGTGCGAGAGCTTGGTGCGTGGATCGGCCGCTGCACTCATGTTTTGGCGCCACACGTGAGCGCACTGCGGGCACCGGTAGCGGCGCACGCTCACGTGCAAGATCGTGGGGCGCCACCCGTAAGGCTCGTGCGCCAAGCGTCTGATCACCGTGTCACGCGCCTTGTCCTGGCATCCGCAGCGTCGACACCACCGGTCCTCCCCAGCAATCCGGCAAGCCAACACTGCATGGTCTGGCCAAATGCGCTGGCCCGTCACTTCCAGGCCCAGGTCATCCAGGCGTGTGAACGCGGTTAGGTCAGGGCGATCAAAGATAGTATTGGGCATGTCGAGGTCTTTCAGATGGACGGTGTGGCAATCTCCATCATCGGAAGGCCTCGACCCCTACCCGGCCACGACACGCCCAACCCCGCCCACAACACCTACACCCTCAAATGCGAAGAGCCATTAAACTCACGGGTGTAGTGGTGCCATATTCAATCAGTACTTTCTGTCACGCACGGAACGTGCATAAGTATTCGAACCCACTATTCTTTATGAGGGTTGTTATTGAGCTAACAAATTCTATTAGGAAGATTTGTTTCTTGCAAAATTCCGTTTGCATCATAGTTGCGCGGGAGACAACTATGTTTCGAAGTATTTCTCCTCATGTATTGCGGATGCGTGATTGGAGTTCTACTGATCCTTTAGTAAAATTTCTGAGCGAACCGCACGAGGCATTGCGAGAACTATCAAGTGCCGATGAAGCCAGCTTAAAAGCGCGCTCTGCTGGTTTATCAGAGAATCGAGCAAGTATTTCGCGGGCCTGATTAAGTAGTTCCTCTGCCCTATTCAAATGGCTAATAATCCCATTAGCACCATCGACGCGCTCTCTCAGCCTCGTCAAGTCACTATCAATATCAGAAACTATTAGCTGCCATTATGAACCCCCATAGTAGTAGTCCTCATCATCGTCAGGCACGTATCGTTCAATACAGATAGCTTGTGCCGCGACACGTGCACTATCGCACCTGGCTTTTGACTGACCGACAAACGACACGGAGGCTCTCATATCTGTTGCAAGTCTGTCACCCAAACTAGTTCCAGATACAAGCTCCGATGTTAAGTTCGAAAGGTCTTCGCATGCAGACTCCATGAATGACAATTCGGATCGAGCAAGGGCGAGTAAATCGAGCGCCTCGCGCCGCCATTGTTCGAGATCGGGATCAACAACCCAAGGCATGAAAAACTTACTTCGTCAGGTCACTAATAAAAGCTTGCACAGCTGAATCAAGTGCCTGCATCTTAACGGCCGAATCCCGTATGGATTGTGATGCAATACCAATCTGTCTAACTGCTTGCTCACCAGAGGTTGAACCTCTCACAATCGCATAAAGCCGCGACGAATGACGATTAACAGTATCTGAGCACATCAATGACATGTGGGCAAGCGTTTTAGCCTCATCGTTCAAACGATGAGCTGCGTTGGCAACATCTTGTATTGAAGTCATATTCAATCCTTTCTAGGAAAACCTGGAATCCATCTCAAATGGTTGACACACGTAACAACGCGGTGAGTGCTTGTTGAATCTCTCTCTGCGCCTTCTTCAGAGAATCTTCGGCCTGCTGAAGGGCCGTCAACATCCTCGTGTCGTGCGCATTCTGACTGCCCTGTAGGGCTTCACGGACCAGTTGCATTTGTTTCTGGTTTGCCCTTAAGTATGCGTTAATACGCGCCTCTTCATCCACCAATTGTTGACGGATAGCTACTACCTCTCGGACCGTGTCAGTAAGCATTGACATGATGAGTGCTCCTCAAAATATCTATCAATTATCAAATTCTTCGGTAGTTCCAGGGTATCTGGTATATGGAATCACGCGTACAGGTGCTGGCATGACTGCCGAATCCCATACAATCATCCGATTGGCGCGTGGACGCCAATCGAGAAGCGGCTCGTCAAGGAAACGGCGAGTCGTCTGAGTGTCAAGTCCATACGCCGCCTTGACATCGAAATAAGCGGAGCCCCCATAACCGACCTGTTCATTAAAAGCATCTGCCTTCATCCACCAGCCGAGGATATGGATACCATGACCAGGGCCATTACGACACAGGTCAGGCAAACGAAAACGCGTCATGCAGCCGCTCCATGCCCTAGCCCCCAATACGTAGGTTGTGCGTAGTGGCGTTGAGCGTGGCTGAGAAGCCTCTGCCCTCTCAGCCAGCTCTGTGAGTGCCGTATTAGCCTCTTCAGGTTCAATGAGCCGCACTGAGATACCAGATTGAGTTAAATCAGAATACAGTCGCTCACGAGTGGCCTCCCACTGTTTGTTCACGCGCAGGAAATCAAGAACGATCACCTCTACCTCACTACCATGAGGCTGTAGGGAAAGGCTCTTTAAGGCGTTCGCCAATGTGATGGAGGCATTTGCAGGACCAACAATAGCCACGTTACGGCCAATGTCGTTGTTCATAGCAACGTCCAACACGGTGCCATCAACTTCAATACGCTGCCCAAAGAAAGCAACTGGACTATCTGCAGGATGTCGCATCAGCTTGTCTATCGCTAGCTTACTGTCGTCAAGACATAGTGCGCGTTCACCGTTGAAGACATATGGTGCAGGAGTTGAGTTTGCTGCGGCCCACCAAGTATGCCGCATTGGTGCGAGAATGTTCTCGTCTGCAAACGTGATGGCAGTTTTCTTATTTTGAGAAACTTCTCCATAATCGAGGTTAACGATAGCCTCACGTGACCGAATGTGAGCGGCAGCATCATTTCGAGATCCCCAAAGTTGCCTGCGATTCCGCAACTGAATTCTTCAATGCGATTCTGACCGGAACTTGTCCAAATAGTCCTTCTGCTGTCGCTCCAATAAGACTATTGTTTCCACCGATTGTCTGAGAGGCAAGCACGACGTGAATACCGCATGCGCGAAACAAGCGTACCCCGCGCTGGAGCAGATCAGCGATCTGATCGGAGATCTTGTCGCGCTCTGCAAACATCATCTGGAATTCGTCTACAAAGAGAACAATTCGTGGCATTCTGGCGTCAGGAAGTTTTATGCGGTATTCGCGCAAACTCTGGACGCCAACCCGCTTAAACTCTTTCATTCGTGACGAGTAGATCGTAAACAAGTGTGTCAGAACTGCTAGACCAAATTCCCGATCAGCTTCCAAACCGAGAACTCTGGCGTGTGGAAGATACTCACCCTGTGGCCCATCAGTGAATCTCTGAAGTGTCACACCTTCTTTGAAATCAAGAAGATATAGTTGCAGTTCTTGAGGTGAATATCGATGACACAGGCTGTGTACGATTACGGAAATTAGATTCGACTTTCCCTGGCCGACAGCGCCAGTCACCAAAGCATTGTGCCGTTGATTAATCTCATCGCCAAGAGTAATCGATATAACGGACATGCCATAGCGGCCAACAGTGAATGTAATGCCATCTCGACTGCTATGTAGCCATTTATCACCCAGCGGCTCAATCTCTCCAAAAGGCACAATTTCAACCGTTGTAGAAATAAGGGCCTGCTGGACGCTATTAGCGATACTAATAAGTTTTTCTGCGCAGGGTGCGTCAAAAGTGCCGATCAACTTACCTGTCTTATCGCACAGCAAATCTCCGGATATTTCTACCTGCTGAAACAAATCTAGGAAAAATTCGTTGACTCCAAGAGCGGGGGCGTGGATCAGAAAGGACACTCCGTTACGAGGGCCTGCTTTCGCTAGTGTACGAACTGAGTTCTTAATTTCATCATCGAGGAGATCAAAATCTGCAGAGAGGACGAGTAGCTTGTAGTCTTCGATTGGTTTACCTACAGCTCGCCTAAATGCCGTCAATGTTGACGAACGACCCTGCACAACGTTAGCAACTCCCTGAACGTGACGACGCAGGTAGTCGAGACAAATTAAGAGATCTTTCGGGCTATTTACGATCCGAAGGAGCTTTTCGCCCCCATTATTAACATCTTGAAATGGAGCGGCCAAGCCTGACAGAGAGTCATCGTAGACGATAATTTCTAGCTGTCCAGGAGCGGTGTTTGCGAAAGCTTCACCGATCAGATGCTGAACAAATTTAACTGACGAATCATCAATCAGAGAATCATCAACCCAGATGTTCCCTGCTCCAATGAAATCGAGCCGTTTTGAACCTAAATCAACATTCTCTGCCACACGTAGAGACATGAGACAACACTCCCAAGCTAGTTAACTAGACAGACCGGTCTCTAAATTTTTATTAGCTTAAATATTTACGTTTCTCGCCCATCTAATCGCCATGCTTGCCGGCAAGACTCGCACGACGCCCCCAATGAAGCTTAAGTTTTTGAAGCTTCGCCTGCAGCTGATCAACAGCCCAAGTACGATCCAGCCCTAACTCAGTATAAAAATTGACAACAGCAGCGTTGCCGCCAGATACCTCTTCGGATTCCATCACTCAACTACTCTCAGGGATAAAAACTATAACGGCTCCCCAAGCCCAACGCCCAGAGAGAAGGACACCGCACAGCTCTTTTCCCAGCAGCTTACTACACCCACACCAAATAAACAGCAAATCACACAAATCCCTAAATAATAC
>BNJU01002210.1_pt1 | contig 12403 bp, 17 predicted proteins | sample 8539281 | NCBI WGS metagenome assembly BNJU01 (sample SAMD00202456, study PRJDB9452) | human saliva metagenome | isolation source: human saliva | place: Japan
AATTCTTCTTGAATGAATGAAAACAGTCTTGTTATGCAAGGCTGTTTTTGCTTTTGTTTTAAAAAAACTTTTTACAGTTATGACTATCTTTTGCCAATTTTCTATGATATACTAATGTGTGAATAAAAGAAAAGGAGTTTTTTCGAAATGGAAAAATTTAATGGCAAAGTCCAAGGACGTGGATACTTCCGAAAGACCAAAGCTTTTGGTTTAGCAAGTGGTATCATCCTCGGAACAATCTTGTTTTTTGGGGTTGGAACAGCATCGGCAGATGAAGTGACTTCTTCAAACGCACCAGCTACTGCTGTAACAGCAGAAGTTCCTAAACAGGAATCTCCTGCACAACCGACAGGTTCTGAAGTTACTCCCTAAAGTTGAAGCTAACGCTCAACCAGTGGTTGCATCAGGAGTTGAAGCGCCTGCTGCTAAAGAGGCTACTGAGCTAGTAAACTCTCAAAAACCTAGCGATCAACCAGATGCAGATGGAACTTATAATAGCCAAATTTCAAAAATATCTATTATTGAAAAAGAGGCTAACGGCAAGAGCGCTCGCGTAAAAGTTGACCTTGCGGACGGATATTCAATTCCCACAGGTGGCAAGATAACTTTTAAAGTGGACGGAGATGTAAGACCTGATACTTCAACATTGCTAAATGAGAAGAAAGAAACTGTTGGGGAAATTACATCAACTATCCCTGTTATGAAGGATAGCACTCTACGCTCTCAAACAACCTTAGAGGGCTACAAAAAGTTTTAAATAATTCGTCTGTTGAAAAATTGATTGGTTCTAAAACTTTTGAGATAAGATTTAAAGAACCTTTTGCTAAACTAAACAAAAATCGCTCTATTGAATTTACACTTAAATCAGAACAAAATGCTGTTAATAGGAAGTTTTTTATCTTAAAGATGAAGCAACAAATGTGAATTTTTTTCGAAAGCCCTGACAAGTCAGCTTTTTGATTCAAAAAAATTTATTTAGCCTCAGACCCAAGTAAATTCATTAAAGGTCCAAAAACCTTTGTTACCGTTACTACAAATAAAATCCAAAAAGTTAAAGAAACAGTTCAAGTTGTTACTTCAAATAGCTATAATTCTGGACAGTTAAGTGCTAAAAATCCAGAAGTAACAAGAATTGAATATAATTACCCTGATGGTATTAGAGATACAGCCGTAGTAGATGCTGTTGTTAAAAAAGGAGATGCTGTTTCTCCAATTGCTGAACAAGGCAATGTTTTCACATTGATAACACCAGAAAACAGTTTGATGTCTTTCACTGGCTATAACAAGTTCAAAAAAGGGGAAGAAACAACCTTAACCCTTGTCCAAAGAAGTAGTTTGCGTAATATTGAGCCAGGAAAACAAGTATTTACAGACACAGACGCTTTAGTTTATGGGGATGCTCCAAAAAGCTCAACAGGAGAAGATGTTCGAGTAAGGATTTTAGAAAGCACTCCTAATAAATTCTCTTTTGAATTACTAGAAGATATTAACTCAAAAGAAGGGTATCAAACAACTATCTCTAACTTCTATCTTGTATATCTGTATTTAAAACCAGCAAATTCGACAGAATTGAGTGGAGTTATAGGTCCAGAAAAATACCTTAAAAACATTAAAGATAAGTCCGTTACTTTTTCTCTCCTTCAAACGAAAAAGAAATTGGTTTAACATATACTGCCAAACTTACTAATGAAACTATCTCTAGATCAACAGATTCTGTTACGATTTACAAAAACACTAACATTTCTTACGGAGAAGGAACTTTTGGTTCATTGAAAGTTCGTTATGTGGATGAAAGTGGAGTGGAAATTCCTGGCAATCCAACAGAAACTCTAGCAGAAAAACAAGCCTTGGGATACAATTGTAACTATCACTCCTAAAAACATTGATAAATACACCTTTGTCAAAGCAGATTCTCCTCTAAAAACAATTGTTGGAGATGGTGAAAAAGTTGTAACATTAACTTACAAACTTAATGAGCTTCCAAAAGAAGAAATTCCAATTACGGAAGAAACAATCACAAACTACACTCTGATCCAAATCTCAATCCAGGTGAGCAACAAGTTGATAAATCAGGTAAGCCTAAGAAGACTCAAGGTGATAAAGTTGTAGACTCAGGTGAGCCTAAAGTTGTTCGTGTGGGTACAAAACCAAAAGTCACAGAGGAAGAAGTTCCATTTAATAAGGTGACTAGGGATAACCCTAACCTTCCAGAAGGCGAAACTAAGGTTGTTCAAATTGGTAAGAACGGTAAGAAGAAAACAACTACGACTTACACTCTTGACCCTAAAACTGGTAAAGTGACTCCTAACGAGCCTACTGTCGAAACTACTCCTCCAGTAGATGAAATTACCGAGGTTGGTAAAGGTAAAGACAAGGATGGAGACCTTAAAATCACTTACATTCCAGACCCAGAGTCTCCAGAAGGAAACGAAACTGTCGTAGACCCAGGTAAGAAACCTAAGTACGATGTGACTGGTAAGGAAAAAGACCCAGGTAAGCCAAAAGTAGTTAAGATTGGCACTAAACCAAAGGTTACTGAAGAAGAAATTCCGTACAAAGAAGTTGTTGTAGAAAACCCTTCTAAACCAGAAGGCTACCGCGAAATCCTTAAAAAAGGTAAAGTTGGTAAGAAGACAACTACTGTAACTTACACTCTTGATGCTAAAACTGGGAAGGTAACTCCAAATGAGCCTACTGTTGCTATTGTCAAAGCTGAAGATGAACTAGTTGAAGTAGGTGTTGGTAAAAACATTAATGGTGAGATCGTCACTCAATACGTTCCTGATATTGAACTTGAATTTGGTAAGACTAAAATTGTTCAAAACGGAACTCCAGAAGTAAAAGATGTTACAGGTAAAATTGTAACTCCAGGTACTCCAACTATCATCCACATTGGTATCAAGCCAAAAGTAGATGAAGAAGACATCGAGTTCAAAGTTGTGAAACGTGACAACCCTGAGCTTCCTAAAGGTCAAGAAAAGGTAGTTCAAGAAGGTAAGGTTGGTAAGAAGAAAACAACTACAACTTATGAGGTTGATCCTAAGACTGGTAAGGTAACTTCTAAGACTACTGAAGAAGTAGAAAAGCCAACGGATAAGATTATTGAAATTGGAACGAAGGAAGAAGTTAAGGTAACTCCAGCTCCAGAAACTCCGAAAAACTCCAACTCAAACTCCTGCTCCAAAAAGAAGCTCCTAAAGCTGAATTACCAAACACTGGTGAAAAAGCAAGTTCAGCACTTATGGCAGTAGGTCTTGTGATGGTCGCTATGACCGTTGGTTTTTGTAGCAAAAGGTCGTAAAGAAGAAAACTAATTCTTCAAAATAAAAAGGAGAGGTTCGCCTCTTCTTTTTGATTGCTTATTGATTTTTATCTTTCATTTTTTTGTGGCATACTAATAATATGAACTAAATTGAAAAAGTAGAGAAGTTGAATGGAAGGCTCTCTACTTTTTATTTTTGTTTAAATAAAAAGAATTGCCTTTCGGCAGGAGGAAAAAAATATGAAATATTCATTATTAGGAAATTACGGATATATTTGTCCGATGATTTTCTAAAAGACTTTAAAAGGAGAAATCTATATCGAGCCTACGGACTCGTATGAAGATTTTTAAAGGAAATTAAAGAGAAACTGGGGATTGAAGATGTTTCAAGCACGCCTGTTTATTTACCGTTTTGCGAATTTTTATAACGGTTATAGAAGGAATGGGCTATGTGTGGGACATTCACTAACCCTAAAGAAGCTTTCAAGCTTAGAAAAACTTAAAGAAATAGGCGAAGTAAAAGCCAGCTAAGACTTGCTAAGGCTTGTTTTGAAAAATAGGAGGAAAAATAAATGACGACATTATTTAAAACAGAAAAAGACGTAAAAGTTTCTTTTCCAAGATTCAATATCAATGATGACTTCAAGAATAAATTCTTTAAGTTAGCTCGATACGTTTCTAAAATAGCAGATGTTAATAGCATTGATGTTTTTAGAATGTGTTAAGACCTTGGAGAAAGGAAAAGGTGATTTCTCTGCTTATAAAGTTTCTGCTTTTTGAAGATATGGCAACTGAAGTCAAATATTCTTCTAAAATTATTTTAGAAGGTAGAGCAAAAACAGAAAAATATATCAGATGTTACGTTCTTGTATGCTAATGGAGAAACTAAAAGGAAATTTACTTAATTGTTCCTAGTTGTCCAGCAACAAATGATGGATGTGGCTTTTATGCTCGCTATCAAGTTGATTATGCGAATTGCAAGCTATATTCTATCGGATTTTTGCTGATCGCTTCAACTTTAGAGAGTGTAGTAAAAAAAATCATCTCGGATGAGTCTTATTCTATCTTTAATTATTCTTCTAAATCATGGAAGTATTCCAAATGGCTTTCAGTCTATGAAACAGCATTGGATGCTATCATTAACGTTGAATATAACCACTCTCTGAATAGAGAGTATGCGAGAGAAAGCGGTAAGACGATTTCGACTTTTCGTACTGACAAGAAATATCAAGATGAAGCTTTGAACAAAAGCACTCTTTTTAATAAGATGGGCTTTAGAAAAGTGGAAATTGATACTCAGAAGTACGAGGGAGAAACTTTGATTACGAAGAGTTCTCAAAAGTTGAACAGGATTTTCTAGCTGTTCTTGACAAGCTACCTCAAGCCAAAGCGCAACCTGAACTAAAAATTCAGACGTTTAGGTAAGCATAAAGCTTGGGGAATTTATTCTCCTGCTCTTAATATTTTTAGCGGTAGATGTTCGACATACTGAATCTTTTATCCATGAATATGGTCATTATTTAGACTTTAAGCATGGTGATGAAGTTTATTCAGAATTGCCAACATTCTTCCCTATTATTAAAGCTTATGAGAAGAAATTGACGGAATTAGCAGAAGATAGTAAGTACGCTCAAAAGCTTACAGCAAAACGGATGAGTTATTACTTAATTCCAACCGAAGTTTTTGCACGCGCATTTGAGTTGTGGGTGTCAGGTACGATTGTATCTGATGCAACTATTATCTCTTCGACAGAAAGATATAATAGCCAACCTGAGTATATTGCTTTTAGTCATATCAAAGAGTTGGTTTTTAGTTTCTTCAATGCTATCTTCCCAAATGTAGCAGCAAACAATCAAACTATGGTTGCTGAATTAAAAAGCCAAAAAGAGACAACTGTTTCGAAAGCAAAAGTATGGGAAGAAATCGCCCCTACAAATACTGGAGAGCAGTTGTCATTATTTTAAAGAAAAAACCTCAAAAGAGGTATAGGAGGAAAAAATGAAAGTTATCACATCTAACGGTATTCAGACAGAGCTTTTGAAAGGACTAGAACCTAATCAAGAGTTCACTTTAAAAGAAGCTTATCAAAAGGTTTCTAGCACAGACAAGAAACATTCTATTCGTGCTAGAATCTATGAAGGCATTGACAAGGGACTCTTCAAAAAGGTTTCTCGTGGTGTCTATAAAATGGTTGACAAGAATGACAATAGTGTTCTTCTTGTTAATGGTGATGGACGAGATTTGTCAATGATTAAAGATGGTAGCATTGACTGCTTGATTACAGACCATCCTTATTCAGACGAAAAGTCTAATAAGGGTGGCAATCGGAATTTTGCTGAGTATGAAAGTTTTCTTTATAACGAAGAAGATTTCAAAGAAAAATTCCGTGTATTGAAAGCAAGGTGCTTTCATGGTAGAGTTCTTTGCAGAAGAAAACGAAAACAACTTTGACTACATTTATCAATGTAAAAAGTTAGCTCAAAGTCGCTGGGTTTGAATATTACGCAACAGTTGATTGGCAAAAGGGTTCTTTTGTTTCTAACACTGGACGTAAAGCTAAAAACTCAGAACAGATGGTTTTCTTCACTAAAGGGAAATCTCGCTCTTTAAAACTAGATGCTAAGAAAAATTTAGCAAAAGCTAAAGAAATTGGCATTGATGTTAAAGGCTTGGATTCTTACGGTGTTGCAAAAGCTCTTGAAGATGCTGGAGTTACTATTCAGTATATGAAAGGTACAGCTAAAATGCTACCTACTGTGTTCAATGTTGACAAGACTAGTAAATCTCAACAAATTCATCAGGCGGAGAAGCCAGTAGCTCTTTTCGAAGAATTACTGGAGTATATTACTTTGCCAAATGAATTAGTGTTGGATCAGTTTGCTGGGTCTTGTAACATTGGGAAAGCTTGTCTGAATAAAGGACGTAATGCCTTATTGATTGAAAAAGACATGGATAACTTCAATGCAGCTTCAAAAGCTCTTGAAGAACATGTCGCTTAAACAAAAAAATGTAAAAGCCTCAAAAAGAGGTTAAGGAGGAAAAAATGAATAATTTAATCAAAGTTTGGTTTGAATACACAGTTGAATTTTTGCCAACTGCTCGCTCTCGCAAAACTCGTGTAGGGAAAAAGCGATCTTTCTTCTGCTTTCCTTTATTGGAAGTTGATGAAAACGAATTTAAAAAAGCTTTCGTCGTTCCTGTTTATGACAGTCGTTATGAAGGTGGAGTAATGGAATACCGTTCTTACAAAGGATGTTTGTATAAACCTATCCTAAATCCTTATAACGAAGATTGCCAGACAGAATGGACGAAAGAAGATTGTATTCGCTATGCGACTCCTATGCCATACCACCATGATTTGTATTTGTCAGATTATGAGGAAATGGGAGAGGGTAGTATCATTTTAAAAGATGATAAGAATAAAAATGCTTTCCTATCTCTTGAACCAATATATGCACCCTAGAGTTAGAACAATTATGTTCAATGATACTCTTTGGGAAGTTGCTAAAGAGCCTCGTTATCGAGTAGCTTTTTACAACGGCTTTGGTTCGTATCACCTTCCTCTCATCATGGTTGATTCTGATGGACCTTTCAACGCAAATCAGTTTGATTTAGCTGTTGATTATGCCTTGAAACAATCAAAAGGTGATGAAAGGGTGACAAGAGAGAAGTTGGAAAAAGAAACATACCGAAAAATTGAAGTATTGGACGATACATTTGTGACAGAGTATAAACACAAAGTTGCATTTATGTCTGATAATCCAATTGAATTTGGTATTCTCTTGGCAGAAGAAGCAAAACTTTCAGTAGATGGAAGATTGCTGTTTAACATGGACGGTCTTGATGAAGAGTATCTATCTTCACTCCTCTTTAAAGATGGGATGTTGACTCCATTAGGGTCTATTTGTATGGCTCGTAAATACTTGGAGTTAGTGAAAGATGGTAATTACTTCATCGCACGTTACAAAGTTGACTATTTTGATTAGTCATCAGTAGAATAAAGGAGGAAAAAATAATGAACAAAAATGTAAAAACAACAAAAGAAGTCTTTGGTATTTTCGACGAGTTCGAAAACAAATTAAGAATGGGATTTGTCTCCACGATGCTAAACAATTAGTGCTTGACACTGCTAGTCAAATTGTAGAGGTTTCGTTGGCAGGAGGGGAAGAAACTTATAAGTTTTATGAAAATAAGACTCTTAGGTTTAAAGAAGCTCTTGAAATTTTTGAAACTCACGGCTTTATTTTGGCTGTTGTTCCTAATTACATGGAGCTACTTTTGAAAGAAGGTGTCAAATTAGTAGTAAGCACTGACTCAGAAGCCTTTTTCGACGGTTCGAATGAATGTGTCAAACTGTTGAAGATTCATTATGGAGATGGAGCAAATGTGGTTGCAAAATACTACGAAGCGACAGACCCAGATATGGTCGTAAAAGGAATTGTTGACATTCCTAACCTAGCTTCAGAAGTGACTTGGAAACAAGCGATTGAAGTTATGGGGAACGTTCAGAAAAAGCATCAAATTGATTTGTTTGCACCTGGATACTTCAATACTTGTTCTTGCTGTGCAGTTCCTAAAGATTTTCCGAAGAAGCATTTTTTGAATAAAGAAGATGCTAATTTGAATGATTTTATTCGTGAAGACGAAAGTAAGATTAAAAGTATTGTTCTTGCTAACGCTCACAATATTAGCGGAGCGCCAAAATTTAAGAACAAGAAAGGTCCTGAAGTTTTTGGGATGCTCACAGAAGGCTTAAAAGCTATTCATCAATATGTTTATACTCGTAACGTTACAACAGAAGAAACTAAACTTGTTTTAGATGATTTTGTTAATGGGTTAAATGAATTGGTTGGTAAAGAAACTTATTCTTTAGAATTGCCTGAAGAAGAAGGATATGCTTTCGGAATTGTGATTAAACAATAGGAGGAAAAACAATGAAGACTTTTAAATTCACAGCTTACAATCAAGAGTTCGAAGTTTACTTAGCAAAATCCCAATATGTAAATAACAACTCTTTGGCGATTCTTGCGATGAACGCTTTGACACATGAAAACGTTTTGTAACGTAACTGTCAATATTCCTGGTTGGGTTAAAACAGATGTTCTTTTCACTTTGAGCGTCAACAACGGCTCTCAAGAGTTGTTTAAAGTTCTTGAAGATGAAGGAATTTATGTCCGAACTGGGGACAGTGTTACAAGCGGTTTTGTAGATTTCCCTATCTGTCGCTTGACAGAAAAAGGAATTGAAGCTCTAGAAGAGCTTAAATAAGAAAAACAGAAAGAGGTGGGAAACCACCTCTTCTTTAAGGAGGAAAAATAATGAAACTATCAAAATTATTGCTAACAGAATTACAAGAAGGCGACTCAAACAAAGGGGGCGTATCTTACGCAGGAGAACGATTGGTTGATTTTCTACTCGAAACCAATTACCTTCACTTGATTGATGAAGAGGGCGGTTTTGATGAAATCAATGCTTTGTTGTCCGAATGTGGGATTAAGCCCATTGACTTTCCTGATGCAAAAAAGGAGCTGGTATTATACTATGTATATCCAGAATCCATCATCGAAGATGATACAGTGTCCGCAAAAGTCTTTACAAAAGATGAATTGATTGCTGTTGCTCAAAAGTTGCTGAACGAAGAAAATGAAGAGACTGGCGAAGAACCTGAAATTATTGAAGGTGTTCTTGACGCTATGGATTACCTTGAATCTCATCGTGATTGGGCGTATATTCATACACTCAAAAAGGAGATTGAATGGAATACTTTAGAAGTTAGTAAAAAAGATAAAACCTATGGTATTACTCTTTATTACTCAGCTCAAAAAGATTCTGATGCAACTCCTGTCTTTACAGAAAAAGAGTTGATTAGCGTCGCAAATGAATTGCTCATTAACTTGTCGGAAGAAGATGATGTTGAGAAATTTACAAGCGTTGAAGATGCGATCAACTACTTGGAAGAAGTCGCTGAGTGGAATCCTATTAAGGAATACTCACAGTATTTCAAGCAGTCAGAATTAGAAGAAGTGAAATAGGAGAGAAACAATGAAACATTTAATTGCGCACAACCCATTCGATTTAGTTCGAGATGTAGAAGTTGTAGAATTAGAGTTAAATACTTATTCTGCAAGCAAGATTAAAGAGTTGTTTAGCTCTTATTCATCATCTGCTGGTTCGAAAAAGCCTTTCTTTCACTTGAAAGTGACTACTCCAGAAACTATCCGAAAACGCTTATCAAAAAGAGAAAGCACAAGAGATTGTTGCTACTCTTAATTTAGGCGATAGCATTTTGGAATGGGATTTACTTGGCTTGTCTGATTTTGACAAGAAGAAGTTAGACAGGCTAAATCGCCTCGCTTCGATGCGTGAGGAGTTTTTTGAAACTCATACTACTCAAGCTACAAGAAAAGAAATGCGAGAAGAGTCTTTATTCAAAAAAGATGTTCATATTTCTTTTATGCAACAACGTTTGGATAGTCTTTTATTCCGAGAAGTTGCTAAAATGGAACGTTATTCATGGTACATTCGTGAAGGGGATGGGGATAATCCAACCCTAGATGTAGCATTTCAACGTGACTTTTGTGTGGACGTTGGAACAAAAAGCAAGCTTTTGATTCTTTTCCATTCTGAACAATCGTCCGATTGGAACTTTTCTATTTTAATGAAAGTGATGTGGATGGAGAAATTGATGATGTGCTTTTATGATGGCAAACAACGTTTTAGCGCTATCAAGGAATTTATGCAGGGCGAGTTCCCTGTAATTGTTGATGGTAAAGAATACCATTGGTATGAATTGCCATACGTTGATTATCGTAATTTTTTATCTTATTCTGTAAGTGTTGCTCTAAGTACATTTGATTCAATGGAAGAATTGATTAAATACTACATTGTTTTGAATACAAGTGGGCGTATCCATACAGAAGGGGATATTGAAAAAGCGAAGTCACTATTGAAATAATACAACCTCAAAAGAGGTTAAGGAGGAAAAATGGAAGTAAAAACAGTTCAAAATTTTAAGGGCATTATCAGTTTAGTAAAAAAATACTGATAAAGGGACAATCTACTATTCAGCACAATTCGACGATAAAGGAGTGTTCTACTCGACAGAGTATCTTCTAGAAAAAGGTTGAAGAAAAATTTGGTGAATTTTTATAATATTGAATTTGTTAAAGATTTTAAAAGCAGCCATCGAAGTTTACACAAATAAGCAAGAGGATTTCTGTGCAAATTTTATATGGAACGTGAACTTGTGAACGTTATTGAAGAGGCAGAGTCTTTTGAAGATATTCATTTTGATGAATATGATTTGTCTATCTTTTCATTTTATTTGAATGAAAAGATTAAAGATGGAAGCTATCTATATGAACAAAAAGATTAAATTAAATACAGGAGGAAAAAAATAATGAATATCAATATTAAAGAATTGGTAAAAAGGCTGTTAAAACTGGTAACAGTGACATCAGCCTTGTCCCTAGTCTATCTGGTGGATATGACATTCACCTTTCTTCATTTAACAAAGGAGAAGGCAGCACGGCTGTTGAAACTTTGTCTCAGGAAGATGGGGTGGCATTTGTCTCTCAAATTGAAGAAATGAGTAACCTTCCACAAGGCGATATTCGTCGCCCAAGAAGTGGAGACTTTACAATTTCAGAACAAGGCTTTTATGCTAATGTTCGAGTCTCAAGTATTTGGACTTTAGCAGGTGTTGTTTCGATTGCTATGCGGATCATGAATCACAATTTTAACAAACTACCTTATCACGGTTTTCAAGGTGATTGGTATGATGATTTGTTGAATGATGTGGATGAAAAAGGTTTGCATGTTATTATTGCAGACGAAAAGCATCTTGCTAAAGACTTTGCTTATGAAGTTTTGAAAGACTACTCAAACTTTGGTTCTTCGCTTGTTTCAATTGAAGAATCTGTGGATGAACGAATCCCTGCGATTCATCAAATGCAAGTTAATCCAGCTCAAGGAATGACCTATGAAACATTGTTTACTTTAGCAATGAATCGCCTTCCTTATGGTTCAACCATCTTCTTTGGTGAATCTGAGACAGAAGAACAAGTGAAATATATCCATCTTGCTCTTCAAAAAGGATTTAATGTTTTGACTACATCAACAGACATTGAAGCTTTGCAAAAAGAATTTTTGAATGTAAGTGAACAAGATAAATTTGATTATCATGGAATTATCTTGCATCCATACGAAACAGAAATTCTTTTTCAAAACGAAAAATGTTATTTTGAAAAAGTAACTGTATAAAAAGAAAATAAAGAAAACCCTCAGTCTTACTGAGGTTTTTGTTTATTTATTATTTAACAATTTATACTCTTGTTCCATCACTTTTTAAAAAAATTTAAAAGCATCTGCAATCACATCAATATCCTGATTCAATTCTTGCAAGTGTTCATAGTTTTTATCAGAAAGGACTCCGTTTTTGATGCGCTGGTAATTTTTGTAGAAACGCTCAACATCTTCTTCGATAACTTGAAGAAATTCTTTTGCGTTTTTTTAGGTTAGCTCTGCGCTCTAATCGAAGAACCTCTTCCTCGAACGTTGCGTAGTTATTGTTATTTATATGAACAAACTTCTCTTCTTTGCTAACAGGAATGTTTGATGGATAATGCGGTTCATAAAACCCATCATCAGCATTGTCTGCTGAAGTAGATGAGAAATTAACAGATTCGTCAACGTAAATTTCGAGCGAACTAGTCGAAGTAGAAGAGGAGGTGTAGAAATTGGAGCAGTGTCAGTTTCCATTGTAGGCTGGTTCACATCAGTTTGATTTACTTCAGGACTATTAAGAATTTCTTTAAGATCACGTTTTTTTATTTTTTTCTTTTCTTTTTCAACTTTAAAGCAAGTGACAGCTTTTATAGGTCTTTACATCTAAAATAAACAATATGCCATCTTTTGTGACATAGGCTACTCTATTTGTATTTGAACAATTTTGTTCTTTATGTTTATTAGCTTTTCCAGACATTTGCCTCAAACCATTTAAGACATTTATCCGAACCAATATCAAAGCGTTCTTTAGCACGTTGCTTGAAGTGCGCAGATAATGTGTAAAGTTGACTATTTTTTTATCCCCATATTTGTAAGCCTTTTTCTTGTTTTATAAAAACATTATACATTGAAAAC
>BNJU01005136.1_pt1 | contig 12355 bp, 18 predicted proteins | sample 8539281 | NCBI WGS metagenome assembly BNJU01 (sample SAMD00202456, study PRJDB9452) | human saliva metagenome | isolation source: human saliva | place: Japan
GAACTAATTCTTCGCTTTATTTATAATAAACAATAAACCTACTTACAAAATCAAGAACTAACTGAGTATGAATAAAAATCTATGGAATTACTATAAGCAATCAGAGGATGGGCAAAAAGCCATTGATATATTCAATCCTGAGACTGAAAATATATGGGACAACATTGAGAAAATTATTGAATTATTAAAGCAATGGGATATAAATGAGAACTTACAATATCTTTTTGAATAGGGTCATATTATATAACATCAACCTAATTGAAAGAGAATTTGTCAAAAGAAGATGATATTTTTCAGTCAGGGAGTTTTTGAACACCTAATAACTACTTATGACATAAAAAGATTTTTCATATTGATGATAATGAGAATATCGATTGGTTGGAAGAAGTCATACCTCAAAAATAAATTTAGAGACAAAGCATCAACCATAGATGGCTTATCCTTATTCTTATATCTTTATGATTCCTTTTTCACACCTATCCTATTATCAAATCGCTTTGACCTATTCCAGAAAAGCTGTGATGCTCTCGGTATAGAACTACCACCTATTCCACACACAACTAATTACAAAGAGTACCTTATGTACTATTATGATATATGTAGTCGTCTAAATGCTTTTCAACAAGAGAACGAGCTAAGCGATGCAGAGTTATGTGCTTGTATCTATGACTATGGTATGAGAGTTCTACAAGAGACAACTATAGAAACAGAATTACCACAACCAACCAATATATGGTTAACAGGTGGTTCTGGGAAACACGATTTTACTTTCTTGGATTCTTTAGGAAATTCACCTGAGGCAAAAAGTTCTATTTGGGCGTGTAATGAGAAAACGCGAAAAGGAGATATTGTTATTATGTATTGTACTTCTCCCAGAAGCTACATTCACTCCGTATGGCGTGCTGGCTCTACAGGCATATTTAACCCTTTTCGATTATTACCATTGCCGTACAACTATCCAAGAAGGAATAAGACTTCCAGAAATTACATTTAATGACTTAAAAAAATGACGAATACTTTTTCAAGCTTACCGATAGTACGCAAGAATCTGCAAGGCATTAACGGAGTTGCGTTCTCTGCAAAAGATTATTCCGAACTCCTTAGATTAGCTAGCGTCAAAAGGGGCAAAGACTGACGAATTTCCACAACTATTCATGGGAGAGCATATAGATTTTGGAGAAATAAAGTTAGAAAAGGATGTTGAAGAAAAGATTCTTATACCAATTCTCAAAAAGTTTGGATATGTAGAAAAATGATTGGACAAGACAACTCCAACTAAAAGCTGGCAGAAAGGAAAAAGCTATTCCTGACTTTGTATTCTTCCCCAAAGGTGAGAAACATTTTGAAAAATGCTCCATTCATCATCGAAGCTAAATTAGACATGTCTTCTATCTTAGAAAGACAAAAGGCGTTTAGACAAGCATTATCATATGCACGTATGCTCCGTTCTAAACTAATGGGCATCTGTGACAAGGAGCGTTTAATGATTTATAAGGTTGATTCCACTGGCAATTGCAACATAGAGACTCCATTGTTTGACTATCATTGGCAAGCCATATACTCAGATAATATCCTCGGTGCAAAACTTGTACAATATATAGGGAAAGAAGTTGTAGCAGCTTTATAAACATTTTGATTACATTTAAAGACTACACATAGTACCCTATAAAAGGGACTGCCTTAAAACACCGCAAAGGTAGCACAATAAATAAGGAGAAGCAAAACTGAAATAAATATAAATCTTAGTAGTTCTCTGCCTATTTATAACTACCTTTGTCATTGATAACAAAAAGGAGAAAAACAAGATGAAGAAATATTTTTAGAGCAAGTATGTTGCTGATGGGCTTATTGTTCATCCAGTCAACAACAGCATCAGCACAATGCCCGATAAAGGAGCAGATTATGAACAGTGACAGTGAAGGCGACAGTGGTTCAAGCGCAAGCCGAACAGAACAAAACAGCTCGACAAGCCACACACTGATTATCTTCTTTGATAAGAAGACTGGCAACAAGCCACTGCTAAAAGCTATCAAGAAGCAGGGTTGTACCCTTCTCTACAAATACAAGGAGTTCAGCGGAGTAGCTGTCAAGGTCGACGAGAAGCACGATGTTGATAAAACCATTGCCGACTTCAAGAAGGTAAAAGGCGTAACAAGCGTGAACAAAGACGGAATTATGCAGACACAGTAACAAGATTAACTGCCACTTCCTGACAAACTAAAGTCAAGCTACAGTGCAAAAACACTGTTGCTTTGACTTTATTCTATTAAGTTACCTCAAGAGCAGAGTTAATCTACCAATACATTTAATCAATCACTACGAAATAGCATTTAGCACTCTATCAGAAAGAAATAGTTGTGGAGATAATAAATTTATCGTATATTTGCAGCGGGATTGTCCAATACTTCTATAATGAGATTTTTATAATGCTAAACAAAGTTATCATAGATGGATACAAGTCTATCCATCACGCTGATTTGGAGTTGAGACCGATCAATATATTGATTGGTTCAAATGGTGTTGGCAAAACTAACTTCATTTCTTTCTTCAGACTGATAAACATCATCTATGAGCAACGATTGCACAACTATACGATGCAGAACAGTGCAGAAAGACTATTCCATTATGGCCGAAAGCAAACCAAAGAACTGAAAGGCTATTTGAAATTTGGCGACAATGCTTATGGAGTAACTCTTCAGGCACGGGACAACGGAAGTCTGTTCATTGGCAAAGAAAGCAGCTACTACCAATCAAGCTCGTTACAGTATGTCTAATATAGATGAAAGCTATATTAAAGACTCAACGACCTATAGAGACAAGTGGCTGAGAGAATACCTTCAAAGTTACAAGATTTTTCACTTCCATGACACAAGTAAAGGTGCACCGTTGAGAAGCAGTGCAAATATCAATGACAACCGTTTTCTCAAGACTGACGGAAGCAACCTCCCGGCGTTTCTATATATGCTGCAAGAGAAACATCCCAAGACACTGAAAAGGATAGAACTGACGATCCGTTCTGTTATGCCTTACTTTGGTAATTTCTCTTGCACCATCTCTGCTCGACGAAAGCCAGATCAACTTACAGTGGAATGATATGGAGAATAACGAGAAGTATTTCGATGCCAATGATTTATCTGATGGCAGCATACGGTTCATTGCTCTTGCTACACTACTGCAACAACCTACCTTGCCCAAAGTTATTATCATTGACGAACCAGAACTGGGCCTGCACCCGACAGCTATCGTCAAGCTGGCTGGTATGATAAAATCCGTTGCTTCCAGAAATTGTCAGGTTATCATATCCACACAGTCGGTAAACCTTATCAACAACTTTGATGCTGACGATATTATCACTGTAGACCGCAAGGACAGGCAATCCTCTTTCAACAGACTGAACAACGACACACTGCAAAGCTGGTTAAATGATTACTCTTTAGGAGAATTATGGACAAAAAGCATAATTAACGGACAACCAAAATTGCTATGAAAAGACTGGTAATAATCGTAGAAGGCGAAACCGAAGAAAGTTTCGTCAATAATATACTCCGTCCTTTTTTCTGTTCCAAAGGACTGTATAATACCATACAATGCTTCAAGACAAAACACTCGCATGGGGGAGTTTCCAAATACTCTTACATCAAAAAGGACATTCTGAACACAATATATGAAAAAGATGTAATCGTATCAATGATGATAGATTTCTACCGTCTGCCTTCAGACTTTCCCGGTTTCAGTGATCTGACAGCAACACAAACGCACAAGGAACAAAGCAGATCTACTCGAAAACAAGAATAAAGAAAGACTTGGAAGACACTCAAAAACATCAATTCGATAACTTCATCCCCTATCCAACTTCATGAATTTGAGGCTTTGGTGTTTGCTTCATCAATGGGATAGACTCCCTGTTTGAAAAGAAACGAAATGGATTACAAAGGATTAATAGATGTCATCAACAACATCCTAATCCCGAAGACATTAACAACCACCCCGACACGGCTCCTTCCGTGCGATTGAAAAACTTATCCCCGGTTATAACAAAGTGTTACATGGAATAGATATTATCAATACTGTGAGATATCTGAACTGCTGGAGAAAATGCCCCAAGATTCAAAACATGGGTGGAAAGTATGGAAGCAGCCTTGAATAAAAAGGTAACACGACCATACTTTCCACACTATCCTCCTACCGGTTCATTGTCAGCACAACCTCTTTCCCATTCTCCAGCTTACGGTGCCGTTATAAACCCTATTGTCCTTGCTGACCTGCTTGTCAGCAGCAGTATGGTACACCTCCAGCTGATAGCTGCCGGGAACGATGTTCTGCATCTTGAAGTCGACATCATACCGGCAAATGCAGTTTGTCGCCATATCCTTATCGGGGTACAGAACGAGGACGATTTTCCCCTCGCTGCTGCTTGCATCAACATGGAACAGTTCAATAGAACAGTTGTCCGTAAAGTCGGCAAAGCGTGCATTGACGATGTTATCCGCACCGAGCGTAAGATGCAGCACAGACTTTTGTCCTACAAAATTATTATAGTATTCAGGACGGGAATCCAGCTGCGAGGCAGAGGCCTTGCAGCCTGACGACTTCACATCACTTACTCCGACATTTCCGATAACGGTATTCTCTGTGGAGCAGGCGGTCATCAGTACCAACAGGCCGAAGGCAGTCAGGCGTTTGATTGTTTTCAGTTGTTTCATGTTCATTCCTGTTTAAAAGTTAGTCAATCCGATAGAAGTATAGTGCAAATATACTGTTATTTTCCCAGTCGGAAGCTTTTTCGGTAATAAAAAACGCTATCTGATGCAGGAACGATATAAGCGGGCCCCTTATTCCCCATCCGAAAGGGGATGGGGAATAAGGAGGAAGTGCTCACTGTACAGGGGTCTGCTCGTAGATTTTCAGGCCGAAGGCATTGGCATACGCATAGACGTGCTCGAGAATATCGGCCATCGAATGCTCGTAGGGAATCCAGTCTTTTGTGCGTAGGAAGAAATAGAGTTCGATCGGCACACCCGCCTGTGTGGCCTCCAGCTGGCGCACGAGGAGCGTCATCTTCTCATTGACATCTTCCCGTTTGGCAAGGTAATGCTCCGCATAATGGCGGAAGAGTGCCATGTTGACGACCTCACCCTTCAGCTCCTCCTCCTTCACGAATCCCTGCTCCAGAAGTTGCTTCCGGAGGCTGTCATCCACTACACGGATGCTGCGCACGTCGAAGTAGACCATCTTCTTCACCCGCTGTCCGTCCACATCCTGCACCCCTTTCCAGTTCTGGAAGATACCGCTGACGAGTGTCAGAGGGGGTACGGTGGTGATGGTATTGTCGGCCTGCCGCACCTTTACAGTAGTGAGTGTGATGTCCATGACCGTTCCGTCTACGAATCCGCCGGGTACGGTGATATGGTCTCCGATGTGTATCATCTCGTTGCTGGTCAGCCGGATGCCGGCGACGAGGCCGTCGATGGTGTCCTTGAACACCAGCATGAGGACAGCCGAAGTCGCTCCCAGGCCGGCAAGCAATGCCATCGGACTGCGGTTGATGAGGATGCCGATGACGACAACCACAGCGATGAAGATAGCAAGAATCTTCAGTACGCCGCAGAACGACTTGAGATACTGACTCGTGGAACTGCCGGGGCGGGTGTTCAGATAACGCAGCCGGTCGATGATGCCGGTAATCAGACGTGTCGCGGCAATGGTGAGATAGACCGCCGTAAGCCGACGCAACCCTCCTGCACCATGGGGAACTGATAGAAGACAAGCGGCATCAGCTGCCATACTACCAATGCCGGTGCGATGTGGCGGGCTGTGCGCAGTACCCTGACGATCGAAGACGACATCATCCCAGTGCGCCTCGGTACGCTTTACCAGCCGGAGAATGAGCGGCACGAATATGTAGCTTTACAAAGCCGTTTCGGCAAAGAATGCCAGCAGGAGGGCAACCACGGCCAGCAACACATGGCGCACGACGGGTACGGCATGGCCGTGTACACCCAACGAAAGGATAATGTTCTCTACGAAGATCCTGATTTCTTCAAGTGCATCGTTGACAAAATGACGGGGAGGTGTTAATTTGAAATTCATCATTCACAAATCCTAATTTCATAAGCTATTGGCACAGTGCCACACAGATCTTGTTCTGCAGGTTGCGCATAGGACCGTTGGAGAGTCCGCGTTGCAGATGACCGAGAAACAGAGCAGATGACCGTTGGAAGCCGTGAGGTAACCCGCCAGCGAACTGACACCTTTCACCGTACCGTCTTAGCCCGCACATTGCCGGCCTCAGCCGTGCGCGCATCCGTTTCCGCAAGGTTCCGTCCACTCCGCTATCGGCGGAGAGCCTCATGCAGGGCTTCATAGATTTCCGGATGCTGATAGGCATCACCGCAGCAGCCTTTGTCTCAAGTTCGGTACTCACGTAATTATACAGAGAGAGACCGGACCCGTCAGCAACATAATAGTCACGGGGATTTAGCCCGATACGGCTGAAGAGAGAATACGCATACTGCCGTGCCTGGCGTGCCGACGCCCACCGTGTACCGCCGCTGGCAGCCAGCTGGTAGAACAGCGACTCGGCATGGAGATTGTCGCTCACCTTCATCATGCGGCGGAGCACCTGGCGGACGGGTGTGTCTGCATCGTCAGCAGCCGGGCACTGTCAGGAAGCTGCCGGTCGGCGGTAGTACCGTCCACTGTTACACCCGCCTCCGACAATTGGCGGCGGAAACGGTCGACGAAGTCATCCTTGCGATCGACAAGCAGCGGCGAGAGCACAGGATTCTTGTCGTCCCAGCACCAGCCTTTCCCCAGCCGGTCGCGGTCCTTAAAGGAGAAGTCGGTATAGAGATTGCCTCTCCACACGTGATGCCATGATTGCGTATGACACGTGCCATCTCCGCCAGGTCCGAGGAAGAGAGCATCGGATCCATACCGCCCACGCAATAGAGGTCGCCATGCAGAACGAGTGTGGAATCGTCCATTTCGCCAGTGCAGTAAACACGTGTCCGGAAATCGTAATCGGCTCCGAGCCTGTCCAAGGCCGCAATGGCAGTGACGCATTTCATCGTGGATGCCGGGCGCAGATGGAGGCGTTCACGGAACTGATGAACAGGTACGTCATCGGTCAGATCCCCAAACCATCACACTCGTCTGGACTGTCTCCAACAACGGGCTGCGGAGTATGCCGTCCAGCCGCATCACGGCATTCTCCTTCCAGCTGAGCAGGCTGTCTGTAGAGAAGGCCGGGATAATACTGTCCGTATCTTCTTCCTCGCTGATGGAATCATCGTTCTCCGGGCTGTACTGCAAAAGCCTTCGAGACGACGGTGTCCGCAACCATCGTGCTGTCTAAACTGACCTGCGCCTGTACCGGCAGGCTTAACACGACACCGAGAAGCAGTGCCGGGAAGAGTCTCAATCTCATTTCTCTTTCGTTTCTATCCGTTTTCCAAGGGCTGACAGGAAACCGTCCATATTATCAGGCTGAACGCTGACAACGCTTCCGTCCTCCAGTTCTATCAGTGCGTAGACACTCTAAACGGAAGGCAAACGGACGTTTCCCTATCTTCTTTATCTTCTTCAGTTCTATCCGTCTTGTCCGGCTGACCCGTCCTGTCTTCACCTGCAACACACCGTCATCAGTCAGCATATATTCCGTATGGATGGCACGGTCCACAGCCTGATGGTCACGACAACAAGGAGGACACCGAGGACAATCATCAGACTGTTCGTCCTGTTCCACAGACAGGAAAAAGGATCCCTGACAAACACCACGATGGCTCACCGTCGTTTATCGTCACTTTCATGTCGGAAAGTTCTCATATGTAGCAAAAGATTGTTGGCCTTATCGCCCTTGTCAGGCGAATAAGACCAATAAGATCAACAAGGCTTTTCAGCCCATAAGCCATCATTCTAAACCAGCGTTGCGATAACGTCCTCACGGCTGCCTGGCAGCATATCGATGACCGGGATCTCTGGCATTGTGTAGCAGCCCGGTGCAAAGGCGGAAGCTGGCACGCGCCACATTCACGAGCACCTGCGCCGTAGAGCCGGATTGTTGATGCTCATGTCGAATGAGAAACGCTGATTGTGCGTCTTCCGCTCACACCCTTCCGTGTCATGTGAACGCCATGCCCGACATCGTTCAGGGCAGCCACGCTCGGTACGGCAAACACGTGCAGCTCGTCGTGGGCGAAGTAGTCGTCGGCCTTGATTTCCTTGGTTACCTCCTCGAGGGTCGCCCCCTCTTCCAGTTCCACATAGACCATACGGCGGTGGATTCCCTCGCCGAGAGGAATGGTCATGGATAATGCGTCCTTCACCCCTTTCTTGCTGCGGGCGACGACAGAGTGTCCCATGGAACGGCCCGGGCCGAAGTTGGTATAGGAAAGGCCTTCTGGCGCAAGGCTTTCCAGCACACGTACGATAGAATCAGACCCGGATCAGCCTGCTGAAATCACACTGACGGTATTCGTGCGCTTGTTGTTCTCCATCTGCTTCGTACGGTGAGTCGAGGATAGAACCGTGAATGTCGAACGAGTCCACGGTGTTGATACCCAGTGCCGTGATTTTCTCGGAATATTCCGGACACTTGCGGGTAGGTGTGGCAAGAATAGCTACGTCCACATCCTTGAGCTTGGTAATGTCGTCAACCACCTCATACGGAGTAAGTTCCAGAGGTTTGTCCTTGTCACCCTGACGGCGTACGATACCTGCAATCTCGAAATCCCTTGCGGCTTCCAATGCCCGGACGCTGTACTGACCGATATTGCCATAGCCTACAACGGCTGCTCTGATCTTTTTCATATTCCTTTTACCTTTTATAATTAGTACTCTTTATACATCTGCAAAAAGTAATGTTTTCTTTGTAGAAAGTATTGCCTTGCGGCATATTTTTAACACAATTATATAGTAGCCCTGTCCCCAGCAAGACAGCAAACCTGACAGCTCAAACCCCTCCCAAAAGGAGGGGGCTTGAAATACGATGTCGGATTGCGAGTTGCTTGACAGAGGAAATAAAACAATACAGGGGTTTACTAGTGCGCCTGTTTTATCATCTATTCTTTATCGTCTATTAATGACAGCAGGGATTTGTTTCTTAACACAAGTTTATAAGTAAACATAACTCGTGGATTGGATAGATCCCATTGCTGCACTTCCTGCCGTATCAATTCACGATGTTTCTTGCTTATATCCCTCAGAGCGTTTCCCACGGATTTCCGAAGATATTCACTCTCATGTGCTTTGTGCTTACTGATTAGAGCAATAGCCTCCGATGGATTTTCTTTGAAGAACGGTCGACTTGTCCAAATTCTCAATCCCTCTGTTACGGCACGGACAACATTCGGATTATCGTCATTTATCCACTCTTCTATGAGCGGTAAGGACATTTCTATATCCTCTGTGTTTGCAAACTTCATCGAAAGCCTTTGCTAGCATTTCTACACACGCCAATTTCTCATCGGTGCTTACTTGTTCTTTTCAAAAAACAAAGTGCATTATTATCCTCTGTTGCCAATCTACCCAATATCGTTGTTGCCAACATTCGGGCTTGATAGGCTTTTCGTGCTTTTAACAATTCGAAAGTGCTAATCCAAAGCATTGTTCTTTTGAGTATGTAGAAAGGATTTCATCGGCTCCATCAATGATGTGCTGAAAGCCATGCTCTATTTGCAGTATCTTGTTTAATATATTATGAATCTCCATTTTTATTCTTCGGTAGTTTTTGTGAGGCTTGTTCTATCTTTTTCTCATCTCGTGCAACCTTGCGTTCCAGTTTCTTAATATCTTCTGCGGGTGGAAGCTCTTCAGGCTTGATGCCACGCTGTCCCAACATATCACGCACGCTTTGGTTGTTCTGTATGTGTTCGCACGTACAGGTAGTTCTCCGTGCAGGTCTTTGTTTTCTACGTTGTAGTTAGTCATTTCCGTAGCAAGGTTCTTGGCAGCTATGGTAAGGGTGGGCAGAAAGTCAGCCAACGGTCTGTTGGATTTCACCCCCAATCGGTTCTTCATATCTTCTGTGGTGTGTCCTCCGAAAAGTGCCGTATCACCTTTAGAACGTATGCGCCCGAAAAGCCTTTGTCATCAACTCCTCGCTGATATATGTTCTGCGACAATTGTTTTTTTCTGCCATCCTCAATTTATCACGGGTTTCTAAACGAGATAACAGGTTTCAATCGTTCTTCTATTAACTCTGCTTTTCCGTGTTTGTACAGCAAAAGTAGCTTTGGGCGAATGCTATTTCTTCTTTCTTTGGGATCACCGTTTTGAGCGATAAGGTAGCAGGCATAGCGAGTAAGCATAAAGTCGGATACTTCTCGCTTTTCCTCCTTTTGCCTATTTCTATCATTTTCGTGACCTCACGAAAATGATCATCAACATTGATTCCTTGTGCTTTACACGAATCTACTGCCCGTCGTATGGCAACAAGAAAGTTCTCCCAACGTACATAGCCTAATATTGTTTGCAGTTCGCGTGCAAACCAAACTTCTACCTGTTCTTTTCGCTATCGTCGCTCTCAATGTATCTGACAATACTATCGAACGATGATTTATATTGTAATATGCTATTCTTGTCCATTGTCTTTTTCCTCCATCCATTCTGTATATTTACTATATTCAGTATCCTGCAAAGTTTTTTTATCTTCTTTGCTCATTATTCCTTTTTTAGCTTCTTCTCTCATTCCATGCCATTTCAAGAGCAAGCCATGATTGCATTAGTGTTATGAAACTATCAATATCTTCTGTTTTATTCTCTGCTTGGACTATTTTATCAATCATTTCAATAGCTTTCCTATCCCAATGCTCATTATCCTTATCAGCAGGATTCATCAACAATTTTAATTTATACGACAATTCTTTCAACTTATCATTGTCGTTTCTTTCAGCAGTTACACAAAACTCTTCAACAGCTTTACGAAGTTCTGCCATATATTCCTTTCGAGCAATTGTTATGGTATTGATAAAAGTATTTTTTTACTTGATTGTTTTTATAGTTGCGGAAATTTTTCATTGTGCTAACAAAAAGCTGTAAGTATTCCTACTATTAAAGTTGCTTCTAATTTTTAATTTTTTCCATTGAAAAAAATCACTATTATAGTCCTATTAATGATAGAATAGCTATTACAAAGAGTATATTTTTCTATTTTCTTCCAGCGTATATTGTTTATTTTTTATCCAGTTCATTTTTCAACCTTATAATTTAATGTTAACCTCTATTTACTACTCATTTACACTTATTTCTACTATCTTAAAAAGTCTTATAGTTAATTCCATCTTACTGTACACCATCTTAAAATTATCTTATAAGACAATTATTACCACTTACCAGATATTGATTATCAAAGAGTTGTAAAATCAAATTTTTTAACTTTGAGACCTGCGTAACCTGAGTAGTCGGTGCAGCCTGCGGATAAGACTTCACCCTCTTCTTTCTTCAGCGGATTTTTCATTGCTTGAATAACGTACTTTATCATATCGCTTAGAATTAAAGGGTTAGTAATGCCACAAAAGGTACAAAAATTTTATGATAAAAGCAAACATAATATCCAAACTTTCAGCTAACTATCATCCGTTGATTTTCATACATTCTTTAAGCGGATTTGTGCCGTCATCCAAACATCCTACTTATAGTCTTGCCTATTAAATGTGGGTTTGGTGCTTTGTAGCATTTATCAAAAATGAATCAGCCAATGTATGTACCAGCCATAAGCACTTCTGCGAACTACTACGTCAGAAGACCGAGAAGAAAAGGTAAAGCACCTTTCATTTTGTCTTAATTCTTTACCTTGTTTATCCATCGAGATAGTCATGGGAAACAAAGCCGTTGACAAGATTGAAAGCGGCAAATGAAAACATAGCCAGCACACATTTCAACACCCTTGGTAAGCCACTTATAATCAAACACATACACGACCGTACAAAAAGGTGCTTAATTGAACTTCAAAAGGGCGTTAGTAAAGCTTCAAAAGGGCACCTGTTGCACGGTAATCAAGCCTTGATTGGAATCCAAAAGATGCTTGATTGCAATTCAAGTACTGCTTGACTACCTATTTTCGGGGTGTTATAACACTTGGTGAAAGTATCGTTTTGCACCATAAAGTGTATATATTATTCAACCAGCAAGTAACACTTTACACTTTCTGTTCAGCCAACATCGATAGTCGCTCCACTGGGGAGGGCTGGGGGAGGCCGGGAGAGGTTGCTCTTTTTATTTGTCATATACAATAAAAAGCCAAACTGCAGCGTTATTTTTCTTGTATATACGGAATGCCTTGCCACGGCAAGGAGCATATTTTTATTGGATTGATGCAGAAGACATCAGGGCGAACTCGCTGACCTGACACCTG
>BNJU01000710.1_pt1 | contig 12349 bp, 20 predicted proteins | sample 8539281 | NCBI WGS metagenome assembly BNJU01 (sample SAMD00202456, study PRJDB9452) | human saliva metagenome | isolation source: human saliva | place: Japan
CATTTCAATATCGCCTCTTATTCTCATTTTATCACGTAATCTAATAAATACATCTTTATTTTTTTCTATTTTTTTCAAACAAAAATATCCATTGAGATTTTTCTTAATTTTAAAAAAATCCCCACTTTTTTTATAAAAAAATTATTTACCCTTTTACAACAACATTAACCAATTTATTTGGTACAACAATCACTTTCACAACTTCTTTTCCATCAATAAATTTCTTAGCCTTTTTTTCTGATTCAAACGCAAGTTTTTTCAGCGTCATCTTTTGAAATACCAATTTGAGCTGAAACCATGTCTCTCACTTTTTCCGTTTACTTGGATTACCAAATTGAAAGTATGATCTTTTGTCAATTCTTCGTCATATTTTTGGCCATTCTTCTTCAAAAGTGAATGTTTTTATTTCCTAAATAAGCCCACAATTCATCAGCTACATGTGGTGCAAATGGTGCGATTAACAAGATTGTTTTTTTCCAATACTTCACGCCAGATTTTTTTGCTTTCTGAAGATATATTGTCTTTATCAATTACTTCTTGCTTGTAAGTCGTCATGTCGTTTAACAATTCCATAACAGCTGCAATTGCAGTATTGAAGTGAAATCATCTTCGATGCTTTCTGTAACTTTTTTTAACTGTTTGATGCAATTTCTTTTGAATTTCTTCATCTTTTTGATTTCTATTTTTTTAATTCAACTCCATAGTGATTTTGCTGATTTCGCATTATGGTTAGAAAAATTCTGCAGTTCCAGAAACTAACAAATACAATCTGTTTATAAATCTATATGCCCCTGCAAGTCCGTTCATGTTCCATTCCAATTCTTTTTCAGGCGGTGCAGCAAATAATGTAAACACTCTTGAAGAGTCGGCTCCGTATTCTTTCACGATTTCTTCAGGATCAACTCCATTATTTTTTTCGATTTACTCATTTTTTTCTACTTTTGTAACTAATTCTTCCCCTGTTTCAATCGAGAAACGCTTTTCCCATCTTTAAATTCAGCTTCTCTTGGGAATAAGTATCTTCTCTCATTTTGCGAATAGAATGAAGGCCCTAAAACCATTCCTTGCGTCAATAATTTTTTAAACGGCTCATTTGTGTCAACATATCCCAAATCTCTAAGTGATTTATGGAAAAATCTCGCATAAAGCAAGTGCATTACCGCATGTTCAATTCCACCAATATATTGATTTACAGGTGTCCAAGCATCTGCGTCCGCTTTTTTTCAAAATGGTTTTATCCGCATTGTGAGAATCCAAATATCTCAAATAGTACCAAGATGAGTCAACGAAAGTATCCATCGTATCAGTTTCTCTTCTACCTTTTTTTCCCATTTCGGCAAAATCACATCCTTAAACTCTTCCGAAGTTTCAAGCGGATTCCCTTTCCCATTAAATTCAATATCAGTAGGAAGTTTCACAGGCAAGTTTTTCTTCTTCTTCCAAGTAAATATTCCCATCTTCATCATAAATTACAGGAATTGGAGTTCCCCAATATCTTTGTCTACTAATCAACCAATCATGAAGTCTATAATTTACCGTTTTCTTACCAAGCCCAATTTTTTTCCAATTTTTTTCAGTAATTTTTCTCTTTTTGCTTCATTACTATTTAATCCGTTAAATTCTTCTGAATTTCACTAATACTCCTGGAACTGTTAAAAGCATTTTTCCAATTTTTTTCAACAGAAACTTCTTCTAAATTTCCATTTTTTTGTCAACAGGATTTACAACAATTTTTCAAATCCAAGTTATATTTCTTAGCAAATTGAAAATCTCTTTCATCATGTGCAGGTACCGCCATAACAGCTCCTGTCCCATAATCCATCAACACATAATTTGCAACCCACAATTGCACTTTTTCTCCATTTACAGGATTAATCACATAAAGTCCAGAAAATACTCCTTCTTTTTCCTTATCTTCTGCTGTACGAGCGATTTTATCTTCATTTCTCATTGCTTCAACTTTTTTTCTCTAATACTAGGATTTTTCCTTTAAAATAACTTCCTCAACTAACGGATGTTCAGGTGCAACAGTTGCATAAGTAACTCCATAAAGTGTATCAGGTCTTGTTGTAAACACAGAAATTACAACTTCTCCCTTGTCATTCAATTTCAAATGCGTATGTCCATTATTTTCAAATTTGTAATCTAAAATAAAGTCAACTTCAGATCCAGTTGATTTTCCAATCCAGTTTTTTTGCATAGTTAAAACTTGTTCAGGCCAATGTCCTCTAAGTTCTTCATGCCCTGTAAGCAATTCTTCAGCATAATCAGTTATTTTAAAATACCATTGCGACAATTCCTTTTGAATAACATCAGTTTTACTATGTCTCCAGCATTTCCCATCTTCAACTTGTTCATTCGCCAAAACCGTATTACAATCAGGACACCAGTTTACAAAAGATTTTTTCTTATAAACCAATCCTTTTTTATACATTTCAATAAAGAATTTTTGATTCCATTTGTAATACTCTGGAGTGTAAGTGCTAAGTTCTCTATCCCAATCATAAGAAAGACCCATAAGTTTCAACTGTCTTCTCATATTGTCAATGTTCGCTTTAGTCCATTTTCCAGGATGAGCCCCATGATCAATCGCCGCATTTTCCGCAGGTAACCCAAAACTATCCCATCCAAATGGATGCAACACATTAAACCCTTTCATTTTCTTATATCTAGCAATCGCATCACCAATCGCATAATTTCTCAAATGCCCAACATGCAATTTCCCTGACGGATATGCAAACATCTCAAGCACATAATAATTCTCTTTCCCATCGGCTTTATTTTCAGACTTAAAAACATCTTTTTCAGCCCATTTATCTTGCCATTTTTTCTCAATTTCATTAGGATTATATTCCTTAATCATTATTTTTTCTCCTCCATTTTTTTCAGTATTTATAAATTTTATTTTTTTATCCATTTTATAAATCTGTAACTAAATTCTATTGTTTTAACAGTACATAATACAATTATTGCAATCTCAAGCCACTTCATAATTTCTCCTTCTAGATTATTAATAAATATAATGATTATTTGAAATTTAAATCATTATATTTTTTTACTTAATAATTTTACTATATTTTTGGAATTTTTTTGACAATTATTTTTTTGTTTTCATAATATTTCTAGAGATCCTATAAATATTATTTCCTCTTCGCATAAAACAACAAAAATCTAATAAAATCTATCTTTTTCCTAAACTCTATTTATCATTCAACCAATTTACTTCTTCAACTTCACAACCTTTTTCGATTTTCCCTCCAGTTTTTCTTCCCTAATTTTCTCATAAGCCCATTCAACAAACGAACTTGCAGTCAAAAAAATAAATAATCATTCTCTGTCATTGACAATATAAGTTCATCAGTTGAAAATGGTCTATATCCCATACTGCTTAATTGATTAAGATAAAAATTCTCCTCTTTCATTCATCATATCTTTAAAGAATTTTTTTCAATCCTTTTACATTTTTTCTCAATTTTTTTCAAATAATTTAATGATTTGGTAAATTCTCCCTTTTTTTAAAAATAAAGAACTGAAATTGGAAGCAACATCTGTACTGAATTTTTGTCCATTATATTTTTTTTGTAAAGTTTTAATGCATTTTCTTCATCTTCAAAAAGCATAAAGTGACATCAATCTAAATCGGACTCCCAGATTGTCATTTTCATTTAATTTTAGTATTTCTTCATATTCTTTAACGGCTTTTTTCATCATTCCATTTTCTGCCAAAATTTCTGCATAGCTTTGTTTTATCCTCATATATGGCCGAGTTTCAACTATTTCCCAGAACTCTCCAATATTTTCTTCATCCATGAAACCTTCCCGCTCCATTATTTCATTTCCATGCTTCAATATTTTTTCCAATCTATTTAACATATCAATCGGATCTTTTGCATCTGTACTAGCTATCAAATATTCGGCATCCAAATTATCCTTATCCATTTTTAATACTTCTTTTGCATATTTTAGCCTTTTGCTATCATCCTCTGTTTCAAATGCCATTTCTAAATAGTCATAAATCTTTTCAGAATCACTTTCATCAAAAGAATTATCTTCTTCACCTTTCATTGTACTTTCATTATATTGTCTTTCAAATTCATCTATTAGTTTTTGAATTTCACTTTCGTTCATTTCTTCAGTCGAATGTTCTTCCATAAATTTTTTTAAATTGTTTGTACATTTTTTTCTATTTCCCTATGCATAATTCCCTATTTCCCTTTCAATAAGTAATCTATTTCAATCTGCTAATACCCAAAATTTGGATTTTCAATAACCCATTTTCCATTCTTTTTTTATTAGCTTCTAAAATTTCTTTTCTTCCTACATATTTTCCATTTTTTTGTAATTCGTTCTAATTCTTGATCCATCATTTCTAATTGAATTTCGCCTATTGTTTTTAAAAATATTTTTTTCATAGCTTTTTTTCATCATTTTGTGAAATTGATTTTTTTGATATTCTTCCATTGTTTTTTTCCTGTTTTTTCTTAAAGGCTTTATCCATTTTTTCAGCCATTTCTCCAGATCTTTCAATCATCTTATCCATGCTCATTTCATCTGTATTTACAGGAAATCCCAATTTAACTTTTACATATGCTTTTTCTCCATTGATATAATCTATTTTTTCTATATCAATCTTGTAATATTTATACATTGTATCTATCATTTTAGAAAAATAATCCTCTCCAAAAAAAGAACCCATCATTTCTTTCATCTGATTTGACCCATCTTTTTGACTTCCAGCAAAAACTCCATTCATCATTTTATTCATCATTCCAAACATTTCCTCTTTTGAGTAAATTCTGCCAACTTCCTTTTCAATTTGAGAATTGTAATCTGAAAGGATACTTTGGTTAAGTTTTACAGCTGGTTCTACTTCCACTTGATATTTTTCTTGTGCAAAACTTGACAAACTTAATAATATTGACAAACTTAAAATTATTTTTTTCATACTTACCTCCAAAAAAACAAACTTATGATTTAATAAATTATATCATAAAAAAATTTTATTTTTTTCATTTTTTTACAAAAAGAACACCAAAAACCTAAGTTTCAATGTTCTTTCTCAAAAATTAGTTTAGCAAACTTTTAAAAATTTTAGTAAATTACCCTAAATCCAATACCTCCACGAACATTACTTCCTTTAGTATCATACCCAGCATTCACTGTAACACCAAATCTAGTATTATCAACTCCAATATTTAGATCAAATTTACCGTTCCCTCTTCTGTCTTCCTTTTCCCCTCTAATTCCAAACCAGTCAGCATTCGTATATCTAACTCTAGCTTCATTATTGACATCTCCAACTTTTCCAAGCTCATTTTCATAAGCGGCTGTCAATCCAACTGTCAAATTAGTCCTTACTGCCAACGGCTGTACATATTTAAACTCTACTCCAGCTTCAGGTTTAACTGAGAAATAGTCGTTCCCTTTTACTTCTAATCTCATTTGTCCTGAATCTTCCTTTATGCTGTTAAATCTTCCATATTCCATCTTCAATGCTCCATAAGGTCTTAAATGTGTTCTCTCACTCATTCTTATGTCGTATCCTAAATCTGTTTTCAGTGCAGCACCGTAGGAATTATAATTTGACTTGGCTTCAAATACATCATCAACAACTAAAAATTTACGTTTCATGTTGTTAATTCCGGCAAACACATCTCCGCCGATTGTCCATTGCAATGTTCCGTTATAATCATTTTTAGGCGACATTTTTTTGAATATTCCAGCTTTAATCATTGTCTGATCTTCACTTGAATGTCCGATGTCCTTGAATTTAAATCTATTTGTCACAGCTCCAGCATACCATCCGCTTGAATTACCCATTTTTATTTTTTCATCTTCGTGAACATAAGCTACTCCGTAGGCATTGCTTGTATAGTCGATTATACTTGCAGTATCTGTATTGTATTCATCTCTCATTCCGAAGGCTTTTATTTTATTAGAGTTTTTAGTTGTATTTCTCCATTCGTTTCTTAAATAGTCAAATTCCTTATCAAGTGCTCTTCCAGATGCATTTATCCTTTGCTGAACGTTTGAATACTGGTGTCCCTTCATCTGATCCACCGCCTGTGCAAATAACTGAGGTTCTCCTTTTCCTATTGCATTTAACTTATTAAATAAAGTTTTTTCTCTTGAATCTGGAGCTTCAACACCATATCTTTGTTCTAAACCATCCATAAAGTTATATGTGTTCTTATCTTTTTGCAAAAGATGTGTAAGAAATCTTAGAAAGATATACTGCATTAAATTTACCTGAGCTATCTTGAGTTCCAGTTGCTATCCAAGTTAAACTTCCAGAATTCAAATTAAATTTAGTTTTTCCATTTCTAGAAAGAGTTGAAATTGTTCTATTAAATGGTTCTAAAAATATTTTTCCCCTACTTGTATATCTCTACTATTTGCATAGTTTGTAGCTTCTATTCCATAGATTAAATTAACCTCTTTTAAATTAGTTAAATGCTCTAAACCTTGAATAGGATTTGTAAATTGTCTTCCAGAAGTATCAACATACATACCTAAAGAACTAGCTCTTGTCAATGAAGGAGTTTCTGCTAAAGTAGTATTTCTTAAGTCTAAAGTTGTACTTCCAGATGTTACTTCATTTGGTCTTGATGGAATAGTATCAACAAAAGTTGGTATTACAGGCTTTCCATTTCTTGTAATTGTAACAGGTTCATTAGGTTTTGCATTAATTTCAAGACCTACTACTTTTTTACTTGTATCAGATTGAGTTTTAAATTTAAATGCATCTGCACCATTTGTTACAACAGGTTCATAAATTGGAGGAGTAGGAGAAGAAGGAGGGATAGTCTTTCCTTCTACTTGTCCACCTGTTGATATATAAATACCTGTATTGTTTTTCCCATCTATTATTATGCTACCATAGTTTTTAATTATAGCACCATTTTGTACAGATACCCCTACTATTCCATCTTTTGTATTATTTGGTGCTGTTCTTATAGTACCATAGTTTTCTCCAATAGCATTATCTGTCAGATACATTCCAATAGAGTTTTGACCACTTAAATTAATTTCTGCTCCTACATGATTTATTGCCATTGAGCCACTTCCAGCAGCATACATTCCTATACCGCCCTCTTCAACTACATCTATTTTTCCGTAGTTTTCAATGTGACCTGTTTGTTTTAATACACCATCTTTATCTAAATAACCTACAGCCATTCCTATAGAGTAATTTTCATTAATAGCATCACTTCTTCCAACTGTTATAGTTGGTTGACTAGCTGCTCCTGCTTGTCCATTTATAGCTTTTGAACTATTACTACCTATATCTAGTATTCCTATATTTCCAACTCCAGCACTAAAATCCATATCTGCTAGGTTAGTGATTTCTCCACTAGCATAAATACCATAGTTTTTTTATTACCAGTTGTTCTTAATGGAGTATTATTAGTAATAGTTGCAGTTTTATCACTAGAGTAAATAAATGTACTGTTATTTCCTAATTTAGTTTCATCAGTAGAATTACTTTCTAAAACACTTTGAATAACAGGATTTTCAGTAACTGGATCAGCAGGAATTTCTTTTGTGTCTAATACATAAGCAAAAGAATTGTCTCCTATAGTTATTTTAGCACCATTTATTACATTGGCAGCAGAACTTCCTGAAACAAAGATTCCCTTTGAATTATTTCCAACTTCTATTTCTCCATCTGCTACATTAACTTCACTAGGACTATCTACAATATTGGCTAATCCAAAAATTCCTACACTATTATTTCCTAACTTGATTTTACCAGTATCTTGCCAAATATATGCCCCATATATACCATAGTTATTATCTCCACCAATAATATCTCCTGAATTAGACAAGTTAGAACCATAACCATCTTTTAAAATTTCAGTAAAAATTCCTATGTTAGGATTATCCTTAGATACAGAGCTTCTTAAGTTTATTACTCCGCCAGAACTATTTCCAGTATCCGAATTATGAGGGGTATCATCTGTCCCAGCTGTAGCATATATTCCAATTCCTCCTTGTTCAGAATTAATATTTATAGTATTCATATTATATACTTGACCACCAGTTGTTAATATACCTATAGCATTATTCCCTGACATATTTATTACACCGTAATTATGTCCTTGATTAACTGGGTTAGAGCCGAATGAATGATTATTAAGAAGATACATTCCAATAGCAGTTTCACCATCCATATTAATAATTCCAGTGCTTAGATTTTCAACACTAGATCGTGTACCTCCAGCAGCAATATCAGGAGTACCATCAGGTTTTATTATTTGAGCTGCTCCTAAGATTCCTACAGAACCTTTTCCACCAACATTTACAGTTCCACCATTGTTAATTCTTGCATTTCTTGTAGCATAAATACCAATTGAACTACCATTTACAAAGTTATTTTCTTTTTCAACATTAATAGTTGCACCTGAAGCAACATTAACTGAGCCACCATCTGTGTATAGACCTACGGAACCAATACTCACAGAATCACTGGATTTATCAATTCTATCAACATTTACACTTGTATTAGTTTCTAAATTAATTTCATCCCCAACAAAGTTTGTTAAACCTACTGCTGTCTGTTCCCCAAGTTCAGTTATATCACTACTACTTAATATGGCTCTAATATTGTTTCCTGATTTTTAAATTTATTTTTGGCTCTATTAATTAAAAGGTTTCTTGTTAAGACATAGTCATTTGTTCTTTCATTAGCAGGATTAAGAGCTCTACTCTTATCGTAGTTGCTATCTATATTAAATGAAGCTAAACCATCTATAGTAGCTAACTTATAGTTTTTAATCCCACTTGCTATATGTACTTCTGCACCATCAAGACAACCTTGAAAAAAAGTGTATTTTGCTAAAGTAGAAAAATTTAAAGATGGGATATTCTTCAAATTCATAATAACAGCATCCTTTGAACTGATATAAAATTTAGCATTGGCTAATTTTATTGAGAATGGATTTGTTAAATTTCCACTTCTTTCAAATCCAGTTGCTTTACCATATAGATTAATCTTTGAATTTCTTACATCTATATTTCCATCATTCACTGAATATAGAGCATAACCATTACCATCATAGTCAATAGTTGAGTATCTTGCTTCCACATTACTAGTGGCACCATCAGAAGCAATAGCTGAAGCTCCATTCTTAACTTTCACATAAAGTCCATCTATCAATGAAGTTCCATTTGCAAATATTACTCCACCATCTTTTGCGTAAAGTGCTAAACCTTGATTTGTAATAGTACCATCATCTTTTTTACCATCTATCTCTATTTTAGATTGATTAGTTTGTACTGTTATAGGCTTCAATATGGGACCAGCATTATGTATACCATAGATTCCTATGTTTTTTCCAGTTGTTTCAGCTTTTAATTTAATGTTAATTTCCCCATTTAAATTTACTTCCGAAGAATTTGAATAGATAGCTACTGTATCTCTTGTATCTATGTTTACATCACCATTTACTTTGATTGATGAGAAATTCCCAAATACTCCCATATTTCCAATACCATTTGTATTTCCTTTATCTCCTGTCAATGATGATTTATTTATATTAATATTACCTGTATAATCAATCTTTCCACCTGCAGTATAAAGAGCTATATTATCTTCCCCACCATTAATTGATATATTTCCATCAGTGGCTTTGACTTCTCCATTATCTACCAAAAATTCCTATAGATTTTTTTAGCAAATTTTTTTCAATTTCTAATTGTGGAACTTTTACATGTAATTCAGGATTATATCCTCTTAAATATATACCAACTATTTCTTCAGCTAAATTTTCATCTCCACCAACTTTATTATGATTAGCCTTTTTTTACTATTTGCTGCATTAAGAAGAGAGTTTTTCAGGAACATAAGCTGGAATTGTAGCATTATCTTTTTGCACCTATTACAAATCTAGCAGTATTTCTAGCATTTTTTTAATCCCTTCTCCATCATAGCTTATATAAAGTCCGACACTATTGTCTCCTTGAAGATTTATTGGTTTATTCATAATAAAATTAGATTTTTGCAGAGAATTCATCACTGTCATAAGGGTTTATAAATAGACCTATACTGTTTCTACCATACAGATTAACTTCTCCATCATTTATAAAAGATATATCACGAGGTCCACGCAAAGTAGAGTTTCCACCATTATCAGCACTAAAAACGCCAAAAATATCCTTTTTTTCACCATACATACTTATTTTTTTCCAGTTTTTATTGTTTACATATATTTTTGTGTTCCAGTATAAGACGTTGCTGTATCTCCAGCATAAGCGAAGATAGTATTTGAACTAGTCTTAGTATTTCCATCTTCGTAATTCATACTAACAATGTTTCCACGGTTTTCTATAAGGTTTACTCTATTTCCTGAATTTCCAGCAAAGTTTGTTTGGATATATCTTACTCCTGTCCCTCCTAACTCAACTGTACCTCTATTTACATGATATAGTTCTCCATCCCTTGATTATTTTTTTGAAGTCTATATCATCAGTATACTTTCTTATTTCATTGAATTCTTCTGTTGATATATGTCCATCTGTTTTTAACTTTATCAAATTTATCATTTGGATTACCTTTTGATTCAAAAATGTATGAAATACTTGTTCATCTACATTATTATTTTTCATTTATTAAAGATAGTTTTGAATCTTTTCCCAAAATATGAATAAGGTATATCTACAAGAGACATAAAAAAATGTAGGAACATCTCCAGAAATATCAGCATCTCTAGGAGGTTCAACTCCACCATCAACATTTACAGGTTTTACTTGTATTTGTCCTCTTTGATAATTTTCAAGTTGGATTCTGTTTACAGTTCCACCTCTTCTTTTTAGCACTTCTCCTTTTTCTACAGAAGTTTGATATAGATTTCCATCTGTTCCTCCTATACTATTGTTTGTATGCCAGTATGAGTATTTGTTGCTTACTCCATTGAATTGTCTTCCAATGAAACCAGCAGAAGGAGCATCTATATTTCTATATGAATCATCAATAATTGGAATAGTTGGAACTCTTATAGCTGTTTCTTCAAAATAAGGGAATCTAAAAGAAGTATAATTTTCTTGACTCCTTCTAGTAGTACCTTTATCTATAATGACTGGACTAATTTGAGTACTTACAGAAATTGTTGCATTTGGTTCGTCTATGATATTTAAGTCTGTACTTCCATAGCTAGTACTTTTTAAATTTGGAACTGCTATATTTTTAGCTAGAGGATCAAGAGAATTAGCTGCTCTATTTATTATAGCTCCTTCTGATACTTTGTCCCCTCTCCCTTTATATACTCCATTCCAACTATTGTACATATGGTTAGCTCCAAATTGCCATGATGACCAAGGGGATTTTACGACATGATCTCCCTGTTCCATGAGCTTAACAAGTTCAGAATTTGACTTCTTTATCAGTTTATCATTTTCTTTTTTTGCTTCCTTTATCAAAACATTGAAATCTTTTATATCTGTGGAAATAATCTGTTCCTGATTTTCAATGCTTCCGTCTTTTTCAGCTGAAAACAAATTACTAGAAATATTTACTGCACCCGTAATTAAAAATGTAATCAATGCTGAATCTGTGTACTTAAATTCTTGACATCTTTTGGCAAATGTACATAAAGTCTTTTTTTGCTTTTCTTAAATTATTTGTCATCTTCAATTTCTCCTTTTTTATAGTAAAACCTGTGTGAACTACTCCCGCTTTTAGAAGCAAGAGCTTCTTGGGAAGTATCTGCGCATGACTAGCCAAATATATTTACCAAGCTCTTCGGATAGTTCCTGCCCTGTTTCTTTATTTCCATCATTTCTTTTCCAACATCTCTTATATTCAATGCCGCATTGTAATCTCTATCAATTTCAATTCTACAGCACTCATATTTATAACTTTCTTTCTGATAATTTCAGATCCTCTTTAATATTTCCTCATTTACTGCAAGTTTTCGATGACGGAAACCACTTATCTATCTTCAAAAATTGCTTTCCTAAAAATATCAACTTATACTCAAGCATTCTCAAAAACATTCCCCATCCATTATCTCCTACACTATCATTACTTGGATTTTTTTGAATTTCTTTTTCAAATTTTGTTAAAAACAGAAACATAGTAATTTCCATTATTATTTGTCAATATTACCAACTTTATTCTGTAATTCTTTGGTATTTCTCTATGATATTTTTAATTTGACTTTTTTTCAATTTTTTTACAAAGAAAGCAATTCGTCTCCTACTTATAGAAAGCCTACGACTTCTTGTCTATCTTTCTGTTAAATAAAAATAGTTATAGCTTTTTGAGTTCTATTTTAAATCAGTTTTACTATAAAAAAAATAAATACTAAATTTAAAATTATTTAGATATAAAAAAATGGTGCAGTGACGG
>BNJU01005248.1_pt1 | contig 12345 bp, 17 predicted proteins | sample 8539281 | NCBI WGS metagenome assembly BNJU01 (sample SAMD00202456, study PRJDB9452) | human saliva metagenome | isolation source: human saliva | place: Japan
CGCTGCTAAACTCCGTGGGGCCATTTCAAGCCAGCACTCTGGCTGAGATTGAAGCCCTCTTGCAGTTAGATAAAGCTTAACAACCAGAAGAAAAACCCGTAACTTCAATGGTTTTACGGGTTTCTTATTCAGGGCAATTTGATACTCTCAAGTCTATGGCTTAATCAAAAGTAACACTTGAAACAGTGCCATCTGCGCCTGTTGTAATTTGAATAACTTTTGCCACCACCTACTTCAGCATTGTATTTTTCCATCATCAAGGGTATAAGAATAACTTTGGATAGTGTAGTTCTCTTTCTTACCATCAGCAGATTCCACTGTAAACTGGCCAGCTGATGAGACTGTGACAGTTTCACCATTAGCACCCTTCCAATTCCCAGCTGCAGCCGAAAAGTCTTTGTCCACCATAGTCAAGACCCCTTTATAACGTTTGTTATGCTCTGCTTGCTTGTCTTGGAGTTTGCGATCAGTTGCTGGATCATAAGTTGACTGACTTGCTTGGTTAGATTGGCTTTGAGAAGCTTGCTGATTAGAAGATGGTTGAGCTTTGGTGTTTCTTGCTGCTGAGGAGCTTGGGGTGTTTGCGGTGCTTGATTCGCTTCTTGCCCTTGACTTGTAGGACTGGAACTTTGGCTAGCTGAAGCTGTCTTTTTTTCAGAACTTGTAGTGGTTGTTGAAGTCTGAGGTTTAGTTTCTATTTGAAAACGCAGCCTTAGAACTGGTGGTAGTTTGAGTAGTCGTAGTTGATTTACTACTTGCTGTATCTTCTTTCTTATTGCCACAAGCACCCAATAGCAGAGTTGAAACAAGGACAGTTGCGGCTATTAGTTTTAATAGAGTATTAGTTTTTCATTTTTGCTCCTTTTTGTAATGTTTTTGAAATATTTGGAAATGTTTTTGTAATATTATTGTAATATTTGTTTTTAAAATCTGTCAACTATTTATCTAAAAATTTTTTTAGAATTATTTTTTTAGTACATTTATTTCCTTATCCCTCCTATATCTTTTTATTCGTAAAGAATTTAAAAACAGAAAAAGTTCTTTCCTATAAAAATGCTATATTTTTACAAGTGTAATCGCTTGCATTTTTCTTGAAGGGCTATAATAAAATTGAAATAGGATATTGGAGGTGTAGGTTTATGTCAAAGAAATATTACAAATATCTTCCTTGGTTGATTATTGGTGCTTTCTCTTCTTATGGGGTTGCTACTCATTACGCTCAAAACAACATTTGATTTGTTCTACTTAACCACCATTTTCATGATTGTCTATGTGTCTCTAATGTACTTTACACGAACATTATTTAAAATATAAATACAAAGATCTATTCATTCGAATCATGAGCAATTCTAATAAAGATAAACATCCTTAAACAGAAAAAGAGGTCGGGACAAAAATCCCGACCTCACTTTTTTATGAATAATAAACCTTTAATACGATGGCTGAATTGACTTTTGACACAAACTTTATTTTCTCTATTCTCAAGCTCAACCAGTCATCGAACTTGTTGAAACTTCTCAGGACTGAAACTAGGAAACCAAGACTTGGGCTATCGATTTCTGCTCCCAAGCTTTTTTTATTTTCAATCGATAGGTTTTTCTTGGTTTCTTTTTAGGCACTCGTTTGAGCCCAACTTCTTCTACATACTCACCGTATTTTACGAGAAAGTTATTGCTGACGATTGGTCGTCCTGGGTTGATGAGATTGACTAATTCGGTTCCTTCATAGACAGTGAATTCCTCCTCTAGCAGATAGAGGAAAGGTCGGATTCCAGTCAAGACGCCCTTGGATTCGTTTAATAGACTCTTGGATAATGGCATAATGGTCAAAGGCGAAGGCTTGCTCCCCCAGCTCTAGTCCCTCTAGGAAGCACTTGCCCGTCTGAAAATCAACATCGACAAAAACCACATCCTTGGCATCATCTCCAGCTTGAACGAGATCAAGTGCTCTGCTAGGTAGATACACCAAGTGGGCGATAGTAACCGTCCAGCCCCTGCGGATCACGACCTGGAGTAGATACTGTCATCAACTGTTCGATTTTTTTCCAAAGGAAGGTCAAGGTTAACCTCCTCTCTCACTTCACGCTGACAAGCATGCCTTTGCATCTTCGCTCTTATCCATAAAAACCACCGACCAAAAGCCAAACAGTTTTTGATAAGGATGGGCCTTGCGACGAATTAGCAAGAGTTTGATTTTTCCCTTCCACAAAAGCAATAAGCTACCATATCCACCGTCACGCTCGGTTTTTCATACTGAGGAAGATCCTGTTTGCAGTACCAGTCTAGAAAATTCCTTCTCAGTCGCATGAATCTCAAAATATTCTCTCTCTGTCATTCCAGCCGGGATTATCGTTTCAGTCATCTTATCCCTCCTTGACAGCCTTAGTCCATTGGTACCAACCGACTAGACTATTGAGGGTGTAGACCCAGTACATTCCTTGGATATGGATGTTTTCACCCCACCAGAGGTAGATACTAAAGAGATTGGTTGCAATCCAGAAAATCCATTGCTCACGGTAAAGACGTGTCATCAAGAGCTGACCAACACCATTGGTCGCATCGGTAACACTGTCACGGAAAGGACGAGCACTGCTGATACTTTGGTAGGCTAATCCCATGCCAATCCAGATGATAGCAGTCAAAGCCAAGTACTTGAGCCAATCAATCAGACCGAGTTTCTTAGCTTCAAAGTGAGACTCTTCTGGTTTTCCTTGCTCATTGATCCGATTAGACAACCAAGTATAGAGACCAATAGGCTGCATGACAAAGAAATAAACTGTTGTCAAAACTTCACCGTAGAAAGTCGCATTCATAGCTAGGACCAAATAGATTGCAGAGTTAATAGCTCCAAAAAGGTAGTTACTAGCTCGACCTTCAGCTACTAAGATAACACAGACAATCCCTGTCCAAGAGGCCAAGAGACCAACCCAGTCATGACTTTCTGTGTTTTGTGTAAACTCCAGAATAAGAGGAACACTTGATAAAAGCAATCAAATAGAGCCACTGGAAAAGACTACGGCCCCACAAAGAGGTCTTTTCCAAAGCAAACGCATAACTCCTGCAAAAACCAATTTTACGAGCTTCTGCGTGAACATTTTTTAAAGTTTTCAATAAATCGAGTGATTTTTTTCAGTTATTTTTTTCATTTTTCTTCTCCTAATCTGCTTGGTAAATGGCATCAATAGCTACTTTTTGCTGCTTCATAATTTCCTAGATAGTCATCAGCTAGATAAACATGAGGGATATTGGCTAGATATTGCTCCCTCATCATATCCAAATGCTGAGAAAAAAATCTATGACGGATATGGTCTTCTGCCATGGTCATGTCGCGAAAACCATCATTGACATAAGAGCCAATAGGTTGCACAAAGAGGATTAAATCCCACTTTTCCTTGGCTAAGATGGAAACAAAGAGATTATCAAAGGTCTCTACGGACAAGTCCTCCTGCTCTTCGCTTTCCATGTAGTAATCGTAGTAGCCCTTGGTTACTAGTGAGTTGGTATCTGCAATGACTAGGCCTCGATTGGCATTGCTATCGATTAACTTGGAAGTTTGATCATATTGGCCCCAAAAAGAAGGTAATAATAATCTTTTGGAGGTAAGCTCATCATCTCGGACATTATTTTTTTATCTGATACTCACGAGCATACTCCAGACTGACTGGCGCATCATAAAAGCGAGCTAAATCCTTGGCTAGAGTTGTTTTACCATTACTAGCACTTCCCATAATCAACACTTTTTTCGTAAACTGACGGCGGAAAGGTTGAGCGATATATTTCCAATATTTGCTTGGATTTTCTCGAATCATGGTAGCCGAAATTCCAAATTTTCTTTCCTGTAGAACAGTCTCAAAACCACGTTCTGACAATTCTTGTTGGTATTCGGACTCTCCTACAAAAAAGATTAGTTCCTCACCAGTCTGGTCATAGGAAATGGCCTGCAACATCTGATCCAACCACTCCTGCCAGCCCATTGGATAGCGTGGAATATTGGTTTCGTCAAGTTTACAAACAGAGGTCAACTCATCATCTCGAAATGCTTCACGAATATAGCGAAACCTCTTTTGTAGTGTAAGTCCAACCTGTTCACCACGATCTCCCTTATAACCTGAAACTACCACCCATACAGCATCACATTGTCGTTTTGCTCTTTGGATTAAATCAATATGCCCCTGATGCAAGGGAGCAAAGGTTCCAAAAAAACCACTGCTATCTTTTTTCATGTCTTTTCAACCTTTTTATAAACTTTTTTATATTTTTATATCATACTATTCCTTCTATTGTTTGTCAACACTTTTTTTATTATTTTTTTATAAAAATATTTTCTACATGATAGAATTTTTTTACTTGATATACAAAAACTTGATCAGTAGAAATTCGTTTTTGAAATCCTTAAAACTAAATGCACAATTCAAATGCTTATTTGAGTATAACTTTTCCAAAAAAAGAGGCTGAAACAATCTGTTCCAACCTCACAATTTTTAAACAATCTCAAATTTTAATTGACCAGCTTTTGACACCAATCTTTAAGTGTCTTACCTGCTTCAGTTCACCTGTAAGAAGAAGTTCTGCTAGTTTGTCCTCCACTTCGTTTGCAGAGTTCTGCGCAGTGGGCGAGCTCCCATCTCTGGATCATAGCCCTTCTGAGCTAGAAGTTTAAGGGCAGATGCTTGAAGTTTCAAGTCTATCCCTTTTTCTGCCAGGCTTGCAATCAATGGTTTGACCATAATCTTAACCACTTCCTGCATATCTTGACTTGACAAGCTATGGAAGACTACCTTCTCATCAATACGGTTGATAAACTCTGGACGATAAGCTTTTTTCAACTCTTCAAACATACGTTTTTCCATACTCTCTTGATTAAAACGAATATCTCGAGCTCCAAAACCGACTGTCTTATCATCACGAAGGGCTGTTGCACCAAGGTTTGACGTCATGATAATAATGGTGTTTGAAAAGTCAACCTTGCGACCCTTACTGTCCGTCAAGACACCATCATCCAAGACCTGCAAGAGCACATTAAAGATGTCTGGGTGAGCCTTTTCTACCTCGTCAAAAAGCAAGACTGAATATGGTTTGTTGCGAACCTTCTCGGTCAGCTCTCCACCTTCTTCATAGCCTACATAACCTGGAGGAGCTCCGTTGAGACGGCTAGCCGCAAATTTCTCCATGTATTCACTCATGTCAAAACGGATAAGTGCTGATTCGTCATCGAAGAGAACTTCTGCCAAAGCCTTGGCCAATTCGGTCTTACCAACACCTGTCGGTCCAAGGAACATAAAGGATCCGATTGGACGTTTATGACTACGAATACCAGATTGATTACGACGAATGGCACGACTGATACTAGATACAGCTTGTTCCTGTCCGATAACCCGTTTGTGTAATTCAGATTCAAGATTGAGATACTTCTTGGCATCTGTTTGGGTCAATTTTTGAACTGGAATTCCAGATAAGCGACTCAAGGTAGTCAAAATATCAGACTCTGATACCAAGTCTTTATAGACAGGAGCTTCCTCTTCTTTTGGCGATGAGCTGAGCTGCCTGTTTCCACTTCCCATCCATCAAGGCCTTATCAGCTGGAGTCAAAGCCAGATTCATCTGGTTTACCATGTTTAGACTTGTTCTGAACAGTCGCTGCTGCTTCATCCAATAGATCGATAGCTGAGTCTGGTAAATGACGGCTAGTCAGATAGCGATGAGCCATCTTAACCGCTGTTTCTACAGCTTCGTCTGTGATTTGTACATGGTGGTGTTTCTCATAAGTTGCCTTCAGACCTTGCAAAATAGACATACTATCTGCTAGACTTGGCTCCTCAATCAGTCACTTTTGGCAAATCGACGAGATAGGGCTGCGTCTTTTTCAATATGTTTTTGATATTCTTCCTGAGTGGTTGCACCCTACTGTTCTCAGAGTTCCACGAGCCAAGGCCGGCTTTCAGGATATTGGCTGCATCCAAGGTCGAATCAATTCCCACTACCTGAACCCATAATTGTATGAAGTTCATCGATAAAGAGGATGACATTGCCGTCTTCTTCGATATCTTTGATGATGTTATTCATGCGTTCTTCAAAGTCTCCGCGGAAACGTGTTCCAGCAACGACATTCATCAAATCAAGTTCGAGACGCGCATCTTAGCCATTTCATCAGGTACATCTCCGCTAGCAATGCGTTGAGCAAGACCAAGGGCAAGAGCTGTTTTACCAACACCCGCATCTCCAACTCAAAGACTGGATTATTCTTTGTCTTACGGCTCAAAATCTGAATCATACGAGAGATTTCTTGGTCGCGTCCCGATGACTGGTTCCAATTTCCCAGAACGAGCTTGATCCGTTAAGTCATGGGTATAATCTTCTAGACCTCCACTTTGAGCCTGAGGCATGCCCATCATATTGGCCATGGAATTTTGCTTATCTGCTACTGTACGATGACGTTGGCGAAGGGCCTTGAGATCATCTCTAGTCCAGCCTGCACGCGCTTCAAGACTACGACGAAGTCCAGCAATCTTGACCTGATCCTTTTTATCTTCGTAAGAAAAATCCTGCTTTTTCTAAAATGCGAGTAGCTAAGGCATTGCCATCATGTAAGATAGCATAAAGAAGATGCTCTGTTCCCAATACCTTGGCATGAACGACAGAAGCATACGTGCTCTGCTTCCAACAACAATACCTTTAAACGGTGTGAAAAAGGCAGCTCCTGATAATGTTCCTTATCGCTATACTTTGTTTCAGTCAGCTCTACAGCAACTTCCTCCAGACGATCAATCTCATATGGAAATTCGTTTAAAGTCGCCCCAGCTACACTATAACCATGATTGGCCATAGCAATCAATAGGTGCCATGACTCTAGGTAATCTGCCCCAAAATGACTTGCGACCAGAAAGGCACTTTCTATACATTCTCTCAATGCTTTTGAATATTTCATTTAGTTCTATTTTCCTTTTCTATCTACCTCTTGTAATAACTGCCGGAGCATATTGGCACGTATAAGATTGGCATCATCGCCTAAAACTCGGTCTGTCGCCATTGCTAATAATAGATTCATCTCCTGACGAGTCACTAAATCCTGCTCAAACAAGAGTCTTAAAACATCTTCAAAGATAGCTAGACTAACTTCTTCACCTACCGAATACAGTAAATCGCGGAGCATTTCATGGTGGTTGGAAAATTCAATCCGACCGATGCGAATATAGCCTCCCACCACCCTCGCTTTACTTTCAACTAGATAGCCTCTACTTTCTGTAAAACGAGTCTTAATCACATAATTGATCTGACTAGGCACGACTTGAAAGGTATCCGCTAATTGGCTTCGTTGCAATTCAACCATACCCGACTGCTCCAAAATCGCCTTGATATAGGCCTCTATATGGTCTGATGTATTTTTTAATCTCATAGCACTCTACCTCTTTCTTTAAACCTTGACTATCTTTGACTATTATACCGAATTTTTCGATTTTTTTAAAAGAAAAAGAGGGCTAGTAAAGAATAAACCCTCACCAACTCTCTATCTTTTCTAATTATTTAAGCCCAATTTGCGCTAAGATTTGACGTTTTATAGGCAATCTTTTTGAACTTCCTTGTCCTCATCTTCAGACCAATCTAGTTTGATTTCAGAAACAATCTGCCCAGGGCGATTTTTTTCAAGATATAGATGCGGTCGCTGAGATTGAGGGCCTCCTCGATACTATGCGTGATGATCAAGGTCGTCAGCTCCTAGCTGTTTGTGAATCTCCAGATACCAAGCGTGGAGTTCCATCTTGGTCATCTCATCCAAAGCGCTAAAAGGCCTCGTCTAGAAGAAAGAGCTTGTGCCCGAAAAAGGTAGGTACGAGTAAAGCAACACGCTGACGCATCCCACCACTGAGTTCATGAGGGTACTTTATCCCTTACAGCCGTCAACTGAAAGGTCCCAAGAATTTCATCTGCTTTGGCAATGGCTTCTACCTTATCCACCTTTTGAATCAAAAGAGGCAGAATGATATTGCCAAGAACGGTCTTATGTTCCAAGAGCAGATCCTTTTGTAACATATAGCTCACGCGCCCCTTGGGATTTTCTTCACCGTCAAGAATGATTCTCCTGACTGGACTTCTAAAATCCCTGCAATCAGGTTAAAGAGGGTGGTCTTTCCCACACCACTGGGGCCAAGGATAGAGACCACTTCACCTGAAGTCACTTGTAAGTTAATGTCCTCTAAAATCTTTTCATCGTCGTAGGCATAGCTTACATGTTCTAGTCTAATTTCTGTCATTATTTTACAAATTCGTTGGTAAACCCTTTATCAGTCAAGTCTTCCTTGAGGATACCATTTTCTTTATCCCATTTGTAGAAGGCATTCCAGCGATCCGCATCAAATTGTCCCCATTTTTTTCCTTGTCGCTTGCATATTCTTTTTGACAAGTATTTTTGAGATTCGATGACGAAATCACGTTTTATCCTTGAGTTCTGGGGCATTCTTGATCAGGATATCAGCCGCTTCTTCTGGGTGCTCCATAGCGTATTGGTAACCTTTTTTGATAGCTTGGATGACTTTACGAGCTTCTTCTTTGTTATCTTTCAGATAGTCGTTGTTTGCGATGATAACTGGTGAGTAGTAGTCAAATTCTTTTAACGTAGTCTTTCAAATACATGAAAGTTAGCATCTACACCTTGAGATTTAGCAAGGATACCATCCCAACCATAGTAAATCCAAGCAGCGTCAAAAACGCCATTGGCAATCGGTGTGATCGAGTTTGAATCGTTGTTTGGTACTTTTTCAACCTTCTCAAAGTCTCCACCTTGAGATTCTACCAAGGTTTTCAACATCGCAAGCTCAGTTGGGTCATTCCAAGTTCCGTATTTCTTCCCAACCAAGTCTTTAGGACTAGTTACATTATCAGATTTACGAGAGATGATCCCTGATGTATTGTGCTCAACGATAGCTGCAACAGCAGTAATACCTGCTCCTTTTTCCAATTTCTTAGCCATGTAATCTTGGAAATAGATAGCAAATGGTGCCTTACCATTGATCACCAAGTCAGATGAACTTTCTTCTGGTGGCAATTTCAAATCAACATCCACTCCAGCTTCTTTGAAATAACCTTTTTCCTTGGCAACATAAAGCCCTGTGTGGTTGGTATTGGGTGTCCAGTCTAGGATAAAGTCAATTTTTTTGAGTTCTGCTTCTTTGTTATCCTTAGAAGCTGTTCCTTGGCCACAAGCCACAAGCACGACAGCTAGAAGAGCTGTTACAATCGTTAAAAACACTTTCCATGTTTTCTTCATTTTTATTTCCTCTTTTCTTTTTCCAAAACGCTCTATTTTTAAGTACGTTTCCATTTAATCACATATTTTTCACTGATATCGACTAATCTTCATACCCAGAAGGCTGATCAGCGATACCAGAATAATAATAGCAAACATGGTATCATACTGAAACAGTTTTCTTGGACTGAATCATGTAGACACCCTAGTCCTTCAAAGCCTCCCAACCACTCAGATACCACTGTTGTGATAAAGGCGTAGGAGACACTGACTCTCAGACCTGCATAAAAGTAGGGCAGGCTGACAGGGATTTTAAAATGCCACAGGATTTGCCAAGGGCTTGCTCGCATCAGACTAAACAAGGTCAGCATATCCTTGTCACAATGCCTAAAACCATCTAAAATACTAACGATGATAGGAAAAGTAGTCGTCAAGATAATCAAAACAATCTTGGGCAAAATCCCATAACCTAGCCACAAGACCAGAATAGGGGCTATGGCAATAGTCGGAATGGTCTGGACAACTACCATCATAGGATAGATCAAGTCATTGAGCCAGCCCAAACTATCCATAAGGACAGCCATGATACAGGCTATCAAGACACCCAACACTAAACCCTAGTAAAGGCTACTCTCAAGGTTGCCCAACTATGGTACCAAAGAAATTCTCTGTCACGAACAAAAGACTGGAGAATTTCAAGTGGTGTCAGCAGGATGAAACTTTGGTAAGAGCTTTTAAGAAATCCCGCCACCTGCCAAAGAGATAAGACGCCCAAAAATCCTAGCAGACTAATATGCCGTCTCATTATACTTTTCAAGTTTCTCATCAATGCTTAAAATCTCTCCTACATTTATTTTTGACATTGGCAAAAACATTGTCTGCCCCTGACCCTGCCACTTCTAGCGCTTCTTTTGAGAATGCGCATAAGCTCATCAAACTCTCCCTCTAAAGACTGTTTCAAATGGGTGTCACCACCATGGTCACTTCTTGAGCTTGCAGATAAGCAATGACCTTATCAATTACAGCTATGCGGTCAATCCCCTGAGATAGGGGTAAGACTTGCAAGGCAATGCTTGCTTTCATTCAAAACCTCCTTCTAATTTACAGTTTTTCCTTTGAAAAAAGAAAACCTCTTTCATATATGAAAAGGTGCAAAAATTAGGCTAAGTATCGTTCCCTACGCTGGCATTACCCAGATCAGGTGCGGTCGAAGTTTAACACTTCCTCTCAGACTGTACACAGACTCCCACATATTATATGGATATATAATAGCCTAATAATGTCCTAATGTCAAGGTTTCTGCTCATATAAAAAGAGGCGTTCATTCGCCTCTTACTCTAATATTATTTGCATTTCAGCCATTTTATTTACAGCATAGGCGCAAATAACTGTGTCACTTCTTTTATCAACATTTGATACCAAGTAGGATTTATGGTGTCAGAGAAGATTTCTTGAGATTGTTCAAAAATATTTTCAAAATCCTTGTGAATATCTGCTATTGACTCTGTTTTGTACAGTAATACTGCATTTTCATAGTGGTGAACCAAGCTGCGATAATCAAGGTTTATGGTTCCAACAACCGCAAATCGATCATCAACAATCATTTGCTTACTATGGATAAATCCAGGAGTATATTCGAAAATACGTACCCCAGCTGATAAAAGATCTGGATAAGCACCTCTTGTTACAAGTTGAATGAGCTTCTTATCTGGTATATAGGGGGTAACTATTCGTACATCTACACCACGCATAGCTGCATTTTTAATATCTTCCGTCAAATCATAATCAATGATTAGGTACGGAGTAGTGATATAGACGAAATCTGTTGCCTGATTAATCAAGTTTTGATAAACTATTTTCCCTACCTTAGATTTATAGATTGGCTTTGGTCCGCTTCCATAAGGAATGCATAAACCGGGAGCCGGAACAGCTTGATGCTCTATACGATATTGATCAAAATTACTAATATCTCCACCGTTAATATACCAGTTCATAAGAAATAGTCTTGTAAAAGCTTGAACAGCCGAACCATCTATCCTAATACCGCTATCTTTCCAATAACCAAAGCGTTCAATATGATTGATGTATTCATCAGCTAGATTGATTCCCCCAGTATAAGCAATCTGTCCATCAATCACCAAGATTTTACGGTGATCACGGTTATTATAAGCTACTGTCATTCGAGGAATTACTTTGTTAAACTTATGAGTCTCAATCCCTTTAGATCTCAAATGTACTGTATAATTTCCTGGCAAAGTAACCATACAGCCAATATCATCGTAGAGCATCTTGATTGCAACACCTGAGCAGCCTTTTTCTTCAAGAATCTCACGTATGCTGTCCCACATCACCCCTTCGTCAACTATGTAGTACTCAAGAAAAATAAACTTTTCTGCACTTCTTAAGTCCTCTAACATTTGCTGCCACATATCTTCACCAGAAGAAAAAAACTTAGAAGCAGTTTGATCATAGACCTCTGAGTTACTATCCATGCTCAGCAAAGATTTTTATAATACCATAATGCCGATTTATCCTGCTCTTCTAACTGGTGATGGAGGTTGTTACCAGTATCCTCATGAAATGCGATAGCATTTAACTCCTGAAGCTGTTTCAGTTCCTTTTTGATAATCTTCTCTCACCAAACATGATATAAAAGCAGTGGACCAAATACCGGAAAAAGCAACTAAAAAGCCAGGTAACCTTGTCTCTCAGGTGACATATTCCGATTGACAATCGATAAGATAGTCGCCACACTTATCAAAAACAACAAGAATAAATCCAAACATAGGAACTATCTGACTTAAAAATAAAAACAAACCAAAAATCAGAATTAATTCTATCAGTATGATTGTAATGCTAAAAACCATACTTTGACATCAATAATCGAAATTTCCTAAAACCCATAACTTACACTCATTAACAACATAATCTCTCATTTATTATTTTTAAAAACAACTATTAATTACTAGTATACCTTAGTTAAGGTAAAGATAGCAACTATTTTTCTAGAAATTAAGAATTTTTAAAAAGAAAAATGAAAATAAAAAGACCTTCTTGGTCTACTTAATAAGCAATATCAATCGGGAGACAGGATTCGAACCTGCG
>BNJU01001101.1_pt1 | contig 12334 bp, 12 predicted proteins | sample 8539281 | NCBI WGS metagenome assembly BNJU01 (sample SAMD00202456, study PRJDB9452) | human saliva metagenome | isolation source: human saliva | place: Japan
AAGCTCATCGGCAATTGAGTGCGACACGTCTATTTGACAAAGAGACTCAAGAGGCAAAGATCTCACAAAATGCCAACTTCGACGACTTACTGACGAAAAAGGCAGCGAGTACGCGGAAGAAAAATCAACAAGAAGTTTGCAAAACGAAAGTTGGGAACTCAAATCTCCGCCCCTATACGTCAGAACAGAAACAAATTATTAAATTCGCACACAATACCTTCTATAATATCTCTTTCGCTTTTACCAAACCATGAAATCATGAGAAATCTATTGTTATTCCTCCTCGTGCTCGCGTCTTTCGGTACGCTCCACGCACAATCTCAACGCGACAGCATTGCTGTCTATGCCAAAGTCATGGATAGCTTCACCCACGAAATGCTCAAAGGCGTAAAAGTCGAAGTGCTACGTCCCGATAGTTCCCTTGTTTCGCAACACAACACAGATAAGAACTATTCATACGGCCGTTCCTCTTACAATTTCGGGGACGAGTTTCGAGGACTATTTCTGTTGCGTGCCGATTACATCTTTCGTTTTTCGAAGGAAGGCTACGTCACGCAGTATGCCAACCTCTACAAACGTGATCTAGGACGCAGAGAACAGCGCAGATCGGTAGGAGAAATTATGATGAAGAAGGTCGGTAAGCATCGCGACATCGAACTGGGCGCAGCAGAAGTGCGCACATCAAAGATTCGCATGGTGGTAAAAGGCGACACCCTCATCTACAACGCCGACGCCTTTCAGTTGGCCGAAGGCTCGATGCTCGACGGCCTCATCAAACTCCTCCCGGGCTTCCAACTGCGCGACGGCCAAATCACCGTCAATGGGCAGTATGTGAGCAGTCTGCTGGTCAATGGCGAAGACTTCTTTCGCGGAGACCCGCGTGTGGCGTTGGAAAACCTGCCGGCCTACATGGTGAACAAGGTGAAGGTTTATCGCAAGGAGCATCCCTGGAGCTATATCACCAAAGGCAAAGACGAGCGTAAAGAAGACTTGCCACTGGTGGTAGATGTCAACCTGAAACGCGAATACGCCATCGGATGGGTGGGCAACGTCGGAGCGGGCTACGGCACGGCCGATCGCTATCTCGCACGCCTCTTTGGACTCCGTTTCACCGACCACTCGCGGTTGGCTCTCTATGCCAATGCCAACAACACCAACGACACGCGCGAACCGGGCACTTCAGGCAACTGGAACGCCAACGGTTCGGCTTCCGGACGCACCACGATGCAGACAGCCGGCTTTGAATTCCTCGTCAAAGGCGATAAGGACCAGTGGAAATACGTGGGCCACGCCAAAATCTACCATCAAAACACTTTCAACCAAAGCATCACAGCCACTGAAACCTTTCAACCCACATTGACCAACAGCACTTTCCATCGCGCACGTCGCGAAGCAGAGGGCAATCACTTCAAGGTGCAAACAGAACAAGCGTTTGAAAGAAAGCGAGACGAAGGATTCTTCAATGTCTTTGCCGCCTTGTACTATCAACACCATCACAACAACGCTTTGTCACAAGGGCAGAATTTTCAGCCGACCCGAAGGATGCCTATCGCGCCGCGTCATTAGACAGCTTGTTCCTGAGTTCGAGCGAACGTTTGGCGAAGTTGCTCACCAATCGCCAGCAGAATCAAGAGAAGAGTCGCGAGCATGCGTGGTCGGGGAAGGTGAATGCAAACTATTTTTCAAAAAGTAGCCCACACTCCCGATTACTTTAAAATCGAAGTCAATGCCGATTTCGAGCACAAAACCGGCACCATCTTCTCCGACTACCGCTTGCGCTACGGCCAATCGGCGCAGAGCCTTCGGCCGGACGAGCATCAGTTGCGTTTTGTCGATGTGCCGACAACGAAAATTCACGCCAAATTCCGAACGGAATACGTTTATCGCCCCGAATGGGGAAGTATCACCTCCTTTCTGGAGGTCAGCGCAGCGCATCTCGAAGACAACCGCAATTTCTATCGCCTCGACCGATTAGGCGCAAGCACGCCGGAGTTCGGCGCACTGCCTTCCACCACGGCAGCCTTATTGCAAACGTTAGATACCCCGAACTCCTACGACAGCCGCCACAACTCCCTGAACGGCACACTCGGTGCGCGCTGCACAATTTGGTTGGGTGGGAAGTTGCCCAACCAGCATATCACTTTTACCCCCACAGTCAACGGAAGCATCGAGCGCCTGACCTACCGCCGAGACGCCTTGCACGCTCATCCTCGACGCAACCAATTGTTCTTCCTCCCCACCCTCTCTTGGGGATTCGACAATTGCCATATCACCTACCGCATGCATGCTGCCTATCCCGAGCTGTTCAATCTGCTTGACTATACCGACAACGCCGATCCGCTGAATCTCTATTGCGGCAACCCTCATCTTCAGCGTAGCACCTCGCACAAGGTGACTTTCTCGAGAAGCTGGTGGAAATGGAAAGAGGGTAAGAAGTTTTTCATCGACGCTACTTGGGACGTCACGCGCAATGCCGTTGCTCACGGGCAGACCTACGATGCCGCCACCGGGGTGCGCACTTTTTCTCCGAGAAATGTAGACGGCAACTGGCATGCTGCGGCTAGAATGTTTTGGGAACGGCCTTTTGACAAGGACAGGCAGACGCTCTTTACCAGCGAGACGAAGGCAGATTTCCGCAACAGTGTGGACTATGTGACGGAGCGAAGCACGGTACAAAACTTTGCGGTGCAGCAAAACCTCCGTTTTAATGCCAAAATTAAACGCGTGATTCTAGATGGAAGCATCGGAGCACGCTATTGGCATGCCACATCAGCGCGCAAGAACTTCCAAACCATCAACAGTTTTGATGTGACCTACGGACTGAACATCCAGCTCCCGCTCCCGGGTCAATTCGCCTTCGGCACGGACTGCAAACTCTATCAACGCGCGGGGTACAGCGATGCCAGCATGAACGACCTGCGTTTCGTGGCCAATGCGCATTTGGAAAAGACCTTCCTTCGCGGTCGCCTAAACTTGGCCTTAGAGGGTTACGACATCTTCGGCGGACTCAGCAACGTGACGAAAGTGATCAACGCACAAGGCATCGTGGAAACGTGGTACAACTCACTGCCCTCCCTACGCCAGTGATCCAGGTTTCCTGCAAACTCAGCCAACCGCCCAAGAAAAGAAATCGATAGCCCATCCTGTACTGCCCCAATTCGATTGTCGCAGCGATTGCCCTCGTTGTCCTCCGTCGTGCACCGCACGCTCGCCGATTGCCCCGATCTTTCCCACGCTCTTCGTGCGCGCACGCACGCGCACGCGTCAGGTGTTTTTCGTTTTTTGCCTCACCGCTTCACCCGATGGGCACAAATGATTGAGCAACAGCGCTTTGCGGGTGAAGGTATCGGTGAAGCTCCTTCACCCTCCGGTGAAGATAGAGGAAATGCTAAAGCCTTCACCCCTAACGAGCAGTTGCTCAGCAGATTGCAGGTGAGGGGTGAAGGCAAAAAAGTGGAAACTTGCTGAGTGCGCAAGGCGTGGGTGCGCGTTCCCCCGCGCGTGCGTCATGCGCGAGGGAGCATCCAACTGGGGGCCGGCGACGAATGTGCGAAGCAAGGAGAGAAGGAAACGAAAAGGAGGAGAGCGATGAGAGAAACAAGGGGCAGTTCGAAAAAAAGTCCCCGTGTTTTTGTTTTTCCGTTCGCGAGATCGAAAAATAAAAACATTTCTCGTCGAAAATCACGACAGTTCGAAACAAAAAACTTATCTTTGCGCTCGATAAAACACAACCTTTCCCTTTTCCCGTCGCTCTGCGGCGTCCACATAGCGTCAAATTCCGTGGACTACTGTCCTGTGGATCAGCGCAAATGCTCTTTGACTTGATGAAAATAAATCCCGACACACCGCAATGGGTGCATCGGGACGATAGGGCTGTTGAGACATTTCGCTCAGCGACGCATGGTCTCGAAAAACAATTCGGGCAGTTGCGTGAGCGAGTTGGGGTCGACGTAGCTTTCGATGTGGCGCTTGCGCTTCTCTTCCAGGATCTCGTCGACGGCAATGAGGATGCCCGTTTCTTCGACGTTGCCAAACGTGTCGTTGATGGCGGTACCAAACACGCGCATCGTGGGCGAAAGACTCATGTAGGCGCTCACCAGCGGCGGGATGTTGAAGCCGCGTTGGCGCACGGCGCGGTTGAGAATCTTGTAGTCAGCGCGGAAATCATCTTCAACGAAAAGCGCGCGAAGCTTTTCTTCGGGCGTTTCGAGCAGTACCGGATCGGCCACGGTGATGAGGCCGTCGCGGTCGCCGAAATGACGCTTGAGAAAATAGAGTATCATGTCGCGCGCCTCACGGTCGAAGCTCGGATACATGGTCATTTTCCCGAAGAAGTATTTCAAATCAGGGATCATCACCGTAGAGGGCACCCAGGCCGTCCCAAAGATTGTCGAGCGCGTAGAGACTCTTGAGAGATTGTTGGTGCTCTGGTACTCGAGGGTGACGAACGAGCGGCCGAGCTCCACGGTCTGCAGGAGGAAATTCTCGATGAAATTATCGGAGAAATGAAACATGTGGCCGGTGGCCAGATAGGGTTGTCCGTCGGGGCAGAACGTGATGTCGGAAGCCGGCAGGAAGCGATAGCCGCCCAAGATTTCAGCAGGCGTCAGGGATTCCACACCACCAGCTGATAGTAGGGTTTCTCGCACGTGTCGAATTCGTCGAGGTCAAGGGCTTTTCCGGTACCGCCGCCGGCGGCACGAAAGGCGATTTCGCGCAGACGACCGATTTCGCGCATCACGTGCGGGGCATTGTGGTGCGTGATGATGTAGATCTCGTTGCCGGCCTTGTTGGTCTTGCGGAGCTGACGTTCGGGGGTGAGCTCTTGCAACAGGAGGTCGCGAGATACCGGGGCGATGATTTCTTCCATTGTCGAGAATTTATGAGGGAACTCCGCGTCCCGACGGGGCGGTAGAGTCTGAAATACCAAGGCGAGTGGGACAGCGTCCGATCAATTGGGGAGCCGATAGACCAGTTCGCGCACGTGGGCTGCCCAGGCGATGGGGCTACGTGCCGATGTGAACTCCTGCCACGGAATGGGCTGTCCGATGACAACGCGGAAATGGCCGCCGCGATGGCGATAGAGTTCGTCCACGAGGTAGAGCATGGCGAGATTGAAGCGGATGCCGAGCCGCTTGCTCCATGTGGCCAGCCGGTAGAACCGATCGGAATTGCGACCCTCGAAATAAATGGGCACAATGTCGCGATGCGATTCCACATCTTCGTGACAAAGGTTTTGGCCCACGGGATGTCTTGGATTTTTCCGTCGATGCGACGCGAACAGAGACCGGCGGGGAACATGATGATGTGCTTGTCGCCGGCGAAAGCGGCACTGACGCGCTGCGAGAGTTCGCGCCCTTCGCGACCGGTCTTGTTGATGGGCACTATGAGCGGTGCGATTCCGGAAAGGTTCATCAAGAGGTCGTTGGCAAGATAGCACACGCTCGTTGTAATGCCGGCCGAGGATGGCGCCGAGCACCACCGTCGGCGCCGCCGAGGGGATGATTGGAGACGAAGGTGAAACGGCGGCCGTCGGCATCGGAGGAGGTGTTCCTTCCCCACCACTTCGATGTGCAAATCGAGGTGGCGAATGCAATCTTCCAACCACTGCACGCCTTGTTTTTCGCCTTCTTGGACAATGAACTCAGTGAGCCAATCTTGGTGGACGATGTTTTTGAGATAGCGTACCACGAAGTTCGGCACATAACGAGCCTTAGCGCCCATTTTGTCGGAAAGGATGCGGTCGATGTCTATGAGAAAAGGGTTGCGCCATTGGATCTTGCTTGTGAGAGTGCATCGGCGACTCGCGTCTCGCGGCAAATTGCGTCGCCGGCTGCCGATTGCTCCTGCAAAATTAAATATAAATGCCAACATACAAGCGCGACAATCGGTGTTTTCTAAGGGTGTGGGGACGAAAAATGGAGAATAGACACAAAAGAATAAAGCACCAACCGAGGTTGATGCTTTTATTTAGTGCGGAGGTCCGACTCGAACGGGCGACCTCCAGGTTATGAGCCTGGCGAGCTACCAACTGCTCCACTCCGCGATCATTTCAATCAGGCTTTCTTCCCGATTGCGATGCAAAGGTAGGCACTTTTTCGTTCACCTCAAGACTTGGGCGAAAAAGTGGAAGAAAACTGTGCTATAATTCTGCAATATCAATATTGCAGAAACACATCAGAAACACCCATTTTCGCTATCAAACGGCAGTTATTCCGTTCAGAGGAACTCGGGCAAACGGAACAAGCGGGTGCCGTTGGAGCGCTTTGATGAGAATCAAATGATCGGAAACCGGGTGGCTGAGCAATTCGTTCTCCACGGCTTCGACGTTGGCGAAGGTGCGCACTTTGACGGCCGGGGGCAGGGCCAGGGCCGAAAAGCTGCTGCGGTGAAGCATTCGCCCACCAACCAGATTTCTTCGCAACCGCACGTGGTGGCTTGTCGCAGCACTTCGGCGTGCATCGGCCGAGCGGCGCCCAACTCGCGCATATCGCCGAGAATCATCATCTTGGCAGGCCGCTGTGGTCTGCCGGAAACTGGTGAGGCGGCTTGCATCGACGAGAGGTTGGCATTGTAGGCGTCGATGATGAGCGAATTGTGCTCCGTTTTCCGATATTCCGATCGATTGTTGTGCGGGGCGTAGTGCTGCAAGGCATGGTCGATGGCGGTCAAGGGTACTTTGAAACAAAGTCCCACGAGCACGGCCGCCAACACATTATCTATATTATAGGCACCCACGAGGTTGCGTGCTCACCTTGTGCCATGCGCCGTCGGCCTTGCGCCAGCGCGGCGTCAGAAAGGCGTGCAGTCCACCACTTCGCCCTCGATGGTGTAGCCATGGCCGGGACTGCCGTAGGTGAGCGAGGGCGACCGCATTCGGCCACGTGGGGCATGAGAAATTCGTTATCGCCGTTGACAAAAAAACGAAGAACGGCACAGCGTCGGGCTTGAAGCGGGTTTCGCCGGTGATGAGGGTTTCGGTGATTTCGGTGTTGCGCTGTGCAAGATAGCGGTAGAGTTCGGTTTTGGTTTTCACCACGCCCTCAAATGAGCCGAAGCCTTCGAGGTGCGCTTTCCCGACATTGGTAATGAGTCCGCAATTGGGTTGCACGATTTTTGCTCAGCTGCGCGATTTCGCCCGGGTGGTTGGCGCCGGTTTCGATCACGGCGAAATCGTGTTCGGGCGCAAACGGAGCAGCGTGAGGGCACACCGATGTGGTTGTTGAGGTTGCCTTCGGTGTAGAGCACCCTGAATTTCTCGCCGAGCACCGCGGCGACGAGTTCTTTGGTGGTGGTTTTGCCGTTGGTGCCGGTGATCTGCAACACCAGGGTGTCGAGCACACGGCGGTGGTGGGCCGCCAGTTCCTGCAAGATGGAAAGTACGTCGTCGACAAAAAGGCAACGCGCATCTTTTGCAGCCACTTCGGCATCGTCCACCACAGCGTAGGCGCAACCGTTGGCCAAGGCGTCGAGTGCAAAAGGCGTTGCCGTCGAACTTGTCGCCGCGCAACGCGAAGAAAAGACTGCCCTCGGGACAGTGGCGCGTGTCGGTCGTCACCACGGGATGACGATGGTGAGATATCGCTAGAGTTGGGGAAGTGTCATAATTCTGTTCTTGGTTCGTGCCTACAAAGTACATTTTCTTAGCGAATGAACCGAAAAAAAGTCGCTTGTTTATTTTGCGATCCAGCGTCACCTCTAACTTTGCAAGTATTCGACGTCGCATTCTCCTTCAAATCATGACACACACGCTTCGCATCAACGACCACCTTTTTCCCTCGACCGCCCGCTGGTGATGGGTATCCTCAATGCTACTCCCGATTCTTTTCTTTGCCGACTCGCGCACTCCGGTGAGCGATGTCGAAGCCTTGCGCCGGCGCGTGCGCACACTCGTGGAGGAGGGCGCGGACTGCATCGATGTGGGCGCCTACTCCACTCGTCCGGGCGCCGACGAGGTGAGTGCCGACGAAGAAATGCGGCGACTCGCCGCGGCACTCGAAGTGGTGCGCGAGGAAGCTCCGGACGCGCGCTGTCGGTCGACACCTTTCGCGCGGAAGTGGCGCGCACTGCGTGAGAGCTACGAGGGTGCGACTCATCAACGACATCTCCGGCGGCACACTCGACCGCGCGATGTTTCACACCGTGGCACGACTCGGTGTGCCTTACGTCTTGATGCACCTGCAAGGCACCCCCCGCACCATGCAGTGCAATCCGCAATATGACGACGTGGTGGCAGACGTCATTGAGTGGCTGGCGCGCCGCGTGCAACGCTTGCGCGAACTCGGGGCACACGACATCATCCTCGATCCGGGCTTCGCATTCGGCAAAACCATGGAGCACAACTATGCGCTACTCGACAAGCTCAACTATTTCCACGAGCTGGGACTCCCGCTGCTCGTGGGGGTGAGTCGCAAATCGATGATCTACAAACTGCTCGGAACCGATGCGGCGCAGGCGCTCAACGGAACGACGGTGGTCAACACCATCGCGTTGCTCAAAGGGGCGCACATTTTGCGTGTGCACGACGTGCGCGCGGCCGTCGAAGCGGTGCGCATTGTCGAAAAAATGCGCGCGGCCGACACCAAGTAAACCTCTCACCTATGATTTTTGGGATTCTTTCTTTCGACCTCAAAGATGCCATCGATATTATTTTGGTGGCCTTGCTGCTTTTCTATCTCTACCGACTGATGCGCGCCTCGAGTTCGTCCAATATTTTCACGGGCGTGCTCATTTTCATCATCGTCTGGATCCTAGTTTCGCAGGTGTTCAAGATGCGGCTCCTCGGCAGCATTCTCGACCGCCTCATCAATGTCGGCGCACTCGCGCTCATCGTGCTCTTCCAGGAAGAGATCCGACATTTTTTCTCCACCATCGGCACACAACGGGCCTCACTGATCTTGCGCTGGTTCAGGCGACACAACGACGACAACACCATGCACCGCAAAAGATCCTGCCGCTCGTCATGGCTTGCGTGAGCATGGGCAAACAAAGGTGGGCGCACTCATCATCGTGGAGCGTTATCAAGATCTCGATGACGTGGCTTCCTACGGAGAGGTGATCGACGCAAGGATTTCGCAACGGCTCATCGAAAACATCTTCTTCAAAAAACTCTCGCTCCACGACGGTGCGATGGTTATTTCCAACAAACTCCGCGTCTACCGAGCGGGATGCGTCCTTCCCGTCTCGCACGACCCGGATATTCCCAAGACGCTCGGCTTGCGACACCGTGCCGCGCTCGGCGCTTCGCAGAAAAGCGACTGCTTGGCGATCGCCGTGAGCGAAGAAACCGGACACATCTCGGTGGCGCAAGGCGGACGACTGCAATTGGACCTCACGGCCGAGGGTTGGAAAGCCGAATCGTGGAGACTCTTCCGCGCTCTCGTCGACGATGAGACGACGGACGAATCAGCTCCGGCAACGCCCTCTCCGAAACCCGCAACTTCCGACGCGCGCTGACCTGCCGGCGCTCCGGAGGCCACCGAAACACGAACAAGGCCACCGCTTCCTTTCCGGTTGCGGTGGCCTTGTTTTCGTTCATTGTAAACGTCGATGCGCCTTGTGGGGAACTCCCACCGGCGAAGACCGGGTTCACTGGATTTTGGTCCAGTACATCTTCTTGTAGAACGGTCCGAGCTTTCCTGACGGTGAGCACACCCGGGTTTCTCGAAAATACATTTCCACTTTGTACGTCTTACCCGACGTGGGATCGTAGATGCGGCCATCTTCCCACTCGTTGTCGTCGGCGTCATACGTCACCTTATCGACCAAAACGATCTGATTGGAAGGCGTGTGGCGCTTCGCGGGATCGGGATTCTTCGTGTCGGTGCGCTGCGATCCGTCGGGATTCTTCATGTTCTCAAGCCAGATCACCTGTGCACGGTAACCTCCGGCATGCTTGAACACCTTCACTTTCGAGTTGCGACCGTCTTTCACCACACGATACACTCCTACAATTTTGTCGGCCGCCGATTGCGCCGAAAGACTCAACGTCGCACCCAGGCAGACGAGGAGCAGCAAAAGAAAAAATCTTTTCATTGGGATAAAGAATTACCGGCATGCACACAAAAGTTGCACACCTCGATTATATCTGCGCAAAAATACAACGTAACCTTCATTCTCTAAAGAAACACTTCGAGAAAATGCCGTAAAAGGAGAAAGTCCCCAAGTTTTTTTGCCCCGCGCCTTTTTGTTCATTAGAAGAAAACACTACTTTTGCAGCGCTAATCAGCATACAGACAATTTACAAACCCAATAGTTTCACACATTTGAGACCCAATAGAAACGACCGCAAACAGCCTACTAAGCCGCAATATCGCGTAAACGAGCAAATTCGTGTGCGCGAAGTGCGTATTGTGCAAGACGATGCCGAAAGCACCGTAATGCCTACCGCGATGCTCTTCGACTCGCGCAACAAAAAGGAGTCGATCTCGTCGAGATCAGCCCTCAATGCGCGACCTCCCGTTTGTAGATTGATCGACTACTCGAAATTCCTCTACCAACAGAAGAAGAAACAGAAGGAGCTGAAAGCCAAACAAGTGAAGGTGGAAATCAAAGAGATCCGTTTCGGTCCACAAACTGACGACCACGATTACAACTTCAAGCTCAAACACGCCAAAGGATTCCTCAGCGAAGGCGACAAAGTCAAGGCTTATGTTTTCTTCCGCGGACGTAGCATCCTCTTCAAGGAACAAGGCGAAGTGCTCCTGCTGCGTTTCGCCAACGACCTCGAGGACTATGGTAAAGTGGAATCCATGCCGGTGCTCGAAGGTAAGCGCATGACGATGTATCTCGCGCCCAAGAAAGCTCCCGTCAAGAAGGAAAAGAGGTACTGCCCGAAGCTCCCCAAAACGAAGGCGAAACGGCTACCGAAGAGCAGCCTGCTCCCACCAAGAAGGCACCGCAAGTCAAGGAACGCCGCGAATACACCGGCCCCAAGGTGGAAGGCGAAGACTTCTAATCCGAGCGAAGCGCCGTCCCGCACGCAGGTTTTCGAACTGGACAGCGGACAACCCAACCATTCCTGATAAATCCGAACTGAAAAGTGATGTTCTCGGCGGAACTACCCCAGTTTCCATAATCACTAAAAAGCATCCGTCGAGGCGCTTGACTCGAAGTTCGTTTTTATATCGTCGCGCGTTGTGCCAGGTATGCGCAACCGCACATTCATTCATCATTTAATCACACAACAAATGCCTAAGGTAAAGACTAATTCCGGCGCGAAGAAGCGTTTCGCACTCACCGGAACGGGTAAGATCAAGAGAAAGCACGCTTTCCACAGCCACATTCTCACCAAAAAGACGAAGAAGCAAAAGCGCAACCTCTGCCACGTGGGTCTCGTTGACTCCACCGACGTTAAGCAGGTACGCGAATTGCTCTGCATGCGCTAATCAAAAGCTCTCACCCACAGTCATTTATTCAATCGAATGTCCGGCTCGCAAGTGTCACTTTCTGACCGCCGGCAATCACAACCCAACTTACTATGCCAAGATCAGTAAATCACGTCGCATCTCGCGCTAAGCGCAAGAGAATCTGAAATTGACCCGCGGATACTATGGTGCTCGCAAAAACGTCTGGACCGTTGCCAAGAACACTTGGGAGAAAGGTCTGACCTACGCCTTCCGCGATCGTCGCAACAAGAAGCGCAACTTCCGCGCACTCTGGATTCAGCGTATCAACGCCGCGGCTCGCCTCGAAGGCTTGAGCTATTCTCAACTCATGGGTGGACTCCACAAGGCCGGTATCGAGATCAACCGTAAGGTGCTCGCCGACCTCGCTGTCAACAACCCCAGGCTTTCAAAGCCATCGTTGAGAAGGCCAAATAAGTCTCCACTTGGCCTAATCCAACAACTATTCCCAATCAATCGAAAGGCGTGCTTCACTCGTGAAGCCGCCTTTTTCGATTTGTTCTCGTCCGTACAGGGCGCACTCCTTCGCCGGCGTGAACTGCCCACAACGCGCTTCGTTCTTCCCTCCTCCTCAGGAGTCACAACAAGCCCCTCTCAAGCAATCCCTCCCCTTCCCTTTTTTCCACTGTGACGAGACGTGTCGCCCCTCATCGCCCCACTTTCATTCGAGGAAGCCTGTCCTCCTCACAAGAGCGCCAATCTTCCGTGCGATCACCGCAACCTACTTTATTGAAGTCCCGACCTGCTCGCGTTTCCTCCCAAAGGGTGGCAGAAAAATCGGAAACTTTTTGCGCAAACAGGGACTTTCATTCGAAACGCCCAACTTTTTCCCCGAATCACGCGATTTCATCCTGGAACGCACCACTTTTTCCCGCATTGCTCGACTTCTATGCGGAAGTAGGGAGTAGAAAGCAGAAAATGGCATAAAC
>BNJU01002587.1_pt1 | contig 12312 bp, 17 predicted proteins | sample 8539281 | NCBI WGS metagenome assembly BNJU01 (sample SAMD00202456, study PRJDB9452) | human saliva metagenome | isolation source: human saliva | place: Japan
AATTTGCCGATTGGCAGGCGCAATTCCATGAAAACCGCGCCCGTGGTGGATTGAGATTGAACCATGCTTATCGAGGTCGTCTGAAACGTTATATTCAAGTAAACACCGTTTTCAGACGATCTTGCTAATATAATGCAAACATTAATTTACATGTTTGAGGTGCGATATGTTTGCCCAGCGGCCCAGAGTGACCACCGTCCGCGACATCCTGCGTTTTGCCGTCAGCCGTTTCAACGATGCCGGTTTGTTTTTCAGGGCATAGCTCGGACAACGCGCACGAAGCCGCCTACCTCATCCTGACACCCTCAACCTGCCGCTGGACACGTTGGAGCCTTATCACCGACATAAGCTGCTGCAAAGCTGAGAAAGAAGAAGTGTTGGCGGTGCTGGAACGCCGCGCGTCGAACCCATCCCGCCGCCTACCTCACCCATCAGGCATGGCAAGGCGATTTCGGTTTTATCGTTGACGAACGCGTCATCGTGACCGCGCTCGTTTATTTACGAGCTGCTCGGCGACAACCTCACCCCTGGATAGAGCACCCCGAATTGGTTCACCGCGCATTGGACTTGTGTACCGGCAGCGGCTGCCTCGCCATTCAAATGGCACCACTACCCCGCCGCTGAAATTGACGCCGTCGATTTTGAGTTTGGATGCGCTGGGTAGCCGCCATCAACATCGAAGATTATGGACTGGAAGACCGTATCAACCTGATTCCACCGATTTGTTCGAAGAGATTGGAAGACGCCCACGACCTGATTGTTTCCAGCCCGCCTTATGTCGATGCCGAATCGGTCGATGTTGCCCGACAGATACCTGCACGGAGCGAGACTCGCCTTGGGCAGCGGCGAGACGGTTTGGACGCCACCCGCCAAATCCTGCTGCCGCAGCCGTACCCTCAATCCCAAGGCGTATTGCTGGTCGAAATCGGACACAACCGCGACGTATTGGAAGCCTCATCCCGAACTGCCGTTCGCTGCTGGAAAGCCAGCGGCGGCGACGGATTCGTATTCTTACTGACCCGCGAGCGATTGCTGGGATTGGAATAATCCTTGCTGATTGCAGTACGGTCGAAAATCTTTCTGCATATAGGTTTTTCGGCCGTATTTTCATGAAATTGCGCTCGCCCCAAACCACTAGTGGATTAACTTTAAAGTCAGGACAAGGCGACGAAGCCGCAGACGGTACAGATAGTGGAACCGATTCGCCGGTGCTTCAGCACACGAGAATCGTTCTCTGAAAACTAAGGCAACGCCAGTCCTGGTTTAAAGTTAATCCACTATATTATTAGCGTTGAGACATATCCGTTTAATCTGTTTTCAGACGACCTCCCTACACAAAATCAATATTCCAATCGGAACCATTTCTTATATTTATTGTCTGTATTTAAATAAGCATTCATAAAAATATTATATTTAACCCGCGACCTGATGGATTATAATGACGAATAACAGCCAGATATGCTTTTATTCAAATATTATCGACTTGACGACTCAACTAAAACCTATTATTTACATCTCCGCCACATCGGAACAAATCAGACAATGAACCACTTTTGGACAAACAGCCTGACCGCCTGCATCCTGCTTGGCGCGTCACTTCAAGCTTCGGCACAAACCCACTCCGTTTATTTCAATCAAAACGGTAAAATTACCGCCACAATGTCATCGAAGCTTACGTCCGCCAATACCGTCAGATCGGCGTAGCGCGTGCAGGACTTTTACTATCCGTCCACGAAAAAATATACCGACCCAGTAGTGAAATAGCGGCAGCAGATCAAAACCTTTGTTCCTGTCCTCAACAACGGCACGGCACTCTGGCACTTTCAACGGGCAAAAGAAAAATGATCGGCAGCTACCGCAACGGCAAGCCGAACGGCGAAATGGACTCAACTGGTATCCCAACGGTAAAAATCAGCGGTCATGCCCTATCTGAACGGCTGCGAGCGAAGGGCGTCGGCTCACGCTATTACCGCAACGGTACGAGAAAGCGAAATCCAGTTCAAACACGACAAGGCAAACGGCTACATGGAAGCAATGGTATCCCAACGGCAGCCCGAAACCGAAATGATCATGGTCAGCGACAAACCGACCGAAATCGTCGAGTTGGGACGAAAACGGCTGCGCCGCTTTCTGAAATTACCATTACCAACGGCAAATGCAACGGCGTTGTCTTGGAATGGTATGACGACGGAGCTAAAAAGTCCGAAACGGTTTACGCCAACGACCAAATAGTGAAAAAGACAAATTGGGACAAAAGAAGGTTACGTTATTGAATAGACAGAAAAGGAAACGATATGTTTCCTTTTTGTTTAAAACATCACCCTCCCTATCGAATCATGCCAGCTGACAGGGGGTCGTCTGAAACCTGACCATTCCGATGGCATAGAATTTACGTTAATATCAACCGCTCCCTTGTTCCCTACAGATTTCGTTTAAAATACAACCCAAACAACACTATTCAAATTACATCAAAACTACTGCGCTATTACGGTACGATTGACGCTGGAATGACAACCGCCAATTTGGAGCCATCCGTGAAGAAAGCATGGGTACAGAAGTATTCGCCCGCTCCGCCTTTACCACACTGACACGTCCGCCTGCCGAAGATCAACGCGTCTCATTTGACATCGTCAAAGGCGGACGCGGACGCGACGCAGCCGAAAATATCTGCTTCTCCTGACCGCTGTGTCCGATGAGATTCGACTTTTTCAACACCGAACCCGAGCCGTATAAAAACCTTTTCCAGCTCTTGCTGATTATCCCATCATCGCCCTGCTTGCCGCCGGCGGACTGGTTTGGCTGGGATTACTGGCAGATACCAGCAACAGGCGCAGCGGCGTGACGGCCCGCGCCGCCGAGGCGATGGTGTAAGAAGTTGCAGCCAAAATAAAAGCCGAACGCGAAGAGTGCGTTGGATGCGGTAAACAACCGTGGTCGTACAAATGCTAAAACATAAATCTGCGGACACCCCCAAAAATCAGTCACTCCTCTGTCTCTTCAACATCAAAAGACAGATTCAAATGCGATGGTCGTCAATATTGTCTCCCAAAGTGACTTCTTCAAAAGTGAGGCGAATTCCTGTTAAATTCTGTCCGAATACCAAAATGGACTAGCGATCGCGGCGGCATTCATGTGAAAACGACAGCTGGTGGCATGCGCCTATCTATTTTTCCGCAAAGGTCGTTGAAAGCAAATCCAAAGGTTTTCAGACGACCTTTCCCCTTAACCCTGTTTCAACACCCAAATTCTTTTAAAAATACCGCCTGAGTTTGAATTTGTAACCGAGGAGCCGAACTTCGCGAACTACATCAAACCGTCAGAACGCAGAAGCCGCCGCCGCCTGCCGCCGCAGGCATCATCCGACTGACCCGTTGTTTTTGCAGCCGACCAAAAACGCCGAACACGGCGATTTCCAAATCAACGGCGTGATGGGAGGGCGGCGAAAAAGCCAAAACAAAATCCGCGCAGTTGGCGCAAAGGTTGCCAAGCATTGGCGGGCAACGCCGTGATTGAAAGCGCGACGGTCGCCGGCCCCGGCTTCATCAACCCGCGCTGCGCCCGAATTTCTCGCCGAAACATTCATGCGGCTTTGAACGACGCGCGTTTCGGCATAGCGAAACCGACAAACCGCAAACCGTCATCATCGACTGTTCCTCGCCCAATCTGGCGAAGAGATCGCGTCGGACACCTACGTTTCAGCATCATCGGCGACAGCATTTCGCGCGTGTTGGAATTTATGGGCAACATCGTCATCCGCCAAAACCACGTCGGCGACTGGGATTTGCACGCAGTTCGGCATGTTGGTCGCTTATTTGGTCGAGCAGCAAAAAGACAATGCCGCGTTTGAGTTGGCGGATTTGGAGCAGTTTTTACCGCGCCGCCAAAGTGCGCTGACGAAGACCCTGCCTTTGCCGACACCGCGCGCGAATACGTTGTGCAAGCTGCCAAGGCGGCGATGAGACCATCGGTGTGTGCTGGAAACAGTTTGTCGATATTTTCGCTCTCGCACGCCTTAAAGCCGTTTTACGACACGCTGGGCTTGAAACTGCGCCCTCGAAGACGTGGCGGGCGAATCGAAATACAACGATGATTTGCAGCCCGTGGTCGATGATTTGGTTCAAAAGGTCTGGCGGTCGAAGACGACGGCGCGAAAGTCGTGTTCTTGGACGAGTTCAAAAACAAAGAGGCGAGACCTGCCGCGTTTGATCGTGCAAAAAGCAGGCGGCGGCTTCGCTACGCCTCCACCGATTTTGGCGTGCCTGCGCTGCACGCCGGTCGTCTGAGCCGACCGCCTGCTGTACGTCGTCGACCACCGCCAAGCCCTGCACTTCGAACAACTTTTACCACTTCCCGCAAAGCAGGCTATCTGCCGGAAGATGCAAAAAGCCGGAATTTATCGGCTTCGGCACCATGATGAGCAAAGACGGCAAACCGTTCAAAACGCGCAGCGACGACGCTAAAACTGGTTGACCTGCTGACCGAAGCCGTCAGCGCGCCACGGCTGGTGAAGAAAAATCCCGAATTGGGCGCAGACGAAGCGGCGAAAATCGGCAAAACCGTCGGTATCGGCGCGGTCAAATACGCCGATTTGAGCAAAAACCGCACCAGCGATTATGTGTTCGACTGGGACGCCATGCCTCGTTTGAAGGCAACACCGCCCCCTACCTGAATACGCCTACACCCGCGTGCACAGCGTGTTCCCGCAAAAGCCGGCGAATGGGACGCAACCGCGCCACCGTTTTGACCGAACCGCTGGAGCGGCTTGCCGCCGAGCTACGAGAATTCGAAGACGTGCTGCAAAGCGTGGCGGACACGGCGTATCCGCACTACTCTCGCCGCCTACCTCTACCAAACTGCCACCCTGTTCAGCCGCTTTCTACGAAGCCTGCCCGATACTCAAAGCCGAGGCGCAACCGCAGCAGCCGCCTGCAACTGGCGAGAGCTCACCGGCGACACGCTGAAACAAGGCTTGGATTTGCTGAGGCATTGACGTGTTGGATGCGAGTAAGGCATTCGCGCAAAGCAGGTCGTCTGAAAACAGTTTTCAGACGACCTTTTTCTTCTTTGCCCCTTAGGCTATACTGTCGAAATATTTTCAATTCCGACAATTCTTTATGCTCGATTTCCTCCCGTCCGCCCGCCGAACTTTGGCGAGGCGACAGCAGACCCTCCGCCTCTCCTGAGTGCCCTGCTTTTGCGCCGTTGCGCTGGCCGTACCGCTCGCCGTATGGCTGGCGGACAAACGGCATGGGCGGAAGGCGTTTTGCAGGTAACAATATCCTGCAAGCATTCCATCCCTCGCCCTACTCAGCTTGCTGATTCCCTTTGTCGGCATCGGTTCGCCGCCGGTTTTGGTGCGCTGACGCTCTATGCCCTGATGCCGATTTTTCCAGAACACCTCATCTCGGTTTGAGCCAAATCGACCCCGCCATCAAAGAAGCGCCACCGCGTTCGGCTTATCCGTTGGCAGGCGTTGTGGCGCATTGATGCCGATGGCGCTGCCCGCCATGATTTCCGGCATCCGCACCGCGTCCGTATTGATTATCGGCGCGGCAGCACTCGCCGCGCTCATCGGCGCGGGCGGTTTCAGACAGCCTGATTTTGCTCGGCATCGACCGCAACAACATGGCGATGACGTTTTACCGGCGCGTTGCTGTCCGCCCTACTCGCCGTACTGGTGCGGCGGCATCGGCAGCCTGCAAAAAGTCCAAACACAAAATGCCGATTACCGCCGCCCTGCGCCATCCTTATCGCCATCGGTTTGGCGCCGATTTTTCAAAACGAACCCATCCGCACAAAAATCACCATCGCAGGCAAGCTCGGCAGCGAACCCGACATCCTCATCAATATGTACAAACGGTTGATTGAAGAAAATAATCGCGCGCGCAAGTGATGCTCAAACCCGAATTTCGGCAAAACTTCATTTCCTGTTCAACGCCTTAAACAGCGCGAAATTGATATCTTATCCCGAATTTACCGGCACCGTCCTCGAAAGTCTGGTCAAAGTCCCTGCCGAACAATAAAACCGCCGCCTTTCCCCGAACAGACCCTACCAAACCGCCAAAGACCTGCTCGCCGCGACAACAGCGGCGACCTTTCTGCCGCCGATGGATACGCTAAACACCTACGCTCTTGCCGTCGGCGAGACTACGCCGCCGCGCGACCTGCACAAAATATCCGACCTCAAACGTGTGCAAAACCAAATCCGCGCCGGCTTTACCCTCAGATTTACCGACCGCGCCGACGGCTACAAAGGTCTGCAACAACACGGCAGTGTAGCCAGCTCTCGACGCTCGAACCGCCCTGCGCTACACCGCCCTGCTGACAACGGCAAAATCGACCTCGTCGGAGCCTACTCCGACAGCGACCTCCGAAACAATACCGCCTCGCCGTCCTTTCAGAACGACATCGCCCTTCCCTCTTACCAGTGCGCCGCTGATGAAAACCGAGTTTGCCGAACAGCATCCCGGCATCGTGAACGCATTGAACAAACTAGCAGGTAAAATCAGCGAAGCCGGAAATGACGAAATGAACTACCGCGTGAAAGTGGGCGGAGAAAAACCGGCGGACGTGCGCGGGATTACTGCAAAAAACGGTTTGATTAACGATAAGGGCAAATGATTTCAGGTCGTCTGAAAACGGTTTTCATTTTGTGCAAAGCGGGTTTTCAGACGACGCTCAGTGCAACAATAAGCCGCCGATTAGACTATAGTGGATCCTCGTCAATCACAAACATCAAGGAAATGAAAGCCATGAGCAGTAAATTAGACCAAATCAGCGGTAATGTAAAAGACAAAAGCGGAGAACTTGGGCGATCCAAACTCGAAGCAGAAGGCGTGATCCAATAAGGCATCGCGCAAAGTCAAAGAAGTTGCGGCCGACGTTGAGGAAAAATGCAAGCGACGTGATGAAAAAGGCAGAAGCGGAACATCTGGTTGAGCGAGGCCAAAGAAAAGCCGAGAACCTGATTGACGACATCAAAAGCAAGTTCTAATCCGTCATTGTCTTAAACTATGCTCAAAGGCCGTTTGAAACACGATTTCAGACGGCCTTTATTCAATCAACATAGCAACCGCTAAAATCGCCTGTTCCCCCATCCCATCAAACTTTCAGACGTACCCCGCCGAATAAATCGGACAGATGAGATCAATGTTTTAACGGCCTTGTCGAATCCGACTCGAGACCGCATCGCTCAACCCTCAGCAGGGCCCCATGCCTTCCGCCAAAGCTCGTCCAAAAACTCAAAGCCCGCCTGCAAAACCCGCTTCCGCCCGAACAAGACGGCATCTGTTGGCCTCGACTCCGACAACGTAACGGGCAACAACGCCAAATACATGAGACATGTACAACCGCCTCGCCGTTGGTACGATTTCGCTGAACGCTGGATATCGCCTCAGATACGGCAACAGCATCAACGAAATGCGGCGCGAGCTGATGGGCGAACTGGAATGTGCGGGACTGCACCGCACTCTACGTCTCCATCGGCACGGTACTCGGTGACCACCTGCCCGCCGACATCAACCTCTCCGCGCTGGATTTGACTGGCGCCGACCTGTCGCTCGGCATGTTGGCACGCTGCCGCAACGTATGGCGGAAAAAGCGGCGGGCTTGGACCTGGTACACTGCAACGCCGAAGACTTACCTTTTGCCGACAATATGTTCGACGTCGCTATTCCATGTGGGCGGCATCAATTTTTCAGCGACAAACAAAAAGCCATCAACGAAATGCTGCGCGTCGCCAAACCCGGCACCAAAATCATGATCGCAGACGAAACCACGACTTCATCCAGACAACAATACCAAGCCTATTCACGCGGAGCTACTTTCCAGACACCGATTTCGACCTAACACAAATCGAAAACTGCATTCCCGAAACCGTACAGGAAAAAGAAACACGCGGCTGCTTTGGGACAACCGCTTTTACTGCATCACCTTCCGCAAACCTGTTTGAAACAGCTGCCGCATTGCTTTTTCAGACGACCTCGAAATCTGAAAGGTCGTCTGAAAACACATTTATAAACTCAAACATCAGAATATCCATCACCCGATACGAGCTCATGCTGAAACTCAATGCCTCAGACAGATTTGACGTCTTTATCGAGCCTCGACCCAAGCTGCGCTTACCGATTTGAATCGCTGCTATACTACGCCTTTCCTAAACACACACATTGTCATGAGTACCAAAAATTTCCCGTCCCCCTCAGCTATTTCAGCATGCCGTTGGGGCTTTTTCGCGCTCGGTTTTTGTCTTGGCGTTACGGCGCGCGTATCGAGCTTTTGCCGGGATGGGCTGCAGAAACGCTGTTAGACCGCCGCATTGTGCTTTGGCTGCTGCTGGTCATGTGCCTACATCATCAAAATCCGTTTTTCCGCCCCGAATTTTTGCAGGATTTGCAGGATTTGGTGCAATGCTGTTTCATCAGCGCGATTCCGATTACCGCTATGCTGGCGGGTTTGGCGGCACTACCCTACCAAACGCTACCGGCAAAAGGGTTGATTTTGCTGGGAACGGCAGACGGTTGGCATTTGCCATGTACCGCGCAGGCGGCTAGTGGCGCGGCGTCCATACCCTTGACGCCACCACGCCGATTGTTTACCTGCCCACCGTTGCCACCAATTTTGTCAGCGCGACCGCAATGGCGGCATTGGGTTGAGTCGGATTACGCCTGGCTGTTTTTGGGCGCGGGACTGTTTTTCGTAGCGGCATGAAGCCGCCATATTGAGCCGTTTGCGTACCGGCACACCTGTCAACGCCCCTGTGCGCGGTATTGTCGGCATTCAGCTTGCGCCCGCTTTTGTCGGCTGCGGCGCCTATTTCGCTGCATCGGGCGGGCACATCGACGCCTTCGCGCTGCTTTCTAATCGGCTACGGCTGCCTGCAATTCCTGCATGCTGCGCCTTCTGCCTTGGATGCTGGAACAGGGGTTTCAGCCCTAGCACAGGGTTTCTCGTTCGGTTTGGCAGCAATGACGGGCTGCGGCTTTCCATTTGATCGCCGAACAGCGTTTACTGTTTTGAAGCTATTTCCTCGCCACCGCAGGCTCCAGCTGGTGATGTTGCTGTTGCTGGCGACTTTGAATTTGGCGAGACAGGGCGGTTGTGGGTGAAATGAAAAATCGTGCGGCTTAAAGGCGTGATAAAAGCGAACATGACCTTAGGTCGTCTGAAAACTACATTTGGGAATTCAAACCGATGAAGATAAACCCTGAAAAACGGCAGCATCATCCTGCCGGACGGCAGCATGTATTGGCGCACGCACCACCTTGATGACTGGATTGCATCCTTCCCAAAATCAGCCCGAATCATCACAGGCGGGAATAACATTTTTCAGTTGTCATTTACCAAACAGTCTGAACAATACACCCTTACCGCTCGGTTCGAGCAGCGCGCTGGGCGCTTATCCATATTCTTCTGCCCGATGAGGCGAGGACAATAGCTGGGCAGCATGGTCGGAGGAGCGCGAATTGCAACGTGAAAAGCGGTTTGATCGATGGCTGGATAAACAGCTGGGCGATGCCCCTTGTTCCATTAAAGCATCGTCATCCGGCAAATGCCGTCAATTTGCCTGGGGCAATGCGGGCGCGTATTACCACAATAAAGACGGCGGTACGATGATTGTCATCAGTTATCGCTGAACGCCTTACAAAGGACACCCCATGCACTACCGATCGCTAACCGCCGCGCTGGGAACAACAATACGGCGACAGCCTGACCACCATCCGCCTCCCCAAACAGCCTTGCCCTGCATATCGACCGTCAAACGCAAGGTCGTCTGAAACTCCACACACCCGACGGTATCAGCCTCAGCCTGACTTACAACGATGAACCCGTGTTCTGGTCGTTCTTCAGCCACGGTTATGCGACGTTTACCTCATCGCAGCTACGCCGAAAGCTGGCGAGACGCTACCAGCCCGTCGGGACATCGGCAGCCGCGTAAACGAACATATCGCCCGCCAACGCCGCCGCAAAGCAGAGGGCCTGTTTTGGAACAAATATTTCGTCGAACAACTCGCCACCCACAACGCAGGGGCTGCTCGGCATCGGCGAATGGCACTTCGACTACCGCCCCGCCCAAACCCCTGCCCCCGCAATGGGGCGAATGCTGGCACGACACTGCCTTGAGGGCGGCTGAAACCGACGAAAACTACGCTCAATGGCTGTTTTCAGGCAGCCGTTTCGACGTGCTGGACAACAATTTTTTACGCCAAGCCGAACGCTGCATCGCCTGAAAACCCACTACGCCGAAGACGGTCGTCTGAAATATTGGCGCAAACGCGCACGGCAAAACCAACTGCCGCCCGTCTTGATGTACGAACTCACCGCCCTGTCCGACCGCTGGCTGATTTTAGACGGACACCTGCGCCTCGCCGCCGCGCTCGCCGAAGGGCAACTGCCGCTAATCGTCATCCAAGCCACCACCGCCCGACACAGCCCGCAAACCGCCGCCGAACACGAAACCGCAAAACCGCCGCCCTGTCGCAATGCGAAAAATCGCCCGACAAACCGACCACAATCCCGCAAGCCCTAACGCCGTCAGCCAACACATCATCCGCGCCCGATACCCGCCCCTACCATGCTGCACACCACCCGCGCCGCCGCCGACATCGCCCCGAAAACCTGGCTGCAACAATTGCAAACCTACGCCGCGCAACACGGTTTCGCCGAAAGAATTTGAACGCGTTTGGACAACGGAATCATGGCCGATGGAGCAGGTTGCTGCTTTTCAGGTCGTCTGAAAAGGTCAGGTTGTTTTAAACTTTTCAGACGACCTCAGCAGGTAAACCCTTCCCACCCTGACCCACACCAATATTTCCGCCTAATTTTTCCCCCACATACTAATCCCCACAAACTGCGCAGACCGCTTCATATTCCCATCCGAGGACCACTCACCATGAAAAACATTAAATTTACTTAGCCATATTTTTCGGCGGCATATTCGCTTTATGGCTGCTGTACATCATTTCCAGACCAGTGGGGCGTATTTCCCGTACGCAACCTATTGCTGCAACTAACTGGCACCATCAGCATACTGGCCATGGTGGCTGTCATGATGCCGTGCGTCCCAAAAATACTGGAAACGCTGCTCGGCGAGCTGGACAAAAATGTACCGCCTGCACAAATGGCTCGGCATCATTGCCCTTTGCAGGCAGCATCCTGCACTGGACCGCAAACAATTCCCCCAAATGGCTATCGAACTCGGTCTGATTTGACGGAAAACGTCCGCCGCGCCCGCCGATGCAGGAAATATTGACGTTAAAAAGATTGGCTGGCTACCCAACGCCACTTTGCCGAAGAAGTTGGCGAAATCGCTTTTGATGTCGCCCATCGTCCCTGCTTGTCGCCGCCCTCATCAAACGCATACCCTACCGCTGGTTTGCCAAACTCCACATCCTTATCGTCCCCCGTTTATCTCGCGCTCGTGTGGCACACCATCGTATTGGCAAATTTTTGCCTACTGGTCGCAACCGCTGAGCTGGCTGCTCATCGCCGCCTTGCTTGCAGGCATCGCCTGCTCGCTGATTGCCCTATTCAAGCGCATCGGCAACCCGCAAAAACGCCACCGTATCCGCCCTAAATCAAAAGCGGCAACCTACTTTCCTGACCCTGAACGCCCCGAAATGGCAGGGACACCGCGCAGACAATTCCTCTTTTTACGCGCACACGGAGAAAGCCACCCCTTACCATCGCCTCCGACTGGCAGCCTAATCCAACAGCTCACACTTATCATCAAAAGTCAGGGCGACTACACCCGCCTGCCGCAGCGCCTGAATATCGGCGACACCATCGTGCAAATCGACGGCGCATACGGACGATTCGACTTTTTCCGATGGACAAGCGCAAATCTGGGTCAGCAACGGTATCGGTTTTACCCCATTTCTCGCACGACTCAATGAACTGGCCAAACAGCCCCGCCACCCAGCCGACAGACTGGTTTCACGCCGATAGAAAACCTACCTCGCCGAAACGCTCGCCCATTGGCAACAGTTAGCGCAACAAGCCAATGTCAATTTCCACTATATCCTTCCGAAACGCAAAGGCTCACCGCCGAACATCGGTCAAACCGTCCGCGATAGCGCAAACCGCAGCCTGATGGCTCTGCGGCAGCCACATTTCACTCGCGGCATCTCAGGCAGCCTAAAAACGCGGTCGCAACATTTGGAGTTGTTTGAATTCCGCTAAACGAGTCGTGATGAAAGGCAGCTTGAAAGCACAGCCTTAAACTGAGTCCAAACAAAAAGCAGTCCGCACCTTCAAAATGAAGTTGCGGACTGTTCCCCATCAGACGACCTTTACTACTTCTAAAAGGTCGTC
>BNJU01005056.1_pt1 | contig 12307 bp, 13 predicted proteins | sample 8539281 | NCBI WGS metagenome assembly BNJU01 (sample SAMD00202456, study PRJDB9452) | human saliva metagenome | isolation source: human saliva | place: Japan
TTATACATGAATAATTAATCTTCGTGCTTTTTGTTGTGCTAGTGGGTTGTAAGTGTGCTAATGCTTTCTTCTGCGCTCGTAAAACCAGGAAGGCAGGGCAAATGCGGCTCGAGCCGGTGTCTCTGCACTGAAGCCTCAAAAGCTGGAGTAGGAAATAAATCTTTACTCCAGCTTATTCATTCAATGCTGGTCCCACTATTCTTTCAATAAACTGATTCTTTAAAGTGATCCTTGAACTTTGGTCAGTTAGCTATTTCTAAACTTACTAATGCGTCTTCTATGTTCGCTAGAGAAGTGAAGAGATAAAGAAATTATCAAATATGATGAGTACCATATTTGTGATAATGTACGTATCATAAATGATATAAAAGAGAGGTGTAACAAAATGTGACGTCACATTTTTGTTACATCGCAGAATTGAGATGAAAGAAAAACAGCACCATGACATTCAAAGGATACCTTTGGTGCTGTGCTTATTGGTTTGAGTTATTTTTACATATCCATTTTTCTCAATTTTTAACGGCTTCACCGTGTAATATAGTGGAGACATTTTAGCTGGATACTTCTTTGGATTACGTTTGTTTAGTTCTACAAAGTCCATTGTATGTGTAGTCAAACGTGTTTTTGCGGGTATATACCCCGTCCTTAAATTCAAGCGATCCTCGATTCACTGCTTACCTTTTGTTTCGTCAAAAGGCTTTTTGAAGGGTTACTAAATTGTTCTGGATCTTGACCCATTTCTTTTTGGATTATAAACATAAGTACCTTCTTGTTTATAAACAACATCATCTTTAGTAGTAGTACTTCAGTGTAACAGTAACACCAGGCTCTTTGTGTTCGTAAGTTGCTCGCCTGTTTGATTGCTTTTAGCAGATTGAGTAGTTATAGCTGTTGTAGTTGGTGCTTTGTGTTGCTTTGGACAACAGTCGTTTGTGCGGAAGTTTCATCAACTTTCTTTTCTCCACTTTGACATGCTGCAAGAGCAACAGTAGTCGATAATAATGCAATAAATTTATAAGTCTTTTTGCATGAGTTTCTCCTTAAACATCTATTCCTGATAGATTGTATTATTTTTTGTTGGAAACCTAGCTTCTAAAAGCACTTTTTCATGGCTTCAAAGCTCGTAGAATATTTATTCAGTTTAAATTCAGGATCAATTTCTTTTAGTTTAGTAAAATCAATTTTGTATAATCCATTTCAAAAAGATTGGATTAGTTTTTCACCTTCACTTTCAAGCTAACGATGAATCCTTCCAATGTTTTTGGATCGTTCCTTCGTAATTTATAAGTTGCTTCAACCGTTTTCTTTTTGTGCTTTAGCAATGATTTCTTTTGGTTTCCTCCGTTATGCCAGGTAATGATGTAAAGTCAAAGATATTCTTAGTGACCCGTCTAGTCACTTGATTCACCCTTTATGATAAATGATCATGGTTGTAAAACTTCCAGGAAGAGAAATTTTCGAATACAGCTTGTTCTTCCTAGCATTGGGATCATTTGCTTTTTGCAACGGATTGTTGGAGCGTAGTCGTAGGAGTAGCTGTTGTTGTTTGTGCGACAGTTGCTTGAACTTGTGTCGTTTGTACTACCGTTGTTGGAGTTTTTCTTCGGAATCTTTTATTTTCGTCCACAAGCTACCAGAAAAAGAAACCGCATGTGGCAAGAAGAGCCAGTTGTTGGTATGTGTATTCATATGAATCCTCCTTCAAAAAGTAAATCTTCGAGGATTACAAGTAAGATTATTGAACTTCTTTGAATCCTTCTTTTAACGAGGAAGTTTTTAGTAACTTCATAGCTTACTGTATTATCATCTTTTTGGTTTAAAGCTTGGAACAGATTTCTTTTTAATTTGCAAAGTCTGTTTTTGAATAGTCGACTGTGAAGTTTTTGAATGACTTTACCATCTTTGATTTCAACTGATGAAGAGATTCCTTCTACTCCTTTATAAGCTGCAAAAAGCTGCTTTGAGTTGTGTTTGATTTGTTCTTCGTAGCAGGTTTCCATTTCTTTCACATTATAAATATTCTCAGTCGTTTCGTTTCACAAGAACGTCACCTCTTTAGAGTACATGATAACACGAGAGGTTACGCCTTTTAGCAGACTGTTCTAACACTGTTTTCTTTTTCATCATCAGTTGCCGCTAGTTGTTGTTTGGGGCAGTTGTTTGGTCAGCAGTAGTGGTTGTTTCTTTTTGAGGTGAGGATGTAGTAGTGGTTGTATTATTATCTTTTTGACCACAACCAGCTAATACTAAACTATAATAAATAAAAATGGCTAATACTTTTCGATTTTTGTTCATGATGTTGTTCTTACTTCTCTTTTTCAATTATAGGAAAACCGGACGAAGAATATTATCTCCCCGGTTTTATATGATCCTTTTATTTCTTTTCTTTTGTATCCTAGCTTTTAGTAAAGATTCTTTGAGCTTTAAAGCTAATTTTATCTCCGTCACCAGTAAATTCTTGAGGGAAGGCTTTCTTAATTCAGAAACCTTAGCTAGTGTAATCCACTGTTAGATTTTGAATAAGATTTCCATCTTTAGATTCAACACTAGCAGTAACGCCATCAACAACGAGTATATTTGTTATTTACTTCTTTCGATTTGTTTTCTGGCTTCTTCTTCAGTAACCCCTAATTTTTAAATCATAAGTATTTGTAGCAGTTTGTTTTTGTTACTAAATCGTTATTATAGTAGTAAGTTAAAACTGAATTTACTCCATTTGATTTAATTCAAATGAAGAAGATTCTTCTTTACCGCATCCTAGTAATACGAATAGTGCTGCGAAAAATACAGCGATTAATTTCAAGGTTTTTCATGAAATTCATCCTTTCAATTTTGTAATATACTTGTATTATAAATCTAAAGATTCTATTATGCAAAGAAATTTTTGTAGATTCGCGAATAGGCTGTTGAAGATAGTTCATTGGTTAGAATGAAATACGGTATGTTATACTACAGTATCGTGAAATGGAGGAAAGAAAATGAGTCAAATAATTGATTTCTTAAAAAGAATTAGTAGCCATTCCATCCCCAACAGGGTACACAAAAAGATGTTCAAGATTATTTAACGAAGTGTTATGGTATGGGATACCAGCCAAAAACGTACAGCAAAAAGGGACTGGTCATTGTAACTGTAGAAGGAGCAAATGATAAAAGAACATCGTGCAATTACGGCTCATATCGATACGCTTGGGCGATTGTACGAGCGAGTGAAAACCAGACGGACGTTTGAAGTTGGACTCGCATTGGTGGTTTTGCTTGGAATATGATTGAAGGAAAATTGTACGGTCTATATTGCCGCAAACGGAAATACAGTTTCAGGAACGATTTTATTACATCAAACGAGTGTTCATGTATACAAAGAAGCAGGAACAGTTGAACGCAGTCAAGACAATATGGAAGTACGATTAGATGAGAAAGTCACTAATGAAAAAGAGACACGCGCTTTAGGGAATTGAAGTGGGAGATTTTGTTTCTTTTGATCCACGATTTGTTGTCACACCAACAGGATTTGTTAAGAAGTCGTTTTTAGATGATAAGTTAGTGCGGCAATTTTACTTACGTATTGAAGAAATATAAAAAGAGGGAATCACCTTACCAGTAACGACTCCTTTATGTTTAGTTGCATTGAAGAAACAGGGGACTGAGCTAATAGTAGTATTCCTTCAGAAGTGGTTGAGTTCTTGCGGTGGATATGGGAGCGATGGGGAGACGACCAACAAACCGATGAATATACGGTTTCGATTTGTGTGCAAAAGATGGGTCAGGACCTTATAACTATGATTTCCGTCAACAGTTAGTCAGTCTTTGTATGGAAAAAGGATTCCGTTTAAACTGGATATTTATCCTTATTATGGAAGTGATGCTTCTGCGGCGATGGGAGCTGGGGCAGAAGTGAAAACACACGCCTCTAGGAGCAGGAATTGAATCAAGTCACTCTATGAAAGAACGCATATCGATTCTATTGAGCGACTCAATCTTTAGTGGATGCTTATTTATTAAGTGATTTAATTGAAGAATAACCATAGCCTTCCCATAAATTTGTGGGAAGGGACTTTTTGCTTCAAAAGTTAGAATATCTTTGTTGACAGCACTCCCATCAAATAGTATACTCTAAAACGTAAAACTTACGATTTAGAAAGTGAGAATGAATGAATAAAAAGAAGGTACTTCTAGGAGGACAGTTGCCTTAGGGCTGTCTTTACTTCAGAATGATTTTATCTAATCAACAAAAATCAAGTGAATCAAGTGACGAAAGTACGGTTGAACAAACGACGATTTCTCCTGAGCAGATGGCGAAGTATGAACAAGCTGCAAAAGGAAAATTAAAGATAATAAACTCTAAAACAATTGTAGGGAGAAGTTTTTGAAAATAGGTATCTAAAAGAAACATGGAGACCATTACCATTTTGTATTTGGGACTCCACCTTCTGATGCGATTTATGAGCAGAAGAAACAAATTATCCAAAGCAACCATTCAGATGATGATTATGTTTTTAATCCAAAAGATATTGTGAGTGAAAATGAATTAGGGTTTGTGGTGAGACACGGTGATCACTATCACTTTATTTATCGTTGCACAACTGGCAAATGCTCAAACTGTTACTAGAGAAGATGAAACAGGAAAAACGGACTTGTAAATTACTCCGAATTCCTCATGGGGATCATTTCAGGATGTACTAGACTGCGGGGATGGAACTGCTCATTATAGTCGATGATGAACCTACCTCTCTCATCCTGGAGGCGGAACGAGTGGAACCGTTGCTGCAGCCTCTACTCCTTCAAGACAACATCAAAATAGTGACTACAACACCTACTGTTCAAAAACGTCTACTCAGATATGACGACACCAGGGACGAAAATGTAACTTTACAATCTCCTGAAAAATTCAAAAATATTTGGATTATATTACGTATGCATATGGCGTAGAAAGAGATAGTATCAAATTTGAATCAGTCACTAATGATCAAGGTGAATATATTGGAAAAGTATTTGCCTTTCAAAATATGGAACAAAGGGCAAGATAAAAATCATATCCATCCTTGGGTTATTCCATTGAAACGATTTGAAGTGCAAATTCGATCCATCGATTCCTGCTGAGTGAGACTTTCACAGGAAATTGATTTGATTGCACGTCGTATGAAATTTCTCGTACAGCAGATTCGTATTGTCAATGGACGTTTTGATATTCCACACGGTGACCATAGTCATTCAATGAATATCGTGAATAAAGATGGGATTGAAGCATACGAAAAATAAATTGCCTGGAATCGTCTCCACCATTTGTGGCAGGGATTTGAATCAAGAAGAAGTGTTTCAAAATTGACGAGGTGAAAACTCGCGCCCAAGAGAAATACAAAGAAGATTCAGTTGTTTTAAATCGAATCTTTAGTGGCTTTTAAATGAATATAAAGAGCAAGTACAACAGGAAATTCAACGGAAGGCTTTATGAAAGGACTAGAAAACTTTTGAAAAGAAAGTCGTGAATAAAGACAAGATGTTGAAATTTCGATAACACCTAGAGCAGAAAAATGAGATGCAACTCATGGGAAGATACAATTCGTAAGATTAGTGAGTTATCATTGAAAGACTACGGAGTTGCGGCTGATGAGCTAAAGGATTTGGCTACAAAAAGCAAGAGAGAGTGGAAAAGAAGCGCAAGTAAATGCAATTGCTTCGCTAATTCAAAGCATTACGGGATGCTAATGACCGTATTAGTATTGAAGGGATGCGCTATTTATACTTCTTTACTCAACATGTATTAGACCAAGAATTGCCATCAGCTTTAAGAGAAGAGTAGCTAGTCTCATCAAACGATATATGGAATCTCGTTTGAACTTTGGAACAACGGCTGTTGAAGCGCTATTATTGAATCTTATCGCACTAAATTAGCTATTAAAGCAGCATACAGAACTTTAATGGCAAAGTTGGAAGTGTCATTGGTAAGAATCTCAAAGAGATTATGACACCGACTTCTGCAGATGAGCTAAGTATCTTAGAGGAAGCAAAAGATTTCTCTGAAGGTACTTTAGATGAAGCGGATAAAGATAATAGTATTCCAAAGAGCTCTATTTTAGATCAAAAAGTAGAGGAAAAATCTGCTGAAGCAACAACAGTGATCTGCAGTTACTTCCCAGATTAAGCTCAACTTCTACTGAAGAGAATAGCGAAGAAAGAGAATAAGTACTCCTGAAAAACAGAAGCTTCAACCTCTCAAGAAGTCACAACAGAAGCTCGTAGTGATACGACGAGGTGAGCCAACGCAAAAATAGTGGGAAAAAGAATAAGGAAATTGGGAATCAGTCTCCTAAATTTAAAAGGAAGAAAAGCTATGAATGAAACATGTCAAATGGTCTATTTGGAACGTTGACATGCTTTTCCTTCAGTCAAGAAAAGAAATTATGTTATACTAATACAGCATTTACTATACGAAGGAGGGGGTTTAAGTGAGCGTATGCACTTTGGAGATAATACTTGGATTAATATTAATTCAGATTTAGTGAATACTCATCTATTTATGATACGTATGAAATGATGATGAAATGATTGAATATGCGCTGGATAAAAATGAGAGCACATATGGAATATAACCGTCGAACGAAAACGCTGGTTGTTGTTATAATGATTAAACTTGTCTACAAGAAGAGAACTCATTATGAAACGAGTTCGTTAACTTCATTGTTCGTCAAAATCAAATTGTCACGATTTCAAATAGTCAAAATGAATACGTATCGATGCGATTGTAGAAGAGTTGGAAGGAATCTTCATTGGAATATGTTTAATCTTTTATTGCATAGCCTTTTTGTCATTTCGGAGCATTACTTCCCAGTAATTGAAAAATTAAATAAAGAACAGCAAAATATTAGCAAACTCCTTCGAAAAGAAAACGACTAAGAATAATTTATTTGCACTTTCTGATTTGATTGGTGGAATGTATTTGAGTATCTGCCACTAAGCAAAATGCAGTTGTATTAGAGCAATTGAAAACGTCAACAAGCCTTTAAAGAATTCGATGATTTTGAAGAGAGCAATTAGAAGACAATATTATCGAGGCAAAACAATTAGTTGAGATGACAGATTTACATCTTCAAATTTTAAGACATTTCCGGAACATATAATAATGTTTTGAATAATAATTTGAATGATACGATGAAATTTTTAACAGTCATTTCTGATTTTGATGACGCATTCCAGATATTGTGACAGGATTTTTGGAATGAACGTTCAAATTCCTTTGACGGAGCTCACGATATGGATGAGCGATTATTCTCTTCATCATTGCACTGTGGTTGGATGGGTGCACTAAAAAGTGATTCAAAGCTAATGAAAGATGAAAAGGCAACTTCCCTCAATCTGAGGAAGTTGCTCTTTTGCTATTTCATCCGTTTTGCTTTTTCAGTATTGGCAAAGTGGAGTTTTGCGACTTTACGTAAAGTATCCATTCCGTTATGTTTTAGAATTTTTGCAGCAATGAGTCCACATTCGCTACCTGCACCACTGGTAGTTTATATCCGAATTCTGCACTTAAAGAGTCTAAACCATCCCAGGAGGCATCTAGCAATCATTGACGCAGCCGCTAGCGATATGATGGCTTTCGCCTTTGTAATAAAGTACGTTTTATTTTTATCGACTAAAGGCTGTCCTTTTAAATAACGATAATATAATTCTGGCTTTACAAAATTGATCTAAATACCCTTCAGGAGATTCCGGCATTATTTTTCACTTAAGACATAAGGGACTTGATTATAGAAGAGCCTTCATTTCATTTAAGTTTTTCACTTGTTGAACCTCATTATATTTTTGCCAAAGTGTCAATAATTTATAAGGAATGACCTCTTTAATTTTAGGAACGAGAGCTCGATGTTGTTCGTCGGTTAAATCTTTTAGAATCTCGGACCCCATTTTTATAAGAGGATATGTTCTTTTGAAACGTAAGCACTGGCAACGGTTAAAAAGGACCAAAAGTAAGCTCCGTTTCCAACTTCATCGCTACCCATCACACTCCAAGAAGAAAAAGTCCTTTTGGAAGAGAAGGAGCGTCTTTTGATTTTCCTTCAGATGTCCATCAAAGATTCCAGCTGATTATTTTGAATAAATTCTTCAATGCCTTTTCCTTGAATAACACTTTACCAGATTGATAGGCAGTAATGGCTACCCATCAATCTTCAACCTTAAAACGGCGTGTGGAGGAGGGACTGCATCTAAATGAAAAGGATATTTTTGCTTCCTAATGCGGAAAAACCTGTTTCGGTTGAAAAGTGTTAGTGTAAGGAATTCATAGTAATCCTCCTTGTTCTTTTCTAAGAATACCATGAGAACATTTATTCGTCTACTGCTTCAAAAAAGAGTGATTATTCGTGTGCTCAAGAAAAATGATAAAAATAAAGGTGATATTATGAGGAGATGGAGATGATCTGACCCTAGAAACAACTCGAAATCAAGAGTTAAAGCTAGTGATTTTGACAAAATCCTATACAGATTATTGGGAAAAAGTCTCAACAAGAAATGCAGAAAGTGTGTGTGGAGAGTCTCACAAAGACAATTAGATCAAATCACCCGGTATCAGACAAATTATCGAATGAAGAGTGGCACTCCCTGGCAGCGATCAAATCTATTTCAAATCAATTCGAAAAACAAAGAAGAAGTCGTCGCACTGAAGAAGAGAATAGAGCAGTTAGAAAAAGAAGTGCAAAATGCGCATCATAACGACCTTCCATTGACTCAAAAACAGAAATTAGAAAAACAATTTGAATTACAACAAGATTTGTTGAGAAGGTAGGGTTTATGATCACATTAATCATTTTAGTTTTTATTTAATCGTTGGAATCTATAGGGCTCGTAGAGGATTAACGTACAATTAGTTATATTGCAGGTTATTTTATTACTTTTTAGTGGCAGTATTTACCCATGAAAAGCTAGCTAAATTTACTGTCGGTATTTATTCCGTATCAATCCTATAGTTCCCGGAAATCAATTAACGATTTTCTCAAGAACAAGCAATGAATTTCAGACCACTCATTTTATAGATTGATTTCATTTTAGTGATTATGATTTTAGGATGGTTGGTGGTTCGGTTCTTAGGGAGATATTGCTAGCGAATTAACATTTTACCGTTATTAAAACAATTTTAATACAGATCAGTGGTGCAGCATTAGAGTTTGTTATGAACTATTTGTTGTTTATTTGCTGTTCTTTACGCAGTTACGATGATTCCACTGACTCCAGCACAGCAGTTGAAGGCGGATTGCAAACTTTATTATTACCAAAACTCAATTGTGACCAAATTGTCTTTAAGTTGGTTATTACCTGAAATAAAAACGAGAGCGTGAACAGATATTGTTCCACGTAAAAAGAAGGACTGTTATAATTCGAAAATCGAAAAGGTTTTTAGAATTTGATAAAATTAAAGCCAATTAGCTGAATATGCGACTCTCCGAGGAAAACAAATGATTAAAGAACTCCTAATAGAGGTGGAAAGAGCGATTCGAAAATAAAATTGAAGAAACAGCGGATGAGTTGAGCTCCTCCGTTTAAAACAAGGGATTCCGATTCACGGTTGAAAGATATTAGTTTTTGCCTTGAAACGATTGGAATTAGAAGGCTAGAATGGGTGTGAATTAAGTGACATTTTACGAGTGCTGCGACAACGCATGGTGAACGTTTTCTTTGAAAGAAAAGTCGAAGAAGAAATTGCTTTAAAGCGCGTCCCAAGGCTAGTTGAAAATTTGATGTCCTGGAAGTGACTAAGGAGCTAGAAGCATCGATTCGGAGGATGGATATGTATTAGATAGTGCGTCTCCTACTTTCACATGCGATTCGGTAGGCATTCGAAAACGGAACACAGAAACGTCATAAATGGATCAATATCTCATGGTGAGAATGCCCTAGTATTTAAGTATTACGATTATCCACCATTCGTAATGACCGTTAGTACTTCAGTAAAACGAATATAAATCTGTATTTGGAGGTGCTGTACATGATCAAAGTGCAACAGGACAGACTCTCTTGTGGAGCCTCAAGCAGTTGTTAATTTGAATAATAAATTACGAGAATATCAAGTCCAAGAAAGTGACAGTCGAACAGGCATTTTAGGAAACTCTCTCTCAAAAACTCATACCATACACAATTCATTGCATCAAGAATCATTATGTATTAGCACGATTAGACGTAGTGAATGCAAAAAGATCATATGCTAATGAAGTCAAAGGCAACAGAACCTATTATTGACCGGCAGAATCATGTGGCGCTTTGGAAAGCATGGCACCCACTAGTAGACCGTGAGAAGGCTGTCGCAAACGATATTATTCTTGGAAGAGTATCAAGCGATTGTCATTACAGGGACCGAATACAGGAAAACGATTCTCTTGAAGACGGTCGGTGTCATTCAATTGATAGCACAGATGGGGCTGCTATATTCTGCTGGTGAAAATAGCCGTGTAGGAATCTTTACCGAGATTTTTGCAGATATCGGGGATGAGCAATCGATTGAACAAAACCTATCAACATTCTCATCTCATATGTCGAATATCGTCTCTATTTTGAAGCAAATTAATGATAAGAGCTTGCTGTTAATCGACGAAATTGGGTCAGGAACCGATCCACAAGAAGGATCTTCACTTGCGATTGCGATTCTCGATTATATTGCAAGTAAGCAAAGTTATGTGATTGCTTCGACACACCATCGGAGTTTGAACTATGGGTATGATCGTCCTAAAACCATTAATGCGAGTATGGAGTTTGATGGAGACACTCTTCAACCGACATACCAACTCCTACTTGGAGTGACTGCGTAGTAATGCCTTTTGATATTTCAAAACGATCTAGTTTACCAAGCATTATGCCTATGACCAAAAGCACGCGGACTTTATCAGAGGAAGACCAAGACTTGAATGCGATGATTAGTGACTTGGAGCAAAAACGTCGCCGTGCGCAGCTGATGCCGATAAGATGCGTCATCAATTAGAGTTAAGACACAGTTATTAGAAAGATTTGCGAAAAACGGAACAGTTTTAAAGCAAATAAAAGCAAGACTTCTGGAAGAAGCGAAAAGCGATGCAAATACTTTAATTGAACAAAGTAAAGATGATGCGGATAAAATCTTGTCGGAAAATCCGTGAATTACAACTGAGAAGTAAACAAAGTACAGTTAAAGAACATGAAATGATTGAGAAAAAGACGACTTTGAACAGACTTGAAACATGAGCAAGCCTTGAAGAAGAACAAGGTGCTTCGCGAGCGAAGAAAGGCGCTGCAAGTCGGACAAAAGTGCGAGTTCTTTCATTTGGGCAACGCGGAACGCTTGAAAAAGTCAGTGACGAGAATGGGTTGTTCAATGGGATTATCAAGATGAAGATTGCTATAGAGACTTAGCCCCAATTGCGAAACGCAGAAAGCTAAACAACAAGTGATTGTGAAAAGTGCTAGAAGTAGTCATGTCTCTTCAGAATTAGACTTACGTGGAAAAAGCGATACGAAGAAGCGATGAAAGGATCTTGACTTATATCTGGATGCTGCCATTTGGCTAATTATCCACGTGTGACCATTATTCATGGACGTGGAACAGGCGCGATTCAACAAGGTGTTCATAGACACTTCAGCCACCGCTCTGTTGCGTTTGTGAATTTGCACCAATGAATACAGGGTGAAATGGGGCGACCATCGTGACTTTAAGTAAACCATGAGCAGAAATGGTTGGTCACCTTTCGAGGTATTGCTATACTGGGTCTTTATAGAAAAGGAAAGGATGATTTCAATGGTAAAATCATTAACAGATAAAAAACTTTGTAGAAGAAAACTAAAGATGGAGTCGTTTTAGTGACTTTTTGGGCTATATGGTGGACCATGTCGTATGCAAGGACCAGTTATTGACCAATTAGACGAGGAAATGGGAGACAAAGTTACTTTCACTAGTGGATGGACGAAAACCCTGAAACCGCTCGTGCTGGAATTATGAGCATCCCAGCTTTATTAATCAAAAGATGGAGAAGTGGTTAATAAAGTGGTTGGCTGCCATGCTAAAAGAACAATTAGAATTGTTAGACGTAATATCTAAAATCATATGATGGAGTGATGAAGTCAAAGGAGAAACCCGTGCTGTCACTCCTTTTATTTCTCAAAATATAGTGTTGACAAAATGTTTTGGTTTCTAGTTGAATTACACTGAGTAGCTAACGACAAACACAAAACTATGAGGAGGTGGCGTTGTAGAAATTTGATTACAAGTGATGTCCTGTTATTTGCAACAAGTGGCAATCAATCTGAAGAAGAAATCTTCCAAGCGACATCATGTGCTAAAGGAGATCAAGTACCA
>BNJU01005266.1_pt1 | contig 12305 bp, 16 predicted proteins | sample 8539281 | NCBI WGS metagenome assembly BNJU01 (sample SAMD00202456, study PRJDB9452) | human saliva metagenome | isolation source: human saliva | place: Japan
CAACCGTAAAAAAATAATTAGCTCAGAAAAATCCATTTTAAACTCAATTTGTGCGCCTTTAATTTTCGAAAACCAGTCTATAATAAAGATCGAATATTTCAAAATTAAATCCGAAATAAACCCGAAGAATTGGGCAAGGGGTGAAAATAAAGAAGAAATTCCCGTCAAAAAATACAAAAAGCATTGCAATTGGCACGAATGGCAAAACTAACATATTCGCGATTATTGATACTATACTTACTGCGCCAAAATTAAAAATTATCAGAGGTAGAGTTACTATTTGAGCGCTAAATGTTTCGAAAAATAGCTTAAGCGCAGCATTTAGCTTTTGTGAATTTTCGAAAAAATATTCTTGCAAAAGTGGTGACACGATCAGCACCCCAAAAAAACGACGCAAAAAGACAACTGCCACCCCAAATTTAATAAGTTCGCAGGACTAATTATTACTGTTATTGCGGCAACTAAAAATAATCAAAAAAATAAGAATGAGCTCTTCGTCCAAAAATACCACAAAAGTAAACCAATAGCTGAAACTATTCCCCGCACGTGTCATTGAAGGAGTAAATCCAACAATTAATACAAACCCAAAAACCAACAGTAACGCTAAAAATAGAGCAATTTTTTTCGCGAAAATCGATTAAGCACCTTTTGTGCGGCCGAGGCAAGCACGGTTAAATTATATCCACTCGCGACAACAATATGTGTGAGTGCTGTAATTGTTAAGGCCTTAGTGAGCTGTTCGGGAAGCGAATTTTTCTGCCCTAAAAGATAGCCAAGTCCTAAATCTACTTCTGGAGAAGGAATAAACTTTCGAACTCCATCCGCAAAAGAATCTCGCAAATCTCGAACCAGATCACTTTGAGGTATAATCTTAACCAGCTTTTCCCCGCTTAAGCGAAATAGAAAAATCACCAAAAGCCTTTCGAAATTTTTACCTTTCACTAAAATCTTGTCGCTTCTTCGCAACTTCTTTTGTGTTTTTATGTTTACAAAAATCTTTCCTCTGGATTTTTTATTTGAGATTTCTTCCACTTCACCACGCAGACTAACCTCATCATTACTTTTTATGATCAGGATCTTCTAAAATTCTTATATAAACTGTCTTCTCAAAACCAATATTTTTTTCGAAATTTTATGATTTTCAAAATTATAAATTGAACCTCTCCAAAAACGAGATTAAAATCCCCTGAGCATAAAATAAAAATAATACAAATTTGGCGAGCATAAATCCATGAAAAACGCTAAAAGAATTAAAGATAAAACCAGCCAAACACTACTTTTTAAAGAATGTTATATTCGAAAGAATCGCAATAACTGCGCCAAATATTATAGCCGCAAAAAAATACAAAAATTTAAGTAAAATCGATGAATCGGTTTTAATAACCCTACCACTCCTTGAATTGGCGTTTTTTTATTTCGATAAACTCGGTAATTCACAAAAATCATCGGCAGAACTAAGAGTCCCGAAATAAACACTATTATTCGAAATGCAGTTTCACCGGTTGGATCAATGCTGCTTGTATTTGCAAATATCCAAAAAGCAACAAGACCCCCTAAAACTGATGATAAGTCTACCCCTATTCCATAGATACACAGATATTGTGTTCGCATTCCAGATTCATCAGCCTCCCCATAGAGCCCTTTTGAGTTAGCCATATCAAAACCGCTTGAAGATATACCACCTAATATCTCAGAAAAATCCAATAAGAGTCGGGTTTGAGCCAAGAACAACTCTTAAAGAATGAATCATTCCCATTAATAAAGAGCTAACCTTTAAAAGCCCGCCTTCCTTATTTCTATCTATAATTTTTCCCATAAGTAAATGCCGCTACAAACGCAGAAATTGAAGCAATTGAAGCCAAGACGCCGGCTGAACCATAGGTGTTTACTCCTTTTAGAATAAAAATCGATGCAAGAAAACTCCAAGTAGTAGTTGAAAGTGCAGCCATTCCAGTACTAAGGCAAATAATGCTTAAGTGTTTATAATTTCGCCAAGGGAACCCTCGAAAACTCACTTTTTGATTTACCTTAATCGGTTCCCCTGGTTACCAGTAATGGAATAATTGTTAACACTAAAATTACCGAAGAAACAATAAATAGTTTATCTAGACCAAAAAATCATGAAAAAGCACCCGCAGCTGGAGTAATACCACTCACTAACTGCTCTAGAATATTGGCAATCCCAAGCTGACCACCCACTTTTTTAGCATTCTTAACTTTCGAAAAATTTACATGATAAGAGACTCCGGATATAGCACCTGATAAACCTCTAAAAACAGCGCCAATTAAGGCAATTATTAGACCGAATTCTTTATTGAAGCCTCCTATTGAAGCCATTAAGATTAAAACTGGAATGTATAAAATATTCCCCTAGCAACATCCCATGCTTTTGGCCCATTTTTTTGAAATGTACAAGAAAGACACCATTGAACCAACAAATTTTGCAGTAAAATACACGAGTAGATAAGCTAAGACCGCCCTGAATAGAATAACCCAAGTTGTAAAGATAGATTAAATTGAAGGCACTTGTCAATTTAATCGCGAAAAGTCGCATATTTTTCGAAAGATATAAAACAGCGACTTCATCAAAAGAGATGTTTCGCCAATAACTTCGAATCTTCAAGATTGGTCTTAACGTTTTTTTAAGCATAAGCTATTATATTTTTAGCATATTTTAAGTATTTTAAAAAGTAAGACCTTTATTTTTAAGACTTGAAAGTGATAAAATTAAGTTATGAATATTTATTTTTTTCTGGAATTGGTGGCGTTGGAATTGGCGCCCTTGCAAGTATTGCTCACAGTGCTGGGCATAAGGTTTTTGGTAGTGATCAAAATTCAAGTTTAATGACCGAAGAACTTCTAAAAAAAGACGTCGAGATTGAAATCGGTAAGCAAGATGGCAGTTTTTTAAAAAGTAAGTTTATTAATGATGGTATAGATTGGTTTTGTATACACTGCGGCTCTACCTAAAGACCACCCAGAACTTAAAACTGCTCAAGAATTAGGAATTAAAATTACAAAGCGAGACGAGCTTTTAAACGAAATTATAACTTCCAAAAACCTTAAGCTTATTGCAATTTCAGGAACTCATGGAAAGACTACCACAACCGGAATGGCAATTTGGGCGTTTAAACAGTTGAATATTCCTGTTAGTTGGTCAATTGGTACAACTATTTCTTTTGGCGAAAGTGGCTTTTTTGACCCAAAGAGTGAATACTTTATTTACGAAGCAGATGAATTTGATCGGAATTTTCTTCATTTTACACCAGCGGTTAGTTTAATAACATCAATCGATCATGATCATACCGATATCTATAAAACTGAACAGGATTATTTTTGATGCTTTTACAGAATTTGGTGCTCAGAGCGATTTTATCATTTCTTGGAAAGACCAACATCCAGAAATTTTCGAAAAAGTTCAACAATAAGGTAATTTTATCCAAACCTGAAGAAAAACTAAAAAAATTCCTGGCCTTCACAATCGTAAAAATGCAAGCCTCGTCTTAGAAACTATTGATTATCTTGTTGAAGCTCAAGATCTACAAGCTCCAGAAGATTTTTATGAAAAAACTATATCTGCATTGAATAACTTTCCAGGAACAAATCGCCGTTTCGAAAAATAACCGAAAAATATTTATTCAGATTACGGACATCACCCAAAAAGAAATTCAAGCAACACTTCAATTAGCAAACGAGGTAGCAAAAATAACGGTTTTTCTGGAATTTCTCTAATTTATCAACCCCATCAAAATGTTCGCCAAGTTGAGGTGCAAGATGAATATACGCCAGAAATTTTCAAGTATGCAGATGAAATCATTTGGCTGCCAACATATTTAAGCCGTGAAAATCCTGATTTTCGAAATTCTCGCACCCGAATTCTTATCTAGAAAAAGTATATGAAAAAAACAATCGTTATGGATCTTGCAAAAAAACGATCCACAACTATTAGAAAAAAATTAATGAGCTTAAAGATAAGAATCGACTAATTCTAGCTATGAGCGCCGGATCCCTTGACGGCTGGATTCGAAATAAAATAAAATAAAAATATTCCCGCAAAAGCGGGTTTATTTTTAATAAAAAAATAAAAAAAGTGGTAACACCGCTTAAATACCAAACTGGTGCTAAAAAAATCAAGATTTTTTTCAGAATATTCTCAACTTTTTTTCTGACGTCGCCCTAAACTATTGATAAATTACCTGAAAGATTATTGGCAACTATTTTTCACAGATTTCTCTAAGGTTAAAGCGAGATTATTAAACAAACAAAGTGAGTAAATATTCAAATATAAATCTGAAGAATAGTCAAAGAGCGAAATTAATTCCCACCAAGCCTCTCTTATTAATTCCGAAACGTCCTCGTATTTGAATTCACTTCTGGAAGATATTTGAACAATTTCAATAGACAAATTAAGAACTCTTTTTGCGCAAGAATTTAAGCGCGTTACTTCATTGATGATTAGAGATTCATTTTTATAAAATTAATTTTTAAGCTTTCTACACCCATACTATGCATGTAAAGATCGGGATCAAGATTAAGCTCATTCATGATTTCTGAAAGTTTTTTTAAATGCACCCAGCCATTCATCAATAGTATGTCTCTCGGACGCAAAAATAATTTTATCTAAATATTTTTGTTGTAAAATCCCCGTTTCTAATCATTTTTTTCCTCTCACTTTACATAATATCATAAAATATACTAAATTAATTTAACTTTTCGCCTTTACTCCGAGCTTCGCTTGGTAATAAAAAAACGCTGGCGCGCGAATATTTTTTTCAAAAAGTCTGGTATGGTGCGCACGAGAAGACTTGAACTTCCACGAGCCGAAGCTCACTAGCCCCTCAAGCTAGCGCGTCTACCAATTCCGCCAGCGCGCAAAACCAGTCTTATTATATCAAAATTAAGGAGTCTTGTAAAGAGTTTCCTTTTTAGCAGACCAATAGATTACATCCGAATATCTATCAATATCTGTTACGAATTTATTTTCAACTGAATAAGGCTGAACTGATTTTCTAAACACATAACTAACTTTCGTTTGACCGAGGCCAATTGCAGCAGAACTGTTAATCCAGCGTCGAGTAAACTTTGTTAGCTGTGTCTTTTTGTCATCGAAAGTTCGTGCAGTACGAGCATTTAACAACAAGTCATCCGAGATAGCATCGCTATAGTTTGAAAAATTTAAGCCCTTTTGACTAGCTTGCGAAGAATGCCAAAAAGGATAAATATCGGAATCTGCACCCATATCAATCTCATAAATTAAAATTCCATAATTTCTTGGTTGAAGAATCGTTTGAACAAAAGTGCCGAGCTTATCGTCTTTATCAATAATCGTACTACTCACATCAAAACCAAGTTTTTCAACTGAGATGCGATTTCTTCTGCAGATTTTTTTATAGTTATAAACACTCGTTGTTGCAATATTAATAGTTGCCTTTTGACCATCTTTTTTTCGCGAATGCCTTTTTGAATTTTTTCATCCAGCCAGTTTCATCCAACATTTTTCTCAGCTTGTGAAAAAAATTATATTCAGGAACGGAAAGCCAATTGGTATTTATAAACTTATTTAATGTCGGGTAATCCAAATTATTGATATATTCCATCTTACTATGAATTTTTATTCATATCTAAACCAGTTTGGATCGCTTTTTCGAACCTTTGCATCCTTTTAAAAATTGGATCTGAGTTATTCAAAAAGCATAAATTCCACGATTAACACTAGTTTCATATGACTTCAACCCTACTTGTTCAGAACTACTAAAAATCGTTAATTTTAACATTAGGTGAAGCTACAATTTCACCAGAAACTAGCGCTTTCTTTAGTTTGGCTTCATCTTGAAAAAGCAACAATATCAAAATTATCAATATATGGTTCACCCTTATAGTAATTTTTATTTTTTTACTAATGAAACTGTAGTTTTATTAGTATTGCTATTAGTCTGCACTCCTTTAAAATTAAAGGGGCCTGAAGTTACTGGATTATTCGAGAACGAACTCTCACGAATTTTATCTGTAGAAATATCTCTTAAAAACATGCTCAGGGAAGAATTGAAAAATTGAAACCATATAAAACCGATGATGAATTTGAAGGAACTTTAAATCTAACCTCATAATCACCTGATTTTTGAAGCCTCTACATTTTTTTCCAAACTTTATACGCAGATGGGTTTAAATTTTTGGTCTTTTAATTTTTTATAGTAAAAAAATAACATCATCTGCAGTAATTTTTTTGTCCATCAGACCAAGTAGCATTTTTACGCATTTTTTTATAGTGAAATTGCGATAATTATCACTAGTTTCAACACTTTCCGCCAAATCCCCTTTCAGTGAGCCGTCACTGTCTATACTGTACAATCTAGAAAAAGCAAGCCGCTCGAAAGATTTTTTTCTGCATCAGTTGTAGCAAAAATTGGATTTAAAGTTTTAATTTCACTCAAAAACCCTTCCGAATACGTCCCACCCCTAGAAAGACCTCTTCAGAGAAGTTGCGATCACTCAACCACCTAAATAAACCGATTGACGAAATTAATAAAGCCATCACACAAATCCAAACAACAATTAGTTTTCGAACGTTTGAGAGGTTTTCAAAGCGTCCAAAAAAATAGCTTCTTAGTATGCGAAATAACAGCCTTCTCAGCAATATCAGCCTTCTCTAAAAAAAGACAGTTTTTTTGCTATCTACAGCCTGAATTGAACGAATTTTTCGAAACTTTGCCTCTATTTTTTTGAGACATATTAGAAACTCGCTTAACTTTTTTTGGGTTTTTTTAAAAATCCATGAAAACCCCTATTTAGGCAAAAAGTAAAATTGTAAGAATTGATGCTACAAATATAAATGCAAAAAAATATTGTAGCTCTAAAAATACTTTTTCTCCACCCCACGTCGCTCTGTATATAATTCACCAGAAGCACCAAAGCCAGCACCAAGGGTTGCACCACGCTGTTGAAGCAAAATCAAAAAGCATTGTCAAAACACCCTGAAATTACGGTCGCAAATTGCAAAAATAACATTAATATTCATTACGAAGTCTCCTTTTTCTTTATCAATACCAAAAAATTGGCTTAAACTATAATTCAACAAACTCATCGCCGCACCAACTATAACAGAATTCCAAAATCCCATAGAAATATTTGGCGCCAAAATCATTGAAATCCACACAATTAAGCCATTTACAATTAATGTAAAGAAGCCAAAGGTTACAATAATCATTGGCAATGATAAGATTGTAAGAATAGTTTTTAGCGAACTATTAACAACCGAAAAAAATCAGACCGGCTAAAAAGAAAGTTCCCGCACTGTGGTTACTAACATTTCCAAAAATTGAAACTAAAATCCATAGCAAAAAACTATTCAAAAACCACCGATTTATAAATGTTATCAATTGATCTTTCACACTACCATTTTAACATATTTCAACAATAAAAAAACACCTTTTGGTGATTTTTAAATTGGTGGGTCTGATGGGGTTCGAACCCATGACACCCCTGCTTAAAAAGGCAGGTGCTCTAACCAGCTGAGCTACAGACCCGTACACTAACTGTATTTAAGAGTATATCTTATTTATCAACAAAAGTCAAGACTTTTTTCTCGTTTTTTTCTTAAATTTAACCGGCGCAATGCTCAAAATTGAAAAGCACAACGCCAGCTAAAATTACCCAGTTCATCCAATAGCCTAAAAAGATAGCTATATTTTTAGATATATCGTCTAAAACAAAAACTTTTTTTCAAAATATGGCAACAATAACAAAAATGCAAAAAAAGGCAGAAAATGCAGAAGAAACAATCCTAATAATCCAATTTTTCTTGCTTTTGGGTTTTTGTCAAAATTAATAAAAGCTGGTGCTAAAATTAAGACAATCCCGACAATTCCACTTAGTGTTAATTCTGGAATTGTTAAATTTGAAGTTGTCAAAAATTCGTAATTTCTTTATTCCAGTATTTATTAAGCACAACCCCAGATAGAACTACTAAGTTGAAATATCCCATTTTTCGTTGCGAAAGTGTCAAAAAAACAATCAAAATCGCAATAAATATTATTGTTATCATAATTAATATTATACTCTATTTTTTTCAATTTTTCAAAACAGTGACTTTTTAGATTTTTTTAAATTCTTTGAGAAGTTCTTTTTGTTTCTTCGAAAGTCGCGTTGGAGTTTCAACAATAATTGTCACAATGTGCGCACCACGTTTATCATTTCGAAGATAAGGGACTCCATGCCCAGAAAGCTTAAAGTCAGTATGGCTTTGCGTTCCAGCCGGAACCTTCATAGTTAATGGGCCGTCAATAGTTTCAACTTCAATTTCAGCGCCTAGAGCCGCATCAACCATTGAAATTCTTTTCTTCACTTAAAATCAAGCTACCCTCTCGAGTGAATTTTTATCCGCTTTAACTCTAATATTTACATATAAATCACCGTTTTGACCACCTTTAACAGCCTCTCCGTGACCAGAAAGACGAATCGTTGCGCCATCATCAATTCCCGCTGGAATTTTTAAGCTTAATGGTTTGTTTCTTACGAGAGATTCCGCTTCCACCACAAACCGAACAATTTTGTTCCGGAACTTCACCACTACCACTACATGTCGGGCAAGTTACCGTTTGTTGAATTGGTCCAAAAAGAGTTTGAGTTGCTCTAGTTTGCTGTCCACTTCCATTACAATCTGGACATTTTTTTCATTCCATGGCCGGGCTCTGCACCAGAACCTTTACAATGTTCACATTCACTATCCAAATTTAACGCGATTTCAGTTTCGGTACCAAAAATAGCTTCCTTAAAATTGAGCGTTAGTTCTACTTCAACATCTCGGCCTTTTTTAGCTTGAGAACCTCGATTTTGCGAAAAACCACCACCAAAAATTCCATCAAAAATATCGCCAAATCCACCGCCAAAATCAAAATTAACATTCTGCCCAGAGAATCCATTAAATCCTTCGAAAGGATTTCCACCAGAAAAACCACCAGAATTTCCACCAACTCCGGCGTGGCCGAATTGATCATAGCGTTGACGTTTTTCTTTATCTTTCAAAACTTCGTAAGCCTCATTCACTTCTTTAAAGGCTTTTTCGTCACCCCCCTTGTCTGGGTGAAGTTCAATAGCTTTTTTTCGAAAAGCTTTTTTAATTTCATCAGCACTGGCGTCTTTTTTAACACCTAAAATATCATAATAATCAGCTTTGCTCATATATCTATATTATATCAAATTAGCACTTAAAAGCGCAAGAGTGCTAATTTTCTTCAAGTTTCGAAAGTTTAAACTCTAAACCAGAAATTTCAACGCTCAAATTGTAGCTCTGCTCACTCAAACGTTCAATTTCATAATTTGCCCTATCTAAAAAAATTCCCATAAGAATGGACATCACCCATCTCTTCCGAATTAACTTCTCGAGTAAGTTTTAAAAGCTTCTTGAATCTGTGCCTGAATTTTTCTTATCTTGCCGTTCAAGTTCGGAAATTTTATTTTTTTAATTTGCTCAATTTCTTTCTGTCTTTTCCAAATTTGGGTCAATTTCCGAAAACTCTTCCCAGCTATTTTTGCGAATTAGCTTGATAATTTTTATTTTTCATTAAAATCTTCCATAAAAATATCTTATCAGATTTCAAAACAAATCGCAACAAACTAAAAAGACGCCCGATTATTCGAACGTCTTTTTAAAGAAAGAATTTTAACTATTTTTTTATCGATTACTTCACCTTCAACAGGTTCATCGTCTTTTTTTGCCCGATTCTTTTTGCATCTGAAGCTTCTGCGCTTTGTGCTTGATACAATTTGGCACCAATTGGCATAATTGCATCTTGAAGATCTTTCGAAGCCTTCTCGAGCTCGTCTTTATCTTCAGAGTTTTGATGTTTCTTAGCTTCTTCAATTGCTTTTCGAAATTACTTCTTCATCTTCTTTCGAAATTTTTGTCTTTAAATTCGCTTGGCATTTTTTTCAGCTTGATAAATAGCGTTTTCGAGTTGGTTTTTGCATCAATTATTTCGCGCTTTTTTTCTTGTCTTCATCTGCGTGAAGTTCTGCCTCTTTTGAGCTTTTTCAATATCTTCTTTACTCATGTTTCCTGAGTTTTGAATTGTGATATTATTCTCTTTACCAGTTCCTTTATCTTTAGCAGTAACTGTTAGGATTCCATTCGCGTCGATATTGAAAGTAACTTCAATTTGTGGAACTCCGCGTGGAGCCGGTGCAATTCCTGAAAGCACAAACATTCCAAGAGATTTGTTGTCGGCAGCCATTTCGCGTTCACCTTGAAGTACGTGAATTTCAACTTGTGGCTGATTGTCGGCGTAAGTTGAGAAAACTTGTGATTTTTGAAGTTGGTACGGTTGTGTTTCGATCAATCATTGGAGTTCGAACACCACCAGCAGTTTCGATTCCAAGAGTCAAAGGTGTAACGTCAAGAAGGAGCACATCTTTAACATCTCCAACCAAAACACCACCTTGAATTGCAGCACCAACAGCCACAACTTCATCAGGGTTTACACCTTGAGTTGGCTTTTTACCAAAGATTTTTTCAACTTTTTCAACTACAGCTGGCATTCGGGTCATACCACCAACCATCACAACTTCAGCAATATCGCTAGCTTTTAGATCTGCATCTTTTAGAGCTTTTTCAACAGGATCAGCTAGTCGCTCAATCAAATCAGCAACTAATTCTTCGAGTTTTGCTCGAGTTAGAGTGTATTCAAAGTGTTTTTGGACCATCTTCATCAGCTGTCAAGAATGGCAAGTTCACTTCGTAAGATGTTGTTGAAGAAAGCTCTTTCTTAGCTTTTTTTCAGCTTCGTCCTTCAAGCGTTGCATTGCAGCAGAATCATTTTTAAGATCGATTCCTTCTTCTTTTTTAAATTCTTCCAAGAAATGGTTCACAATTCGGTTATCGAAGTCTTCACCACCGAGGTGTGTGTCACCGTTTGTTGAAAGAACTTCAAACACGCCATCAGCGATATCAAGCACTGAAACATCGAATGTTCCACCACCAAGGTCAAAAACAGCAATTTTTTCGTCTTTTTTACCGTCTAAGCCATAAGCAAGTGCGGCTGCAGTTGGTTCGTTAATAATTCGTTTCACTTCAAGACCAGCAATTTTACCAGCATCTTTTGTTGCTTGGCGTTGGCTGTCGTCAAAGTAAGCTGGAACGGTAATCACAGCTTCGGTAACTTTTTCACCCAAGAAAGCTTCGGCATCAGCTTTAATTTTCGAAAGAATCATCGCTGAAACTTCTTCTGGTGTATATTCTTTGTCGCCCATTTTTACGGCAACACCATTACCTTTTTTAACAATCTCGTAAGGCATAATTCCAAGATCTTTTTGAACTTCCTCGTCAGAATATTTTCGTCCAATCAAACGTTTTTACACCATAAATTGTATTTTTTGGATTTGTTACGCGTTGACGTTGAGCAACTTGGCCAACCAAACGATCACCTTTTTTATTAATCGCTACAACTGATGGAGTAGTTCGATTTCCTTCCGCATTTGTAATCACTTCTGGTTTTCCGGCAACCATATAAGCAAAAGCGCTGTTAGTTGTACCGAGGTCAATTCCAATAATTTTTTTCCCATTCTATCCTTCTTTCTTTTTATTAATTATCACTGCAATTTCTTGCGTTTATTATCTTATTTCTGGCGCGCCTCGTAGTTCTCTCGCGCCATATTTAAATTATACGCTTTTAGCACTCACAAGTCAAGAGTGCTAATGATGTATTATTTACAATATTTATTATTAATACCCTTTATACTATAGTTAATATTGAATATTTTTTTATTTATACAACAATAGCGCTCTTAGTTTGCGAGCGCTATTGTTGTATTATTTAGATATTTATTAGATACCGTATATTTGACATAATTAAGATAATATATTATAATTAAAGAATCCGGGTAAGTCATTTAACTTCCTGGAAGTTTAGAAGTAAAGGTATTAGTATCTACTTCATACAATTTTCTTTTTGTGAATTAAATTCAATTTTAGAAACAAATGAATTTAATTTTCGGAACAATATCAAGGAGGAAAGCCATGGATAATAAATTCCCTTGTCCAAAATGTGGATCTTACAACATAAAAATTTCGTATGCCACAATTTCAGGTCTAGATATGCCCACAGCAGTCTACGGTTTTTACTAAGTATGATTATGTCTGTCATAAGTGTGGAGATTCTGGATATCGTTGGATCTAACCTCTTAAATCCCATCATAAAATGATGGGATTTTTTTCCTTTAGATATAATTATAATATATTACTAATAAAATTTCAAATATCCCCAATTCTCTATCTCTGGCGCATCTACTGAGTTTTCTTGCGCAAAGCGTAA
>BNJU01002531.1_pt1 | contig 12291 bp, 9 predicted proteins | sample 8539281 | NCBI WGS metagenome assembly BNJU01 (sample SAMD00202456, study PRJDB9452) | human saliva metagenome | isolation source: human saliva | place: Japan
CGCGCGCTCATTGAGTACTACCGCGCGAATCGGATGAAGTAGTCTCGTCTGAGTTCATCGGGGGTCGCGTCGGCTGGCGCGGCCCCCGCGTCTTCTCTGATGCACGGCGAGCGGGAGATTCCAGGTCCAATCGCGTTTCGCAGACTTATTCAGTTCGCGGCGCAGCCATTCCGTCACGGGTTTAGCTCGGTTGGAGTAGGAGACAGCGTCCCTGACTTGGCGGTTATTTGCTGCGGCGTCGTCGATCTGTTTCCACTCATCATCGGTCAACGAATCGAGCGTGGCAAGGACGTGAGCGATATCCCGTGTCTGCTGGTATGTGCTAGAAAAAGTGAGAGCACGGAGCAACGTGGCTCTCGTCTCCTCGCGTGTCCTCGGCTCCATGGCGAGCCAAGTGCCTACACCCCGAGCGATTTCCGCTTCGTCCAGCGGTTCGGAGGGTATGAAGTCCTGCTTGGACTTCAAAAAACCCGTGGAGTGTTCCGCGCTGTCATAGCGTATCCAGAGGGCTGGTGTATTGCGTCCTATCGCCCAGCCGATTTCCTGTTGGCACCACGCGCTATCCGTGTAGCCCCGTGAAGCGATACACAGGAGTGCAGAACTCACCTCGAGATGCTCGAGGAGTTCCTTCGCCCAATCCGCGCCTGGGTGGATCAAGTGGCTGGCGATGATGGTGTCAACCCCTAGGATTGCAAGCTCCTCGCGCAGTGCTAACGCGTATTTTTCGCCTTCTTCATTCTCGCGATGGCTCAGAAATACTTGCATGTGTCCTCCTGTTAGCTCTTGTTGAAGTGCTGAACTGGCAACGAAGCAAGGCCCTTCGCAGTCAAAGCACCAAGTTCGGAGGCACGCTGTGTCGTTGCGAGGCGTCGGCGGTCATTGTCGTTCAGGCCGTTGGGCGTGGAATCAAGCAGCCTTCTGATTTCGTCGATTGCCTCCCGATAGGGAGCGCACTCGTTGATTTCTGCCAGCGCTTCAGCTGGTACAGGAAGATCTGGCCCGAGTTCGAGCTCGCGTGCTAACAGGGCAGCAGCTCCGCCGAATCCGCCCGCGATGTACAGTGGTTGGGCTGCGCGGAGAGTGTATAGCGCTTCCTCTACGATTCCGGGGAAGTTGCCAATGTATCCGTCGGGGTTGTTCTCTGACTTACGTTGAGTCTTTCCTCCAATCAGTAGGCGCGCGTCGCAGTACTGGGGGAGAGCCTGCCTGATTTGGTGGAGAGCATGGGCAGTCTCGTTCGAGTCGCCCTGCCATGGCGGAAGGTCATCAAAGTCCTCGATCTTGAGACCGTTTTTGTCGAGAACGACGATGGAGGCGTTCCTGGCGAAGTGATCGGCTACTTGGCTGAGTCGTTTGATTGATGCAAGGGTGTTTAGGACGATACAGGGGACCACCAAACTGAACATGTGCCCGGGGTGTATGTTGTGCTGTTCATGATCGCCCTCTAGACGTGCGTAGGCTTTGACTGATGTGGTGTAGCTGGACACCGTGTCCATGACCGCCGTTGTCAGATCAGGGACGTGCGTGCCGGGAGCACCTGCATACAGGAGGCTGCCCCCGCCGATCAGCATCATTTGTGAAACTTCCGCAACGGCGCTTTCAAGGTGTGTCGGACTCAGGCCGATAGACGCCAGATTATCGGCTAGTGCCATTGAGATCCCGAGGGTCTTTCCGGTGAGAGGACGCTCCTGCGAGAGAAGTGGAGTTGTCAACTTGGGTTCTTCTGCGCCAAGCTCTCCGCCCGCAGCAAAGAAAGACCTTGGAGTCAGTAGGTGCACCTGTCCTTCCTCGTAGTCTGCTTGGACACACAGGTCGACTAAGAAGTCTTGTTCGGCGGGGAGCAAGGGTGGGTCGGGGTGGATCAGCCAGAAGTGATTGTCATGAGGGAATTTAATCCTGTGTTCTTGAATGAACTTCAGCAACACGGTGGGTTCAGGTGCAGTGGGTGGGGCGCAATCGAAGCCTGGGTGATTCTTGGACTGTGACGGTGATGGTGTTGTACTCGCCTTTGCGGCGTTTACGCGTGCGGGAATATCCTGGCAACGCCACAACGCGAATTTGAGAGTCTCATCGACGAGGCGGTTTAGAGCAGTGACAATGGCCTCGTCGACGGGATTCTCCGTCTGTGTTCCTTCTGGTGGTGCCCACCCCTTGGGGATCTGCGGACACGCGATTGTCGGTACGTGGTCGAGCAGGAAAGAACCACGTGACTCCCCGGCCTTGAGCGCGGAGAGACATACGATAGGCACCCCAGCGCGCTTTGCCTCGTATACTTCCCACTGGGTCCACTCGCGGCTGGAGTAGTGATCTGTGCGCACCATAAGGAGCGCGCTCGTCCTGGCGTGCTCGCGTATGGCCTCGTCCCATTTCTCGCCCGTCTGTAGGTCGTGCACGTCGAAAAAAGGCAGTAAGTGAGTACGGTGAATCTGATTCCGGACTCTCGTGGTTACGCCCATCGCGGTGCGGCCGGTGCGGTCTGTCTCGGGTATATCGGCTTGTGCATGTGACACGAAGATCCGTAGACGGGTGCCGGACGAGATAGAATCCATTCCTGCTTGGTGCCACAAGAGATGTTGGATGATCGCCTGTCCTACCCCGCGGGTTACCTCACCTGCAGCGTAGGCTTCTTCGCCGATGACGGGACCCTGGCAGTTGGCTAGCGGTTTCACGAATGGAGCGGAAGTGTCGAGGCCTTTCGCACCAATAATCGGGAAGATTAAGACACTGGGGGTGGCTGCTGAAGATGCACTCTCGCGCAGTGTGTCAAGACTCTTCAAGTACCTGGACCATGCACTGTGTCGATCCTCTGAGGCTTTGATCATGTGGCGGCCAATGACTGGGATAATGACAGTGAAAGGGGACGCAGTGCCACTCGCTGAGTCCTGGTAGCGGGCCTGCAGATCGTCTGCTGTTGTGTCGACCGTGCCGCAGCGTGTAGGGATCGGTGCAGGTGCATCGCAGCCCGTGGTGCGGGGATAAGAGCGAGAGAAAACCTCGATCGCGCTCCCTGCCAGGCCGGAGAAGTGCTCCGAATGGTAGTGGTTAACCAGCCTCTCGAAAACATCTCGACCGCATTTGTCTTTTGGGTGCCAGACGACATAGATGTCGAGCACTGTGGGGGAGGGAGCTGCGAGTTCTTGCGCTAAAACAGTGGCCTGTGTGCTGTCTGTCATACTGTCTCAGTATAGGTGCGTGATGTTTGGTTGACAAGCTGCCCTGGACTGTAATCTAGGGAGTTTGTCTTATCGTGTCACTTGTTGACATGTTGTGGCATGCGTGATTGAAATACGTTTGGATACGCGCGCGTGCCCACTGCCCGGACGGACGCGCCGTCGAGAGGCATTGGGTGGCTGAGATGTACGCGCCCTATGTGTCAGGGTAGGCCTCGGTTTTCCGGGATGGGGACAGGCCTCGCTTCCAGCCGAAGAAATGTGCCGCGTCGGCGCAGACCACGCCGAAAATGAAGAGAACGAGCGCTGCTCCCAGCGCTGGGTAGCACCGACGATGTGGACTCTTCCGACGATTAGCTACCTGACGGCCAGGAAAGCCTCTAACTCAAGTATCTTCGCTATGAGCCCGGATATGGAGGTTATGGCTGACGCAGGGAGTGTCCCGAAGTCGAGGACAGCAATGCGAACATGGGTGCGAAGATGATGTGACGGTTCCGAAGGTTCCTCGCTTTTCGGGGCCATTGTGGGGTCCATATGTCAGTCATAATCTAATCGACCGCTCACTTCGTGTTGGTTGCGCGAATCCGCGAGGTACACAACTGGTGCCTCGGGGTGGAACTAAGCCCCGAGGCGCCGACAAGCGTGCTACGCCCGGCTTCTCAGGCGAGCACGCTGCCTGGCGAGAAGAAGCGCCCCTCCTGCTCCCACGCCGATGGCGATGCCAGGAAGACCCAAGTGTGCTCCAGAGTTCGCAAGCCGAGGCTCCTCGCCCGACGGGGAAGGGGTCTCCCCCTGGCTTGTGCTCGGGTTCGGTTCGCTCGGGGTGAGCGAGCGCGGGAAACGCAGCTTGGACCACACCAAGCGGTGGTCCGAGGTGGGAAATGGGGCGAGACCGGTCAAGCGGAAAGCTCGTCGTCGCGTGTCGGCCAGAAGACTCCCGCCTCCTCGACCTGGGTGCCGACATTTGGTAGGACGTAGTCGATGCGCAGATTCCCCGGCCGAGGATCGTCACTGAAGTCGCCCGTATCGTAGGCGGGATTCGTCCTATGCGTCAGGTTCGCGCCTCCCTGAAGCTCCGCTTCGCGGGTGCCTCCCAGCGAGGTCGGTGCCGTGTCGACGACCTGCGGGCTGGTCAGCAGCTGATCAATAGCCCCCGGGTACGAGTCCCCGTCGAGTGGATCCGAGTTGTAGTCCCCGAGAATCACGAAGTTGGCGTCCTCGGCCAGGCCTCCCTTCGCTCCGTTGTCGTCATAGAGGTAGTCGGCCCGGTTCGCCACGTAGTCGGCCCACAGGCGGATCTCATCGAAGTTTCGTTTCTTGTTACGCTGCTCGGCTCCGTCGAATGACGGCGGTGTCGGGTGTGCCGCCAGCACGTGGATCGTCGTGCCATCAACATCGATCGGCAGGTCCACGTGCGTCTTGGAAGACAGGGGGAAAGCGTTGAGCACCTCGTCGGAGTACCAACTGGTGCCGTCGCTCTTGGTGGGGAGAAGAGCTCCTGGCATGTCCTTCCACAGGAAGTGCTGGAAAGAACGAACCTGGTCGTTCTTAATCGGGTACTTGGAGTAGACAACGAAACCGTACTGGCCCGGAAACTTGCCGAAGCCCCAGGCATCGGATGGGCCGGTTGTGCTTCCGTCTCCGTCCAGGTCGAAGCCGCTGGGAACGCCTGTGTTCACTGAACCCGACCAAGAGTAGGGGTAGGACACGGGCTGGGCACCATTGTGTGGGACTTCGAGGTAGTTCGTGCGAAAGAGATCAACCGCGGTAGCGTTGGCCTCGTAGTCGAACTCGTTGATCAGAATGATGTCCGGATCCACCCGCTGAATGGTTTCCGCCACGTTGGATGCCTGGGCGTTATCTGCCGTGGTGAGGTCGTCGAGTAGCTGCCCCGGCGCCTCTCGGTTGAGGCTGGCGTTGAACGTGGCCACCGTGAGGACATCGGTTGTCGAGGACGGTGCGGACTCGGCGAGCGTGGGTGCGGACGATAGAAAGCACAGGGCAAGGGGGAGACATGCCGCTGTGGCGATCGCGAGGGGCTTCATCGTTGAATCTCCTTCATCACCGTGGGAGTGTGTATGACAGATGATAAATCCTCGGGTGGGCAACACACAAGGATACGGTGACAGTGGTAAGAGAAAGGGCATAGCATGAGTCATGCGGTTGCTGTTCGACGCAGTCGTGCGGGTATCGAATCGAGGGTTCCATGGTTACAGCGGCTTCCCTGGCATCCATGAGTGTGAGCGCTCTGTCCATGTTTGTCCTGCCGATCATCATCCTCGTTGTCGCTCGGCGCAGATGGGGCTGCTCGCTGTGGTCTGCCGCCGTCGGCGCGCTGGTCTTCGTTGTCTTCGCTCTCCTCCTCGAAGGGGGATTGCACGCGCTGGTCTTCACTGCGCTCCCCAACCTGCCGAGTAAACCGATGCTGTACACGATCTATGCTGCGCTCGCGGCCGGGGTGTTTGAAGAACTCGGCCGAGTCTGTGGATTCGCTGTTCTGCAAGCGAGCGACCGGCGTCCCGATGACGTTGGGCGCGCCCTCGGAGCGGGCATCGGACACGGAGGTATCGAGGCAATACTGCTTGTGGGAGTAGCGACGATCTCTAACCTTGTGGTCTCGGTGAGCATCATCAATGCGGGTACGAGCGAGGCTTTCCTCGCTGGCTTGCCCGACGCCCAGCGCGATACTGTGGCCCGCCAGTTCGGGTCGCTCATTAATACGCCCGCGCCGTTCTACCTGCTGAGTATCGGCGAGCGTACCATCGCCATTGCCTTGCACATTGCCCTGTCAGTCTTGGTCTGGATGGCGTTCACTGGGAGGGTTCGCCGCTGGTGGATCCTCGGAGCGATCCTCGCTCACGCCCTGGCAGACGCTGGGGCCGCGCTGTATCAGAGCGGGGTGGTGAGCGTCGTCGTGGCACAGGGGTGGGCATTGATCGTCACCGTCATTCTTGCACTGACGGTGAGGCGAATGTATGTGTCCACCACAGCGCTGCTCGCTCGCGGAGCCGCGCAGACATCGTGAACGGGCGGCGGGCGGGAGTCTGCCCTCTCACGCGGCAATGTTGCGCATACGGTAGACGATGATGTCGCCAGCACAGCACGCGATCCACGCGCGCTCCTTGAGATCGTTCACGAGGCCCTCTTTCCTGTCGAACTTCTTCGCGCAGACCGAGGCCCTGGATGCGCAGGATCAGTCGACCCGCGCTCTCATCGAGTACTACCGCGCGAATCGTACGAAGTAGTCTCTGGCTCTTGTAGCTACACATCGGGGGATTGGCGGGAGTTGACGGTCCTGCCGCCTCGTTGTACGTGAGGACGAGGTGGCGGTTAGTGCTCGATGTGCTCGTGGCTGGCGTGCTCGGGGCATTCAAGCTGGAACGTGGAGTGCGCGATGGGGAAGTGGTGGCACGCGCACTCGCCCAGCTCGTGGACGATGCGGTCGCGGCAGGGGCCGTTGGCCTCGTGCGTGACGGTCACGTGCGCGGTGACGGTCACCAGGTGTGAGGAGACGGCGGCCACGTGCAGGTCGTGCACGTCGATAACGCCGTCGACGCCCATCATGTGCGTGCGCAGTTCGCCCATATCCACGCTGGCGGGCGTCTCTTCCATGAGGATCGCGACAGAACGGCGTAGGAGTGTGAGCGCTCGCGGGGCCATGAGGACAGCAATCAGGAGCGAGGCGATCGCGTCGGCGCGCGTCCAGCCGAAGGCCCATTCTGCGCCTGCTGCGACGATCACCGCGAGGGAGCCGAGAGCATCGTTTGCGACCTCCAGGAACGCGGCCTTCATGTTGAGGTTCGCGTCGCGCCCGCCCGCCAAGATTGCCAGGGAAACGACGTTCGCGAGCAGGCCGATGATACCAACGAGAAGCATGGGGCCGGCCTCGACGGGCGGGGGAGAGGCGAGGCGCCAGGCGGCCTCCCACGCAACCATGACGCTGATAATAAGGAGCATGCCGGCTTGCAGGGCGGCGGCCAGGACCTCGGAGCGCGCCCACCCCCACGTATGCTTCTCGTCGCGTGGGCGGCGCGTCAGGTGTGCCGCGATGAGGGCGACGACCAGGCCGGAGGCATCCACGACCATGTGCCCCGCGTCAGCCGCCAGGGACAAGGAACCGGACCAAAAGGCACCGAGCAGTTCCGCGACGACGACGGTCCCCGTCACTGCGAGCGCCCACCCCAGGCGCGCGGCCGAGGCTCCCGCCGCGTGGGAATGATCGTGCGAGTGGCCACCTTCCGCGCCACCCGCGGAGTGCGCGTGGTCGTGGGAGTGGGCCACGGCCTCGTCAATGTGGGACGAGGCAGGGGCAGGCTTCTCCGATCCGGTGCCGCTGGGCGGGGGCGAAGGGAAAGTGCGCGACATGTCCTCACTGTACGACACGAGCGCGCCGAATGATACACCCAGAACCGGCCTCGTATGCTATAGATCACGCGGGTGGGTTGCTCTGTTGGGACTGGGTGCCCGGGTCACACTGTGACGGACAACGTATCCTAGAAGGCAGAGCGCGGGGAACCCCGCGACTGCAAGGGCACAAGCCCATAGGACTGTAAAGGAGCGCCACTCATGGCAGAACCTCGTATCGTCACCGTCACTGGCGCAGCCGGCAACATCGGCTACGCCCTCCTGTTCCGCATCGCTTCCGGCCAGCTGTTCGGCCCGGACGTGCCCGTCAAGCTGAACCTGCTCGAGATCCCCCAGGCTGTCAAGGCCGCTGAGGGTACCGCCATGGAGCTCGACGACTGCGCGTTCCCGACCCTGGCCGGCGTTGAGATCTTCGACGATGTCAACCGTGCATTCCAGGGCACCAACGTCGCGTACCTGGTGGGTGCCATGCCGCGCCGCAAGGGCATGGAGCGCGCCGACCTGCTCGAGGCTAACGCGGGCATCTTCGGCCCCCAGGGCAAGGCCATCAACGACGGCGCTGCCGATGACGTGCGTGTCCTCGTCGTGGGTAACCCCGCGAACACCAACGCCACCATCGCCCAGAACGCTGCGCCGGACGTCCCGGCCTCGCGCTTCACCGCGATGATGCGCCTCGACCACAACCGTGCGATCGCGCAGCTCGCCCACAAGACCGGTGCTGCGAACGCCGACATCAAGGACGTCGTCGTGTGGGGTAACCACTCGGCCGACCAGTACCCGGACGTCTCCTTCGCGAAGGTTGCCGGCAAGCCCGCGACCGAGCTGGTGGACGAAGAGTGGCTGTCCAGCTACTACCGTCCCACCGTCGCCAAGCGTGGCGCCGCCATCATCGAGGCGCGTGGTGCCTCTTCGGCCGCCTCCGCCGCGAACGCTGCGATCGACCACATGTACTCCTGGATCCACGGCACCCCCGAGGGCGAGTGGGTCACCGCCGGTGTCATGTCTGACGGCACGCACTACGGCGTCCCCGCCGGCCTGAACTTCGGCTTCCCCGTCACCTCCGACGGTGGCGACTGGCAGGTCGTCGACGGCCTCGAGATTTCCGACGCGACCCGCGCCGGAATCGACCACAACATCAAGGCCCTCCAGGAAGAGTACGACGCCGTCAAGGCGCTCGGCTTCATCAAGTGAGGCTACCGCCCTCGTGGCGGTTGGTGGGAAAGGGCGCGCGCCCGGCTGGTTGGCCGGGCGCGCGCCCGCATGTATGCGGGGTATTGCAGTGTGTTGGGGTGTGGGCTTGGCGTGCGCCCATGTGCGGGGCGCGGTTGTGGCTTGGGGCCGTGGGGTTCGTCTGTGAGTGTGGCGCCGTCGTGGTGCCTTGGTGACGTGCGGCAGACCTACAGCCTGGAGCGATCCACTAGATGCAGCAGTAATGCACTAGATAGCAAGGCATTGCACTGCTTATTACCTAGTGCAATGCTGCGCTAAGTTGTGCAATGCTGCCGCGCAACGAGCCCCGTGCGCGGCATGGCCCGCTCCATAGCTACTCCAATACGATTCCGGCTGAGCCGTGCCGGGCAGCCCTGCGCCAGTTAGGGGGGCATTACACCAGTTAGGGAGCAATGCACTAGCTCCGAGCTGGTGTAATACCCCGCTAAGTGGTGTTACACCACTTAGAAACAAGCATCATTGCGGCCTGATGCCTGCCGTGCTTCGGTGAGTAGCCTTGTGACAGCGTAGTGTCGGGCCTGTTAATGGGGCTGGGCGCACTTGACGTGTATCCGCGCCGCAGCTTGTCACCGATGAGGCTGTGCACCTCATCAGTGACGATGCACCCGCTCTGATCGGGTGTAACGCCCACTGATCGGGTGTAATGCTCCACAACGGGTTCAGCTCCGCAAAAGTCGCATGCAATTCCCCCACCAGTATTTCAGATTTTGAAACCGAAACGTTGAAATCATGCGGTTTCTGAGGTGTTGTCAATCCGTGTCGGAGGGGGAATTGCATGCGAAAGTGTGGGATGCATCTGCGGCCGGCTGGGTGTTACGACCGTGAGGTGCCGTCCAGTGGTGGCTCCTTGATCCAGTCGTAGGCAACGCGCTGCGTACCGTTGGCGACAGTGATCGTGCCGCACTCGCGGAATCCAAAGGATTCGAGCGCGTGTCGCATTGGTGCGTTGTCCTCGTGAGTGTCGCAGCGCAGGTAATCGCCACGCTTGGCTGAGTAGCTCAGGATCGATCGGCAGTCCCTTTCCCGCTCCCCGCTGTCACACGGTGAATAACGTGGTCGGCGGTACTGCAGTGCCATGAGCCGTCGGCGATAGATTATACGATGTTCGCTCGGCATTGTGTGCACTAAGAATGAAAGAACTACCTTGTGTGCAAGGAGGATGATGAGCTCGAATTTGTTGTTTGAAGAGTGTTAAGGTGTCTGGGCATGATGCTGATGTGTCGCTCGATGTTCGTATATACAGGGGGGGATTGTATCCTGTGTAGTTTGACTAAAGCGGAAAATTGGCGCAATATCAGTACCAAGGGTTGTGAGAATGCAGCCCTAATTCAGTGACGGCTGCCGCGTTCTCTGCGGGTGAGAGATCAAGCAACGTGTTGACGTGGTTATTCTTAAAGTCTATAAATCAATTTGTCTCGGTCGCACAATTACTTTCTAGTCAAAAATTATACCTTTGGAGGTGCTATGAAGATCGAATCTGAAAACAGGTCAAGATCCTCGCGTCCCCCACCAGTTTTCCAGCGATGCGCAACGTTACCTGCGGACGTTCGTTCCAAGAAAAGGAATGGTTTCGGATTGTCCATGTGTATTTCGTGTTCAAGTGTATGAAATTCCTCTGGTGTATTGTCTCTAGAAATACAATTGTTGTAGAATCTGATCAAGTTAGTAATGTTTGTATCCGTGTAATTTGTGATTGCAATCGGCATCTCGTCGTCTCCTGGGTGAATGACGTTGTGTCGTAGTTGTATTCTGTCGCTAGCGTGTGGTGTTCTTTCTAATATTCCATCTTCGTTCGATTGTTCCGCAAGTTCGATTTGAACGCGGCCTGTGATGCTGTTTTCTACAATCGAAATGTGGGAATGAATGTATGTGGCATCTACTGTGATATCTGCTAGTTGGCAATCGGAAATGTATAAGTTTTGTCCAGATGCCTTCTCTTCGGTACTTTCGTAATAAGATGTGTAGATCTGGAGCGGTGTGCAGGTTTTGGTTTTCCTTGCCTCCGCTGTGAACTTGCACCTTGATAAGGATATTGTGGGTTCTGCGGGACAATTTGCATAGCTCCCTAGCGTAATGCTGAACGTCCCTGAATTGTGAATAAACGTAGTGTCAAGGTATCTGCTAATCGGTGCAAATAGTGGAAGTGACTTAATTCCAATTGTGGAATTGTTTCGCGTAACGAGCTCGTCCATGAAATATGCTCGTTCCCATATAAGTTTCGGGATGTTCGCGTTGTTGAGTTCGAATTTATCCAGAAATCTTGACTGGCTAAGATCTATTGTGGCGTATGTAGTGAGGTTCGTGATGTATACCGGGGTGTGTACTACGCACGACGTGATGTTGATGGATTCTCTTGACCAATCTGCGTATTGTGATTCATCTCCAGGAATCTTTATGCGCGTTAATATCGTCTCGAGAATTGCCTCCTGAATCTGTGCGTGTTCACTTTTAGTTCCTTCGTCATTGTGGGCTATTCCTTCGTGGCGGAGTTGGAGGCATAGAGTGTCGATGATGTGCCGCTGAAGTTGTTGTTGTTCGGTCTTGTTTAGCTGTTCGCTTTGCGAGGCTTTATCGGCAAGTTCTGCAAGTAGTGCAACTGCGCCGAGGCGAAGACCCGGATTCTTTGACCCGAGGAGCTGGAAGATGTGCTCGCGGCGCTTCCAGTATTCATCTCGCTCGATTTGTTCGAGGCGTCGAGTTTCCTCGTGGCTGCGTTGTTCTTCGCGTTCCGCGCGCGCTTGAGCTGCTGCTCGTTCTCTGTCGATCCTGTCATCGTCTCGAACTGCGTTATCGTGGCTCCGCTGCTGCCAAGCCGAGAATGCGAAGCCTGTCCCGATAATTGTTGCGCATAGCGTCATTGCGGCAGATGACGGCCAGTGGAAGTGACCGCCCCACCAGAAAGCAATGGGGGTGCAGATGATGAGCAACACTCCGCCGAGTCCAAACGGAATCCACCACTTCATCAGGCAGTCGGGCATGCATGTCAGACGTCCGCTGGTTTGCTCTTTCGTAGACGCGCTGCTATCGACCTCAGGGGTGTCCTTGTGCTCATCGTCGGTGGGGGCCATGCTGGCTCCTTTGCTTTGCTTTCACTGCTTCGCATCGTAGCAGCCTGTCCAGGCAGTTGGTCCCACAACAAACGCTAAGGCAGCATGAGTGTCAAGTGAATGCCCTGTCGGGGTCTGCGGCATCGCAGTCCTATGGCGTGGTGTGTGGCAACTGAGCCCGATGGGTGGTGCCCTGGGCCTGTCACCCGGAGCGCTAACCCGCTGTTCCGCAGCCTAACCCTCCGTTCGGTACGTGGGCGAGGCTGCCCACACTCGGAATAGCGGGTTAACGTGCGGATTGAAGGGGCAAGGCCGCCGCCGGCGCGTGAAATTTGGCCGTTAGCCCCGGCGGCTCGTGAAACGTTTGTGAAACTGTGCCGGTGCCAGCCTAGACGGCGACCCCGACCGCAACAGCGTAACCACGCTCCACAGCAACCCTGCCCCGCCGCGACATCCCAAACAGCCCGCAACCCCGTGGC
>BNJU01003150.1_pt1 | contig 12245 bp, 15 predicted proteins | sample 8539281 | NCBI WGS metagenome assembly BNJU01 (sample SAMD00202456, study PRJDB9452) | human saliva metagenome | isolation source: human saliva | place: Japan
TATTCCCCGAGTTTGTCGACTAGGTTATCCACTGTCACCAGGGTGTGTGGACACCGACGCCTATTTGCGCGCGATTCCAGTGCCTTTCCGTTCTCTTGATGTGGAGCTTTTTCCTTTGCTGCGTCGCCGTACTGTCCTGTCGCGCCTACGCAAACTCGTTGCCGGCGCTGCGGTTCTCACCTGTGCCGCAGCGGCTCTGGGAGGCATTGAGCGCCCTTCCGCCGTGGCGGCCCCGGGTGGCCTCCCGGCCGATGCGCTTCCGGCGGTCTTCGCCCAAGGTGGCACCAGCCGGTACCGGGACACCATCCAGTGGCTTCAGTGGGCGGACTACGACAGCAACTTCGCCGGCCAGACCAAGCCGAATGTGCCCGTTCTCGACTACGGACAGCGCAAGACCTTCACCAACTACCGTGACATGGGGGAGGCGGGGTATCTGGTGACCACCTGTAACCTGTCCAATCTCAAGCATATTGGTCACAAAAACGGATTTCCCGACGATCTTGCGCGTGGTCCGCTGGTCGCGACTATTCCGGGGACCTGGGCCGGAGACATCCTCGACAACCTCTACAACATCGGGGGTGCCGGGGGCTGGAGCGACGGCAGCTCGGAGTGGCATAGTGGTTTGAGGTACCCGGCCAACTACGTCAACCACAACCAGATGGTCATTGGACTGGCCAACGGTTACGCCTACAACGGGGACAAGACCTGGGACGGTAAGGACAAGAACGATCTGGGGGCCGATCGCACTCCTACGGGCGGTTACTCGAGGATCAGCTTCGACGTCTCCTGCTCGGCGTCCCTCCAGACCCCCGATGGCAGCTCCACACCGGTGCCTCTCAACGGACTGGTCTTCGCCGACGCCGAGGCCTCCAACCCCGGCAGCACCTCTGACCCCTTCGACGGAGAGTGGATCCAGGCCCAGGTCCCCAGCAACCAGCGAGTCACCTGGCGCCTCCTTGATGGGGGACGCTCCACCAACTGCCCTAACACGCGTGGAGGCAGTCAGGAGCCAGTTACTACCCGCGCGAGCCTGTCGAACGGGAACCGAACCCTGCGACTGGACAACACGGCCCAGGAATGCGTCTACCAGAACGGCGGAGGCTATTCCAAGCCCAACGGCATCGGCGGTCCCGCGGTCTCCATGTTCATGGAAGGGGCGACCAGCGCCACCATCACCATGCAGGGATCCGGTTACTCCGCCGTCGCCCTGGGACTGGTCCTGGCCACCGACTTCGGCGACGCGCCGGTCTCCTACGGCAGTGCCTCCGCTCTTCTACAGCCCAGATGGGACGGCGGTGAGGTCACGTCTCGCAATGGCTACGACCTCTTCGGCGGCCGTCTCATCAACACCACCCGCATGTACGCCTCCGGGCCCTATCTGGGAACGGCGATCGACGCCGAGTCCCAGCAGCGTTTCAGTGACGGGGCCGACGGCGATGACAACGATGGCTGGTACGGCGACGATGAGGATGGTGTCAGCATCCCCGCCGCAGGTATCGAGACCGCACCGGGCCAGGAAGTCACCTTCAACGCCCGCTGTGGCGGCGGAGGAGCAGTCGCCGGCTGGATCGACTGGAACCACAACGGCGTATTCGATGCCGCCGAGAAAAGCGCTCAGGCGACCTGCGACGGCCGGGGCAATGCCACCTTGAAATGGACCGTGCCCGAGGACGTCGTGCGGAGCATCGATGGGGAGTCCGGCTCGCACCCCCACACCTATATGCGGGTGCGGACCGCCAATGCAGGAGTGAACCTCAAACCCACCGGGAGCACGATGGGCGGTGAGGTGGAGGACTACCGGATCGCGGTGCGCGTCCCCACCATCCAGCTCGTGAAGAATGTCCAGGCCCCCTACGGCGGGCAGGTCAAGGCCCTTGGGGCCGACCAGTGGACCCTCAAGGCCCAGCAGGGCAACGGCGGCGCCGCCTCCCTGCAGGTGACCGGCACCGTTGACACCGGGATCAAGGTCGCGCGTCCTGGACAGTACGCGTTGACTGAGTCCTCCACGAACCCCCTGGCACCGGGATACGAGGCGAGCTCATGGCGCTGTTCTCAGACCCCGGCACTGTCGGCGGCTGGAGTGGCTCGATTCTGGGAAGCTCCTCCGTCCGGGTGAAGGGATCCGATCGCATCACCTGCTCGGTTACCAACACGACCAAACCCGGGGCGCTGTCCTGGACCAAGGTCGACCAGGACGGTAAGACGCTCCCTGGGCGGCACGACGTGGACGCTCACCGGTCCCGGCGTTCCCTGCCGGCACCGTCGTCGAGGACTGCCAGGCAGCCGGCTGCCGCACCGGCGCCTACAGGGACATCAACCCGGCCCCCGGCGCCTTCGACGTCGGAGGGCTGCCGTGGGGGAGCTACTCCATCACCGAGAAGACCTCTCCCAGCGGTTACCAGCGTCTTGAGAAGACTCTGACCTTTAACGACGTCTCCGGCGCCAACCTCAAGGCACAGCTCAAGGATGCCACCGGTGTCACCAAGGGGGCCGTGACGAACCAGCGTCTGACCGGGTCGGTGTCCTGGAAGAAGCAGGACACGAGCGGGCAGCCCCTCAGCGGCTCGGGTGGACGCTCAGCGGCCCCGGAGTCCCGGCCAGCACCACCATCACCGATTGCGTCATCACCGGCGCCAAGGGACAGTGCCCGAGCGGCCCCTACGCGGATACCGACCCCGCAGCCGGCTCCTTCACGGTGACTGGTCTGCCTTGGGACGCACGCTCGTACTCCCTGGTGGAGAAACGGGCTCCCTGCGGGCTACCGGCTTGACTCCACGAGCCGCACCTTCGTCATCAAGCCCGATGCCCTCCAGTACTCCTTCTCGAAGGCCTTCACCACGAGAAGGTGGCCACCCCGCCTGCCCCTGACGGGTGGACGTGGTGCGACATCTTCCTGATTGCAGGCGCGGTCGTCCTCGCTCTCGCGATCACCACCGGACTCCTAAGGAGGCGCCGTCACCGCAACCTCGACTGATCCGCCCGCCGACCCCCGTACGAAATGTCGGAGGCGCCGGTAACGCCGTCGGACAAGACGGAGTCGTCCACCGGAGAAACACTCCCTATCCATACCTCTGCCACGCGCTCGCATCTCCCCGCGACGCACAGTGAAAAGGAAATCCCAACCCATGAAGCACAACGCCAGCACGCTGGGGCGTCGGGCTGCTGCCGCAGCCGGTGTCCTGACCCTGGCCTTCCTCGGCCTGGCCCCCATGGCCCAGGCTGAGGATGCCAACTACGGAAATATCAAGGAGAACGCGCAGGGTTCCTGGATCATCCACAGCACCTCAACGGCGATGGCAGCCCCATCGGTACCGTCGACGGCGAAGGTGCAAACGGCAATCGCCGGAGCCGCAGTCGCGGGTGTTCAGTTCACCGCTCACCCGATCACTGGGATCAACCTCAAGGATCCTGCGGACTGGAACAAGGTCAGTGCCCTGTCAGCGCCCGGAGCCATTCCGGACAGCGCCTGCGCAGACCCGACCAACCCCAAGCTGGACGGCTACGGCTTCGAGGCGGGGATGACGTCTCCGGACACGGATACCTCCGGTGCGGCAACCATCAGCAGCATGCCGGTCAAGGCATATCTCGTGTGCGAGACCAAGACCCCCGGCAACATCGTTCAGAAGGCCAAAGCCCTTCGTTGTCACCGTCCCCACCCCGAACACCGCAGCGGGCCAGGAAGGCAACTGGGTCTACGACGTCCACGTCTACCCCAAGAACGAGAAGATCGAGGTCACCAAGACCATCCAGGACCAGAAGGTCAACGGCTACGCCGTGGGTTCCAAGGTCCGCTTCCCGGTCACCTCGACCCTGCCGAAGCTGGACACAAGTCCCACTACAGTACTTCCAGCTCAAGGGACACCCTGGACGCGCACCTGAGCGAGGTGACCGCCACGGACATCAAGCTTGACGGAGCTGAGATGGACCCCGGCGACTACAAGGTGGACACCAACGGTCAGACCGTGACGGTGACCTTCACCAAGGTCGGTCTGGGCAAGCTCAAGGCGGCTGCGGGCAAGTCCGTCCAGGCCGTCTTCGAGGGTAAGGTCGTCTCCGCCAGTAACAACGGTGACATCACCAACCAGGCTCAGCTGATCTCCGACACCACCTACGCCGAGCAGCCTCCGGAGCCGAGCGATCCCCCGGCCAACCCCAACAACCCGCCGACGACCGAGACGGTGACCACCTACTGGGGTGACCTGACGATCAAGAAGGTCGACAGCCACGACAAGAATGCCAGCAAGGCAGGCCTCAAGGGCGCTGAGTTCCAGCTGTTCAAGGCCAAGAATTCCTACGACGACACCTGCACCAAGGACAAGGAGGGGGACGCGATCGCCGTTAACGGCGAGACCACCCTCACCTCCGACGACAACGGTGACATCAACATCCGGGGTCTGTTCGTCTCCGACTCCAGTGACGGCGTGGACCGCGACAACAAGGTCAACGCCACCGCGCGCTGCTACGTCCTGGTCGAGACCAAGGCGCCCGCCGGCTTCGTCCTGCCCTCGGGCGACGGTGCCGTGACCCCCGTCAAGATCCAGGTCGGTACCGTGACCACGGACAACGTCACCATCGAGAACACCAAGCAGGCGGTTCCGGGCCTGCCCCTGACCGGTGCCAACGGCATGCTCATCCTGACTGCCTCCGGCGCGGCTCTGCTGATGATCGCCGTCGGCTCCGTCCTCGTGGCCCGCTACCGCGAGCGCAAGCGGAACGCGGACCTCGCCGCCTGATGACGAATCGCCGCCTGCTGAGGCTCACGGGTCTCAGCAGGCAGTCACGACCGCTCGAGCCTCACCTCAACCACGTCTTGACCGTGTTCTGAACCTGTCTCGATTGTCAGGTCGTGGCCTGAGCGGAAACGGTGCAGGCGTTCGACGAATCGCAGTCCGTCGGACGCCTGCACCATCATGTGCGATCCCGCACCACCCCGAGCCCGGACAACGACCCTGGAAACGCACGAGGCCCCATGATCTCCCGCACCGCCCGCAAGTCCGCACCGCCGCCCTCCGCGCTCGCGCGCATCGAGCGTCCAGAAGCACCGCCGTCATCGTGCCTGGCGCCTGTCGGTCTCGGCGCTCATCACCTCCATCATGGCGGTCGCCGGCATGGGGCTGCTGGCCCACCCGACGGCGGCCTCATGGATCTCCCAGTACAACCAGTCGAAGGTGACTGCCGACTACTCGGCCCAGGTCGACGACGCTCGGCCCGACGCCAAGACCCAGATCGCCCAGGCCCACGCCTATAACGAGGCGCTCTCCGCCGGCGCGGTCCTCGAGGCCAACAACCACGTCCCCACCGGCGCCGGCTCCAGCGAGGACAGCTCCCCTGAACTACGGCTCAATCCTCAAGGCCAATAACGAGGGCCTCATGGCCCGCCTCAAGATCCCCCGCGATCTCCCTGGACCCTGCCCGTCTACCACGGCACTGCGGACGACACCCTGCTCAAGGGCCTGGGGCATCTGGAGGGCACCTCGCTGCCGGTCGGGGAGAGGGGACCCGCTCGGTCATCACCGGGCACCGGGGCCTGGCCGAGGCCACCATGTTCACCAACCTGGACAAGGTCAAGGACGGTGACAGTCTCATCGTCGAGGTCTTCGGGGAGGTCCTCACCTATCGGGTCACCAGCACCAAGGTCGTGGAGCCCGAGGAGACCGAGGCACTGCGCGTCGAGGAGGCGAGGACCCTTCACCCTGGTGACCTGCACGCCGTTGGGCATCAACACCCACCGCATCCTGCTGACCGGTGAGCGCATCTACCCGACCCCGGCCAAGGACGTCGCGGCGGCGAGCAAGCGCCTGACATCCCGCACTTCCCCTGGTGGATCGTCGCGCTGGCGGGCGGCCTCGTGGCCGTCGGGCTGTACCTGTGGCGCTCGGGCTACGCGGCCGCCCGGGCCAAGGAGCGCAAGGAACGAGCCTTGGCCCGCGAACGGGACGAGGAGCAGGAGCCTCGCCCCAGACCTGGGAGGAGCAGATGCGGATCTGGATGGACGACGATGCCGGCGTGGAGCCCCGGCGCTGGTTCACCGACCTGCCGGTCCCGCAGGAGCTCTCCGAGGCGGAGAACCTGGCGCTTCTGGAGGAGATCGCGTCCCTGTCGGAGCCGTCTGGTCGATCAGATGATCAGGAGCTCATCGACACGACGGAGATCCCGGTGGTGGGCGCGACACGCCCGAGCGCGGGTGCCAGTGGGCGGACTCACAGCCTCTAGGCCCTGTCTCGGGTTCCGCTGCCCGTGCGAGCCCTGATAACGTAATCCGGCCGGCCAAGGGCGCGCTCAGCATGCTCACTGGTTGTGCCGCCCCGGGGACACCCGGGATCCATTCTGACGGACCCGTTCCTCCTGAACGGGTTTCCGCGTGTCCAGACCGGTTCACCGCCTTCCATCATCGGGAGCGGCGTGCGCCTTTAAACGACACGCCCGGAGCGCGTGGACCGGCCAGAAGCAAGTACAAGAGAGGTTAGGCGCCATGGCGGGACAGAAGATCCGCATCCGGCTCAAGTCCTACGACCACGAGGTCATCGATTCCTCGGCGCGCAAGATCGTCGACGTCGTGACCCGCGCTGGCGCGACGGTCGTGGGCCCGGTGCCGCTGCCGACCGAGAAGAACGTGTTCTGCGTGATCCGGTCGCCGCACAAGTACAAGGACAGCCGCGAGCACTTCGAGATGCGCACGCACAAGCGGCTGATCGACATCGTCGACCCGACGCCCAAGGCCGTCGACTCGCTCATGCGTCTCGACCCGCCCGCTGACGTCAACATCGAGATCAAGCTCTGAGGACTCGCCATGACAACGCTTAACACGCCGGCTGCCGCCGCGCCTGCCAAGGCGCTGCTCGGCACCAAGCTCGGCATGACGCAGATCTGGGACGAGAACGGGGTCCTGCGCCCCGTGACCGTCGTCCGGGTCGACACCAACGTCGTGACCCAGGTCCGCACCATCGAGACCGATGGCTACGAGGCCGTTCAGCTCGCCTTCGGCGACATCGACACCCGTAAGGTCACCAAGCCGCTCGCCGGCCACTTCGCCAAGGCCGGGGTCGAGCCCCGTCGCCACGTGGCCGAGGTTCGCACCTCCCTGGCCTCGGAGTTCACCCCCGGCCAGGAGCTGGCCGCCGACACCTTCGAGGTCGGCCAGCTGGTCGACGTCACCGGGACCTCCAAGGGTAAGGGGTTCGCCGGTGTCATGAAGCGCCACGGCTTCGCCGGTGTGGGCGCCTCTCACGGTGCCCACCGCAACCACCGCAAGCCCGGCTCCATCGGTGCCTGCGCCACCCCCGGCCGCATCTTCAAGGGCCTGCGTATGGCCGGCCGCATGGGTCACGCGCGCGCACCGTCCAGAACCTCAAGATCCGCGGCGTCGACGTTGACAAGGGCGTTCTGCTCGTCAACGGCGCGATCCCGGCCCCAAGGGCTCGGTCGTCGTCGTCCGCACCGCCGTGAAGGGAGCCTGAGACCATGACTGAGGCACTCACCGTCGACGTTGTCGACTCCGCGGGCAAGAAGACCGGCAGCGTCGAGCTGCCCGCCGAGGTCTTCGACGCCCCCCTCAACATTCCGCTCATGCACCAGGTGGTCGTCGGCCAGCTGGCCGCGGCCCGCCAGGGCACCCACGCCACCAAGACCCGCGGCGACGTCCGCGGCGGTGGCCGCAAGCCCTACCGTCAGAAGGGCACCGGTCGCGCCCGCCAGGGCTCGACCCGCGCCCCTGCAGTTCGTCGGCGGTGGCACCGTGCACGGCCCTCAGCCGCGCGACTACACCCAGCGGACCCCCAAGAAGATGAAGGCCGCCGCCCTGCGCAGCGCCCTGTCCGACCGCGCCCGCAACGGCCGCGTCCACGTCATCACCGAGTTCGTCACCACCACGGTGCCCTCCACCAAGAACGCCCTGGTCGCGCTGCGTAACCTCACCGACCGCAAGGCCCTGGTGATCGTGGACCGTCAGGACGACCTGTCCAGGCTCAGCCTGCGCAACGCCCCCGAGGCGCACGTCCTGTGGGCCGACCAGCTCAACACCCACGACGTCCTCAAGTCCGACGACGTCGTCTTCACGGCCTCTGGCCTGGACGCGTTCCTGGGCAAGGGTGAGGAGGAGTCCCAGCGAGCCTCGAGAAGTCCAAGAACCCCCGCGACGTCATCATCGCGCCGGTGGTCTCCGAGAAGTCCCTACGCCTGCATGGACCGTGGCCAGTACACGTTCATCGTGGCGCCGGGGATCCAACAAGACCGAGATCAAGCAGGCCGTCGAGGCCATCTTCGACGTCAAGGTCTCCTCGGTGAACACCATCAACCGCAAGGGCAAGACGCACCGCACCCGTACCGGGATCGGCAAGTCCAAGGACACCCGCCGTGCGATCGTCACCCTGCGCGAGGGGACCATCGACATCTTCGGTGATGTGGCCTAGTGCGCCACGGAAGGTAAAGGACCGATATGGGAATCCGTAGGACAAGCCCACGACCCCGGGTCGTCGCGGTTCCTCCGTGGCCGACTTCGTGGAGATCACGCGCAGCACGCCCGAGAAGTCGCTGGTGCGCCCGCTGAGCAAGTCCGGTGGACGCAACTCCTCCGGCCGTATCACCACTCGCCACAAGGGTGGTGGCCACAAGCGCGCCTACCGTCTCATCGACTTCCGTCGCCACGACAAGGACGGCGTGCCCTGCCAAGGTCGCTCACATCGAGTACGACCCCAACCGCACCGCGCGCATCGCCCCTGCTGCACTACGTCGACGGCGAGAAGCGCTACATCATCGCCCCGAACAAGCTCCGTCAGGGCGACGTCGTCGAGGCCGGTCCGAGCGCGGACATCAAGCCCGGCAACAACCTGCAGCTGCGTCACATCCCCACCGGTACGGTCGTCCACGCGGTCGAGCTGCGTCCCGGTGGCGGGAGCCAAGATCGCCCGCAGCGCCGGCACCTCCGTCCAGCTGGTCGCCAGGAGGGCAAGTACGCGCAGCTGCGCATGCCCTCCGGGGAGATCCGCAACGTGGAGGCCGCCTGCCGCGCCACCATCGGCGAGGGTCGGCAACGCCGAGCAGTCCAACATCAACTGGGGTAAAGGCCGGCCGTATGCGCTGGAAGGGCGTGCGCCCGACCGTCCGCGGTGTCGTCATGAACCCGGTGGACCACCCGCACGGTGGTGGTGAGGGCAAGACCTCGGTGGTCGTCACCCCGTCTCGCCGTGGGGCAAGCCCGAGGGCCGCACCCGCCGTCCCAACAAGTCCAGCGACCGCCTCATCGTGCGTCGTCGTCGGACCGGCAAGAAGCGCTGATAGGAGCCTGAATCATGCCGCGTAGTCTGAAGAAGGGTCCCTTCGTCGACGACCACCTCCTCAAGAAGGTGGACGCTCAGAACGAGAAGGGCACCAAGAACGTCATTAAGACCTGGTCCCGCCGTTCGGTCATCACGCCGGACTTCCTGGGGCACACCTTCGCCGTCCACGACGGTCGTAAGCACGTGCCGGTCTTCGTTACCGAGTCCATGGTGGGCCTAGCTCGGTGAGTTCGCTCCGACCCGCACCTTCCGCGGGCACGTCAAGGACGACCGCAAGTCGCGTCGCTGACGGACGTCGGAAAGTTTGAGAGGCAGAGAACATGGAAGCCAAGGCGCAGGCCAAGCACGTGCGCTGCACGCCGATGAAGGCGCGCTGGTCGTGGACGTCGTCCGCGGCAAGCGCGCCGTCGAGGCCGTCAACGTGCTCGATTCGCCCCCGCAGGCCGCTGCGGTGCCGGTGCGCAAGGTCCTCGAGTCCGCAATTGCCAACGCCCGGTTCAAGGCTGAGCGTGACGGTGAGCGTTTCGACGAGAACGACCTGTTCATCATCGAGGCGTTCGCTGACGAGGGTCCCACCTCAAGCGGTTCCGTCCCCGGGCACAGGGCCGGGCCAGCAGGATCCTGAAGCGCACCAGCCACATCACCGTCATCGTCGGAGACAAGTCCGACGCCGCAACGAAGGAAGGAGCCCGGTAATGGGGCAGAAGGTCAACCCGACCGGGTTCCGCCTGAGCATCACCACGGACCACCGCTCGCGCTGGTTCGCCGACTCCACCAAGCCCGGTCAGCGTTACCGTGACTTCGTGGAGGAGGATGTCAAGATCCGCCGCCTCATGGAGGACGGCATGGAGCGGGCCGGTATCTCCAAGGTCGACATCGAGCGCACCCGTGACCGCGTGCGCGTCGACCTGCACACCGCCCGTCCCGGCATCGTCATCGGTCGCCGCGGCGCCGAGGCCGAGCGCCTGCGTGGTCAGCTCGAGAAGCTGACCGGAAAGCAGGTCCAGCTCAACATCCTCGAGGTCAAGAGCCCTGACCTGGACGCCCAGCTGGTCGCCCAGGGCATCGCCGAGCAGCTCGCCTCCGCGTGTCCTTCCGCCGCGCGATGCGCAAGGGCATGCAGTCCGCGATGCGCGCCGGTGCCAAGGGCATCCGGGTGCAGTGCTCCGGCCGCCTGGGCGGCGCCGAGATGAGCCGCAGCGAGTTCTACCGTGAGGGCGCGTGCCGCTGCACACCCTGCGTGCGAACATCGACTACGGCTTCTACGAGGCCAAGACCACCTTCGGCCGCCTCGGCGTCAAGGTGTGGATCTGCAAGGGCGACATCACCGAGCGCGAGTTCGCCCGCCAGCAGGCCGAGTCCGGCTCCCGTGGCCGCGGCCGGGGCGAGCGCCGCGGCGGCGTCGTGGCGACCGCGGTGAGCGCGGTTCGCGTCAGAACACCGAGCAGCAGCAGGCCGCCGAGCAGACGCCGGCCGCCGAGACCGCTGCCGCAGACCAGGAACGGAGGCCTGAGCCGTGCTCATCCCCCGCCGGACCAAGTTCCGCAGCAGCACCGCCCGCACCGCACGGGCCTTTCAAGGGCGGCAACCAGATCGCCTTCGGTGAGTACGGCATCCAGGCTCGAGCCCGCCTACATCACCAACCGCCAGATCGAGGCGGCCCGTATCGCACGACCCGCCACATCAAGCGTGGCGGCAAGGTGTGGATCAACATCTTCCCGGACCGCCCCTGACCAAGAAGCCCGCCGAGACCCGTGCATGGGTTCCGGTAAGGGTGCACCCGAGTGGTGGATCGCCAACGTCAAGCCCGGACGCATCCTGTTCGAGCTCGGCGGTGTCGACGAGGCCCTCGCCCGCGAGGCCATGCGCCGCGCACAGCACAAGCTTCTGATGAAGACCCGTTTCGTGACTCGTGAGGGTGGTGACGTCCGATGGCAATCGGTTCCAAGGGCCTGACCCCCACCGACCTCGACGGCATGGACAACGAGCGCCTCGCCGAGAGCTCTCAAGGCCAAGGCAGAGCTGTTCAACCTCCGGTTCGCCTCGGCGACCGGCCAGCTCGAGGACCACGGACGTCTCCAGGCTGTGCGTCGCGACATCGCCCGTATCTACACGATCGTGCGCGAGCGTGAGCTCGGTATTCGCACCGCCCCGAGCACGGAGGAGTCCAAGTGAGCGAGCAGACCAGCACCGAGAACGTCGAGCAGTCCACCGAGCGCCCCCAGCGCAAGGTGCGTCGCGGCTACGTCGTCTCCGACAAGATGGACAAGACGGTTGTCGTCCTCGTCGAGGAGCGCTACAAGCACTCCCCTGTACGGCAAGGTCCTCCGTCGCTCCAAGAAGGTCAAGGTCCACGACGAGCACAACGAGGCCAGCATCGGCGATCTCGTCTCCATCATGGAGACCCGCCCGCTGAGCGCCACCAAGCACTTCCGCCTCCTGGAGATCCTCGAGCGCGCCAAGTGACCCTCGGCTGACCGCCGCCCTCGACGACGTCGAGACGGCATCCGACGCCGCAGCATCCCACCCGGGAGGCTGCGGCGTCGGCGTTGTTGACCACGGGGCCTCATGTACAGACGGCGACTGGGGACGTGAACGCCCCAGTGTGGTCTGGCGTGTACTGCACGAGGGCTGGGGGCTACTGGGGAGGTGCGGGTGTACTCCCGAGTGCGGGGGTTCGTGCAGTATGCAGCCCTTGGCCAGTGCGCTCCCACCCTCGTGCAGCAGTGGGCTGTGTCAGGGGCAGGTAGCCTCCAGACAGGCGGTCGCCTCATGCCGCTGACCCAGGCGGTGACGACGCCGTCGGCCGCTCACCGCGGGAACCGAACCGGAGCATGCCCCGCCCTGTCCGGTCCGGCCGCGGCGCAAGGCTGTCAGTCAGGCGGATCGAGAACTGCGTCCTCACAGAACCTGCTTTCCTCGAAACGCTGGTGGTCGTACCCGTCGTCTGCAGTGAGCGCAGTCGCTGGA
>BNJU01003693.1_pt1 | contig 12200 bp, 16 predicted proteins | sample 8539281 | NCBI WGS metagenome assembly BNJU01 (sample SAMD00202456, study PRJDB9452) | human saliva metagenome | isolation source: human saliva | place: Japan
TTTCTTATTATATGGTGGTTTCATATTTCAAAAAAAAATGTTATAATATAATGGCGAAATTTTATTGTAGATGAGGAGCAATCCTAAAGATAAATTAAAGGAGTGTGGTATGAATACAGAGTATGGAGCATCCCAAATACAAATACTTGAAGGATTAGAGGCAGTGAGAGTAAGACCCGGAATGTATATCGGTTCAATATCATCAAGAGGTCTTCATCATCTTGTTTATGAGATAGTAGACAACTCTGTAGATGAGGCTCTTGCAGGATTCTGTACCGAGATAGAGGTCAGTATAAACGAAGACAATTCTATAACGGTAAAGGATAACGGTAGAGGTATACCTGTAGATATTCAAAAGAAAGCCGGATTGCCGGCCTTGGAGGTGGTATTTACCATATTGCACGCCGGAGGAAAATTCGGCGGTGGCGGGTATAAGACCTCAGGAGGTCTGCACGGTGTAGGTGCTTCGGTAGTAAATGCACTTTCCAAATGGCTTGATGTAAAGGTATACAGAGACGGCAAGATATACCATATGAGATTTGAAAGAGGAAAAGTCGTAGAGAAGATGGAAGTTATAGGTGAGTGCGATCCTCAAAAGACAGGTACCGAGGTAAGCTTTTTACCGGATGATACGATATTTGAAGAGACCGTGTATGACTTTGATATATTGAAAGTACGACTTCGTGAGACCGCATTCCTTACCAAAGCATTAAAGATTACCTTGATTGACAACAGAGAAGAAAAGAAAAAAATGTCTTTCCACTATGAAGGCGGTATCAAGGAGTTTGTTACCTATCTCAATAAGGGAAAGGTGCCTATATATGAGGATGTAATATACTGTGAGGGTACAAAAGAAAAGGTAATGGTCGAAGTTGCAATGCAGCACAATGACAATTACTCTGAAAGCATATATACCTTCGTCAACAATATAAATACGCCTGAAGGCGGAACACATCTTTCAGGTTTCAAGAATGCACTGACAAAGACATTCAACGAATATGCAAGAAGCAACAAGCTTTTAAAAGACAGTGACGAAAATCTCTCAGGTGAGGATATCAGAGAGGGTCTTGTAGCTATTATATCCGTTAAGATAGAGGACCCGCAGTTTGAAGGTCAGACTAAGCAAAAGCTTGGAAACTCGGAGGCACAGACAGCTGTAAACTCCATAGTAAGTGAACAGCTCACCTACTTCCTTGAGCAAAATCCGGCTGTTGCAAAGATTATCAGTGAGAAGGCTATTACGGCACAAAGAGCCAGAGCGGCGGCCAGAAAGGCAAGAGATCTTACAAGAAGAAAGTCTGCACTTGACAGTATGAGTTTACCGGGAAAGCTTGCGGACTGTTCAAGTAAGAATCCTGAAGAATGTGAAATCTTTATAGTCGAGGGAGACTCTGCAGGCGGTTCAGCCAAAGGTGCAAGAAGAAGAGACACACAGGCCATATTGCCGCTTAGAGGAAAGATACTCAATGTAGAGAAGGCAAGACTTGATAAGATATATTCAAATGCCGAGATAAAGGGAATGATTACCGCATTCGGTACAGGAATACATGATGACTTTGATATAACAAAGCTTCGTTACAACAAGATAATAATAATGACCGATGCGGATGTGGACGGAGCACATATTGATACGCTTATGCTTACATTCATATACAGGTTTATGCCGGATCTTATAAAAGAAGGTCATGTTTATCTGGCACAGCCGCCGCTTTATAAGCTTGAGAAGAACAAGAAAGTCTGGTATGCGTATTCCGATGAGGAGTTAAACAATATCCTCAAGGAAGTCGGCAGAGATCAGAATAATAAGATACAAAGATACAAAGGACTTTGGGTGAGATGGATGCCGAGCAACTTTGGGAGACCACTATGGACCCTGAGCGCAGAGTATTAAAGAAAGTGGTACTTGACGAGTCCATGCTTTCAGAGACTGATGTTGTATTCAGTACGCTTATGGGAGATCAGGTGGCTCCGAGAAGAGAGTTTATAGAAGCGAAATGCAAAAGTATGTATCGAATTTGGATATTTAAAAAGGTAGGTTAAAATATGGAACCAAATGTTTTCGACAAGTTTAATGAGATCGACTTAAAGAAAACCATGGAAAAGTCATATATTGACTATGCAATGAGTGTTATTGCAGCCAGAGCACTTCCGGATGTAAGAGACGGATTAAAGCCGGTTCAAAGAAGAGTGCTCTTTTCTATGATAGAACTGAATAACGGGCCTGATAAACCACATAGAAAATGTGCTCGTATTGTCGGAGATACAATGGGTAAATATCACCCACACGGAGACTCGTCAATATACGGCGCACTTGTAAATATGGCACAGGACTGGTCTATGAGATATACTCTTGTGGACGGACACGGAAACTTCGGCTCTGTGGACGGAGACGGTGCGGCGGCTATGAGATATACGGAGGCAAGACTCTCAAAGATCGCTATGGAGATGCTTGCAGATATCAATAAGGATACTGTAGACTTTGCTCCGAACTTTGATGAGACTGAAAAAGAGCCTACAGTATTACCTGCAAGATTTCCGAACCTCTTGGTAAACGGTACAACAGGTATTGCGGTAGGTATGGCGACCAATATTCCGCCTCATAATATCAAAGAAGTTATAGATGCGGTAGTGAGGCTTATAGATAATAAAATCGAAGATAAGGATACCACTATTGAGGAGATACTCGGTATTATAAAGGGACCCGACTTCCCTACAGGTGCCAATATCTTAGGTCTTAGAGGTATCAAAGAAGCCTATACCACAGGTAGAGGAAAGATAAAGGTAAGAGCGGTCACTGAAATCGAGTCGATGTCAAACGGCAAGAACAGGATTGTGGTCAGTGAACTTCCATACCTTGTAAATAAAGCAAAGCTTATTGAAAAGATTGCGGAGCTTGTAAAGGACAAAAGAATAGACGGTATCACAGATCTTAGAGACGAATCAAACCGTGAAGGAATGAGAGTTGTTATAGAGCTAAGAAAAGATGTGAATGCCAATATCATCTTGAACAGACTTTATAAGCATACACAGCTGCAGGATACTTTCGGCGTAAATATGCTGGCTTTGGTTGACAATCAGCCTAAGGTATTAAATATCTTACAGATGCTTCAGTATTATCTGTCTCATCAGGAAGATGTGGTTACCAGAAGAACGAGGTATGAGCTTAACAAAGCAAAAGAGAGAGCTCATATATTGGAAGGCTTGCTTATTGCCCTTGACAACATTGATGAAATCATAAAAGATTATCAGAGGCAGTGAGAATGTAAATATTGCAAAGGAAGAGCTTATAAAGAGATTCGGACTTTCAGATGCACAGGCACAGGCTATAGTGGATATGCGTCTGAGGGCTCTCACAGGTTTGGAAAAGAGAGACTTGAATCCGAGTACAATGAGTTGCTTGCAAAAGATAGAATATTTTGAGGGAATACTTGCAGATGAGAAAAAAATTGCTTGCACTTATAAAAAGAAGAAATCCTTTGTAGTTGAAGATAAGTATAAGGATGACAGAAGAACAGGCTTTTATGCAGGATGATGATATGGAGGATGAGGACCTTATCCAAAGAGAAGATATTATCATCGCAATGACAAAGCTCGGATATATAAAGAGGATGAGTCCGGACAATTTCAATGTACAAAAACAGAGGCGGTAAGGGCATCAAGGGAATGCAGACCATTGATGACGACTTCATCGAGGACATTGTTATGTCAACAACTCACAATGATATATACTTCTTTACCAATAAGGGTAGAGTGTATACAATCAAGGGATACAAGATTCCTGAGGCTTCAAGGACTGCAAGAGGTGTTGCAATAGTAAACTTGTTACAGTTGCAGCCTGATGAGAAGATTTCCGCGATTATCCCAAGTGAGGCAAGGTCAAGAGACGGCTATCTGTTTATGGTTACCAAAAACGGTACAATAAAGAAATGTCAGATAAACTTATTTGACAACATCAGAAAGAACGGACTTGCAGCCATAAATCTCACAGAAGATGATGAGCTTATAGAAGTAAAGGTGACTCATGGTGATGATGATCTTATCATTGTTTCAAAGTACGGTATGTGCATCAGAATCAATGACAAGGATATAAGAGCTATGGGCAGAGGTGCTACCGGTGTCAGGGGAATGAGACTGAATAAAGGTGATGAAGTCATAGGAATGCAGCTGGCATCTCAAGGGGAGTATTTGCTTCTTGTTTCTGAGTATGGATATGGAAAGAGAACAAAGATATCAGAGTTCAAAGTCCAAAACAGAGGCGGTAAAGGTATCATATGTTATAAAGACAATGAAAAGACAGGTAAGCTTGTAGGCGCAAAGCTTGTAAATGAAGACAGAGAGATTCTTTTGATAACTACTGAGGGAATTGTAATCAGAATAGAAGTCAGCGGAATATCAATACTCGGAAGAGCGGCAAGCGGAGTGAAGCTTATGAACATAGACAGAGAAAGTGATACCAAGATTGCAAGCATTGCAAGATCAGAGAGGAAAAAAACACCGAATCTGATGAAGAGAGCAATGAATAGAAAGGAAATAAAATGCAAAAGATACCATTTTTGACATTGGAACAGGTAAAGGAGATTGTAAAAACATATCCTACACCATGGCATATATATGATGAGAAGGGAATCAGGGAAAATGCCAAGCGATTAAAAGAGGCATTTGGTTGGAATAAGGGATTTAAAGAGTACTTTGCAGTAAAGGCCACTCCGAATCCTTTTATACTCAACATATTAAAGGAATATGAATGCGGTGTGGATTGCTCTTCCATGATTGAGCTTGAGATGTCGGATGCCTGCGGATTCCACGGAAAAGATATAATGTTTTCGTCAAACGAGACACCTGTTGAAGAGTTTAAGTTTGCAAACGACCTCGGAGCGATAATAAACCTTGACGATATTACACATATAAAGTATGTTGAAGAGGTATGCGGTAAGTTACCTGAGACTATGAGTGCAAGATATAATCCGGGCGGAGTCTTTACCATGTCAAACGGTATAATGGACAATCCGGGAGATGCCAAGTACGGAATGACTCCGGAGCAGCTTATAGAGGCGTTTAAAATAATGAAGTCAAAGGGAGTAAAGCATTTTGGTGTCCATGCATTCCTTGCAAGCAATACAGTAACAAACGAGTACTATCCTAAACTTGCCGGAGAATTGTTTGAGTTTGCGGTAAGAATAAAGAATGAAACAGGTATAAGCGTCGAGTTTATCAATCTGTCAGGCGGTATCGGAATACCTTACACTCCTGATAAGGAACCTAATGATATTTTTGAAATATCAAAGGGTGTAAAGAAAGTGTATGAAGAGGTGCTTGAGGCAAACGGCATTATGGATGTGGCTATATTTACCGAGCTTGGAAGATATATGCTTGCACCTTACGGCGCCTTGGTAACAGAGGCTATACATGAGAAGAATACTTATAAGCACTACATAGGTGTAGATGCCTGTGCAAGCAATCTTATGCGTCCTGCCATGTACGGTGCGTACCATCATCTCACAGTACTCGGTAAGGAAAATGAGGAGGCAAGCGAAGTCTATGATGTGGTAGGTTCACTCTGTGAGAACAATGACAAGTTTGCAATAGACAGAAAATTGCCGAAGATAGAAAGAGGCGATTATATCTATATTCACGACACCGGAGCACATGGATTTGCAATGGGTTACAATTATAACGGTAAGTTAAGATCTGCGGAACTTTTATTAAAAAGAAGACGGAAGTGTCAAAGATGATAAGAAGAGCCGAAACGGCTAAGGACTATTTTGCGACCTTTGATTTTTGTGATATATTGGACAAATACTCAAAATAAATTGTCTTTTATCACATTAAGAAATAATTCATAATAAGTTTAAAAGTATTTCAATTATTTTACGGTGAGATGTGATATTATTACATCATCATAAAGAAGCACTTACAATGAATCCTATATATAGAAATCCTTAAGAAGGCACCCCCTAAAAAGGGTGCTTTTTTAGTATGTACTTTTCAGATAAAATCTTGTATTGCTTAAATTTTTATAAATTGGTAGAATGTACAGGATGTATCAGTTGGAGTTTTACTCCGACAGAGGTTATATCAGTAGGTATGTTTTAAGAGGAGAATGGAAATGATTGATAATGTATCATATCTCTTTGGATTCTTAGGCGGTCTTGGACTTTCCTGTACGGAATGCATATCATGGCGGACGGTATGCAAAAGACTGCCGGAGGAAAGATGCAGCAGTTCCTCAGTAAGATAACAGACAACAGGTTTACAGCCATCTTACTGGGTGCGGTAATAACAGCCATAATACAAAGCTCAGGTGCTACCACTGTAATGGTAGTAGGTTTTGTTAGTGCCGGAATGTTAAGCCTTGTCCAGGCTGTAGGTGTAATTATGGGTGCCAATATCGGTACTACAATTACAGCGTGGATAGTATCACTTGGAACAATAGGCGATTCGCTGAAGCTCTTTCAGCCGGGATTCTACGCACCTTTAATGATAGGTATAGGTGCGATATTTATACTGTTTTCAAAATCCGACAAGAAAAAGACCATAGGTGAAATAGTTCTCGGACTTGGAATGCTGTTTTTAGGACTTGACCTTATGGCAGGCAATATAAAGCCTTTCACAGGTGCTCCTATATTCTCGGAAGCGTTCAGAGTACTTGGAGGTAATCCGATACTTGGTATCATAGTAGGTATTGTGGTAACGGCTCTGATGCAAAGCTCGTCAGCATCGGTAGGTATTTTGCAGACACTTGCATTCAACGGAGTGGTAAACACGGCGGCGGCTATATACATCACACTCGGACAAAATATCGGTTCCTGTGTTACAGCGATTATTTCAAGTGTGGGAAGCTCAAGAACCGCAAAGAGAGCCGCAGCAATACACCTTTTATTCAATACAATGGGTGCTATAGTATTCGGTATACTTGGATTTGTCGTATTTACAGTGAATACAAAGCTTGCAAATCACACTATCAATGCGGTAGAGATTTCAATATTCCATACATTTTTCAATCTTACAATGACCACTCTGCTTTATCCTTTTGCCGGACTGCTTGTAAAACTTTCAGGAATGATTGTAAGAGGCAAGGATGAAGAGGTTGTAGAGGCTAAAAAAGAGCCTATCTTACAGCTTGATGAAAGAGTGCTCCTTACACCTGCATTTGCGGTACAGTCGGGAAGTGTAGAAGTGGCCCGTATGGGAAGTATCGCTCTTAAGAGTTTGAATGCCGCGATGGGTGCCATCAATACAAAGAGTTTGGACGATTTGAAAACAGTTGCACAGTGTGAGCAGACACTTGACGATATGCAGGAAGCATTGACAGAGTATCTTATAAAGGTAGACAATCTTTCACTGAGTGAAAGTCAGAAAAAACATGTGAAACAATCTCTTCAACATGGTAACCGATATAGAAAGAGTCGGAGACCATGCGGACAACCTGTCTGAAAATGCCAAGTATATGATCGACAACAACCTTGAGTTCAGCGACCTTGCAAAGGAAGACTTGGCTGAGATATCAAAGGATGCCATAGATGCGTTTGAAACAGCTATAAATGCAAGCGGAGCAAATGCACTTGGTGCAGTCAGAAAGGTAAATAAGCTTGAAGATAAGGTGGATATGCTTGAGGATGAATTAAGAGAAAAGCATATTGACAGACTTACAAGGGGAGAGTGTAATCCGCAGTCAGGTATCGCCTTCCTTGATATAATCAGTAACTTGGAGCGTGTATCCGACCACGCCACCAATATTGCAGGATATGTTAAAAACGAAATATAAATATAAATAAATATAATGAAGTTTTCAAATATATACTTGCAATTAAGTTTATAATTTTTGTACAATTAGGGATGATTGATGAATAATTATCAAATGAGATAACATCACACAAGTACTAATTTTAGGAGGAACTAAAATGTCAGTAAAAGTAGCAATTAACGGTTTTGGTCGTATTGGTCGTCTTGCTTTCAGACAGATGTTTGAGGCTGACGGATATGAAGTAGTAGCAATAAATGATCTTACAGATCCTAAGATGTTGGCACATCTTTTTAAAGTATGATACAGCACAGGGCGGTTTCGCCGGACGTATCGGTGAAGGAAAGCATACCGTTGAGGCAGGTGAGGATTCTATCACAGTTGACGGAAAGAAAATTACAATCTACAAAGAGGCAGACGCATCAAAGCTTCCTTGGGGACAGATCGGAGTAGATGTTGTACTTGAGTGTACAGGTTTCTACACATCAAAGGAGAAGGCTTCAGCTCACTTGACAGCAGGTGCTAAGAAGGTTGTTATTTCAGCTCCTGCAGGAAATGATCTTCCTACAATCGTTTACAGCGTAAACGAGAAAGACACTTAAGGCAGATGACACAGTTATTTCAGCTGCATCATGTACAACAAACTGTCTTGCACCTATGGCTGATACACTTAACAAGCTTGCTCCTATCCAGAGCGGTATCATGAGCACAATCCATGCTTATACAGGTGACCAGATGATCCTTGACGGACCTCACAGAAAGGGTGACCTTAGAAGAGCAAGAGCAGGTGCTGCAAACATCGTACCTAACTCAACAGGTGCTGCTAAGGCTATCGGTCTTGTTATCCCTGAGCTTAACGGAAAGCTTATCGGATCTGCACAGAGAGTTCCTGTTCCTACAGGTTCTACAACAATTCTTACAGCTGTTGTTAAGAAGGCAGGACTTACAAAAGAAGATATCAATGCTGCAAATGAAGGCTGCCGCATCTGAGTCATTCGGATATACAGAGGATCAGATCGTTTCTTCAGACGTTATCGGTATGAAGTTCGGTTCATTGTTCGATGCTACACAGACAATGGTAGCTCAGATAGCTGACGATGTATATCAGGTACAGGTTGTATCATGGTATGACAATGAGAATTCTTACACATCACAGATGGTTAGAACAATCAAGTACTTTGCTGAGTTAAAGTAATATAAAAGATAAAGAGACTCAAAGAGGTCCGCTCATATTGGGCGGACCTCTTTTTTTACAATAAGGAGATACTTATGCTTAATAAGAAAACTGTAGATGATTTAAAAGAACCTAAAAAGGACAAAAAGTATTAGTTCGTTGTGATTTTAATGTTCCGCTAAAGGACGGTGTTATCCAGAATTATAACCGTATAGACGGTGCAATCCCTACAATCAAAAAGCTTTTGGACGGCGGTGCAAAGGTTATACTTTGCTCACACCTCGGAAAGCCGAAGGGCGAGCCGCTTCCTGAAATGAGCCTTGCACCTGTAGCTCCTGCACTTTCAGAGAGACTTGGCGTACAGGTAAAGTTTGTTTCAGACCCTAAGGTAACAGGTGAAGAGACAAGAAAGCTTGCAGCAGAGCTTAAAGACGGAGAGGTTTTTATTACTTGAGAATACACGTTACAGAGCTGAAGAGACAAAGTACGGCAAGGATGATTCCGCTGTTGAGTATGCTAAGGAGCTTGCAGCACTTTGTGATGACAACATCTTTGTAAACGATGCATTTCGGTACTGCACACAGAGCACATTGCTCAAATGTAGGTGTAACCAAGTTCTGTAAGGAGAATGTAGTAGGATACCTTATGGAGAAGGAAATCAAGTTCCTCGGAGAGGCTGTAGAGAACCCTGTTCGTCCGTTCGTGGCAATTCTTGGCGGAGCTAAGGTTTCAGATAAGATCAATGTTATAAACAATCTCCTTGATAAGGTAGATACACTTATCATCGGTGGAGGTATGGCATATACATTCCTTAAGGCAAAGGGCGAGGAAATCGGAAACTCACTTTGTGAAGAGGATAAGCTTGACTATGCACTTGAGATGATCAACAAGGCAAAAGAAAAGGGTGTAAATCTGTTACTTCCTGTAGACCATGTAGAGGGTAAGGAATTCTCAAATGATACAGAGTCTAAGGTTGTAGATACTATAGAAGCAGGATGGTCAGGATTTGATATCGGACCCTAAGACTATCGCGAACTATAAGAAGGCGCTTGAAGGTGCAAAAGACTGTAGTATGGAACGGTCCCTATGGGCGTATTCGAGTTTGAGAAGTTTGCAGAGGGAACACTTGAAATCTGTAGAGCTGTAGCAGACCTTAAGGATGCAACAACAGTTATCGGTGGCGGTGATTCTGTAAATGCTGTTAAGAGACTTGGATTTGCAGACAAGATGACACATATTTCAACAGGTGGCGGTGCTTCACTTGAATTCCTTGAGGGTAAGGAACTTCCGGGTGTTGCAGCTGCAGACAATAGATAATAGATTGGAGAGCTTTTATGTCAAGAAGAAAAATTATTGCAGGAAACTGGAAGATGAACAAGACACCTTCAGAGACAACTGCACTTATAAATGAGTTAAAAGCCGTTAGTTGCAAAATAATGATGTTGATGTTGTTTTCGTGTACCTGCAATTGATATTATTCCCTGCCATTGAGGCGGCTAAGGGAAGTAATATCGAAATCGGTGCCGAGAATATGTATTTTGAAGAGAGCGGTGCATACACAGGAGAAATCGCTCCGAACATGCTTACAGATGTAGGCGTTAAGTATGTTATTATCGGACATTCAGAGAGAAGAGAATATTTTGCAGAGACAGATGAGACTGTAAACAAGAAAGTACTTAAGGCATTTGAACACGGTATCACACCTATCATCTGCTGCGGTGAGACTCTTACACAGAGAGAACAGGGCATTGCAATAGACTTTATCAGAACACAGATAAAGATTGCATTCCAGAATGTAAGTGCAGACAATGCAGCTAAGGCCGTTATAGCTTATGAGCCTATCTGGGCTATCGGTACAGGTAAGACCGCTACAACAGCACAGGCTGAGGAAGTATGTAAGGCTATCAGAGAGTGCATCAAAGAAGTATATGGAAGCGATGTAGCTGAGAAGATCAGAATTCAGTACGGCGGTTCTGTAAATGCAGGCAATGCGGCAGAGCTTTTTGCAGAGGCTGATATCGACGGAGGACTTGTAGGTGGAGCAAGTCTTAAGCCTGATTTCGGAAAGATTGTAAACTACAAATAATTTTATAGTATAAATAAAGCAGGACCAATGTTATATCGGTCCTGTTTTTGTATAAAATATTATTGTACCTGTACGGTACTTTCAATCTTAGTCCTTGACCACCTTTCATAGAAAAGACTTCTGTGAAGTGCGGCTTTTATTGTAGTTAAAAGTAAGAATAAGAAATAAATGAGTGCAACCAAAAGCTCTATTGTAGCATATCCCATATCCTTTGAGGCGTCGGTATTTATAAGTATAAATTTTTCCAATGCCTGACGTATATACATCGGCAAGTAAAGGTATATACCGAAAAATAAGAAGTAGCGCAAAAAGTAAGCAAAAAACTTAGGACGTCCGCCTTTATTTGAAACTATGGCTGTACTTGTAATAAAGTTTCCAAGAGTGGAGCCCTTAGTAAGTATCGGTAAAACTGAAAAATATGATAATGTAATTATCTCAAATGCTCTGACGATATGAAACGGTTTCATAAGCGGTCTGCTAAGTATGGTTATTATAGTTACAAATGCCATATCAAAAAAGAAAGATACAACTCGTCTGAACAGTGATATTTCCATACCTCTTTTATAGCTGACTTCATCGAGTTCATCTCTTGACGGCAGTATTATCATAAGCGGTCCGACAATGGGCATAACCGAGTATTCCTCCCAGTGTATTTACTATCAAATCATCCACATCAAAGAGTCTGTAGCTTCCGGAGTATATAAAGTACAGTCCGGTAAGCTGAGTTATCTCAAAGAAAAGTGACAGTAAAAGTGAAAGTATAAATGTCTGTGAAAATGACTTTTTGAAATAGTAGCGAAGGTACATTCCGAAAGGTACCGCCAAAAACAGATTCAATATATTTACCAAAAACGCTTTGTTCAGTACTATTGTAAGCCATGTTCTCGGTTCGCTTGGGATAACATGAGCTTTTTTTATTATGTCTTTAATAAATAAAAAAGGCTCAAGTTGCATCTTGTGGCTGTGTAGCGTAGCGGCTTTTTCAGGGCTTGGCAGCGGAAGTATGACAAGGCAGTACATACACAGCAGATAAAATATAAAAGAGTAAACTATTAAAACTTTCAAGCTGAGTATGGACCCGTATTTGTGGTAGTTATAAGCAATATAAGGCAATGTAAAAACAGCCACCACTATCGGAAACAGTACAACAGCCTGAAAGGAAACTATTAAATATTGATTCATATATCCTCCGAATAAAA
>BNJU01003270.1_pt1 | contig 12186 bp, 9 predicted proteins | sample 8539281 | NCBI WGS metagenome assembly BNJU01 (sample SAMD00202456, study PRJDB9452) | human saliva metagenome | isolation source: human saliva | place: Japan
TTATCGTCTTTCAGAAGATTCTCTATTGTATGGCGGAAGTAAGAACTAACAGGAACAACGAGTGTGAGTTCCCATGCCTGTCGACCCTCTCGCATCTCGAAAGGCTCACGCCCCAAAGATGCCCAACGATCAATCTGCTCTAAGGCAGTTGCTGGGAGCATGGGTACGATTCTTCGTCCCTGTCCATTGCACAGCAATATCGTACCGATACAGTTGCTTTCAAGGTTATAATAGCCTCCTTCCTCATCAGGGCTGCAGAAGAACTCACAGCATGAGTCTTGCCAAACTGGACCTAAGTCGGTGCCAGCCTCAGCACGCACACTGTCTTCTTCAACTCGATAATGCAACAGAATGGCATCGCCTTTATGAGCAATAGCAAACTCAACCTGTGGACAATAAGGGAATTCTGCTGCCCAGTCTACTGTATCTATCTTATTGTAAGACACTGCATTATCCTTGAAAAGAGTTGGAATATCAGCAGCCTTAACCTGCTGACACTCCAAACGTTTTACCTTTAATTGTTTCATTGTTTCAATGTTTTCTTCACAAAGTCTGCCATCATCTGGTCATGACGACGTACGTCACGATAGAGCAAGAGCTGATTACGTGAGCGAACGAGGTTATGCTCTGGGTATTTCACCTTGAAATAAACGTCTCCGTTGATGTAATCAGTAAAGAAACGAACGCACTGCATGTATGGGAACAGTGCCACAGCGTATGGCAAGTGGCTGGTCTCAACAGGAGTGAGGAAGTTGCCAGCCGTACTGAGATAGCCTTCAGTAAATGAGCAGAAGACATCTTCTTTCAGTCCGACAGCATCGTAATTGTCGCTATCCTCAGCCACATGGTTAGCACCAGTACGCAAGAAGTCGCCATAATCAGAGAAGATAAAGCTTGGCATTACGGTATCGAGGTCGATAACACAGAGCACCTTACCATCCTTATCAAACATCATATTGTTTACCTTTGTATCACAGTGGCAGATACGCTTAGGCAGTGTTCCCTCACGATAGAGGCGTTCAGCAAGACACATCTCGTCTGCATCACGCTCTAACTCGGCAATCATATCTTTCACAGAAGCCACTCTACCAGCCTTATCAGCACTTACAGCCTCACGCAACTGGCGCAGACGAAGTTCCATATTGTGGAAGTCTGGGATGGTTTCTCCCAATGGTTCCTTCAAATCAACCAACATATTCTGGAAGTTACCGAAGGTTTCACCACAGCAGAAAGCGCTCTCTGGGTTTACTTCCTCTTTTGTAACAGCGTTAGGAATGAAGACACTCACACGCCAGTAGAGGTTGTCAGCATCCTTGTAGTAGGTCTTACCGTCCTTAGCCTGTACGAAACGCAGACACTTACGTTCGATATCTGTCTCACCCTTCTCCATCAACTTGTGGCGGATATGGTCAGTTACAAGTTCGATATTATGCTGCAACAGGTCTACATCGGTGAATATGGCGTTGTTAATACGCTGTAAGATATAATCAGGCGTATTAGCATCTACAGTTTTTACACGCAGTGTTTCATTGATCAGTCCATTACCAATTGGACTTACACTCTCAACAGTTCCCTCAATACGGAACTGTGATACAACATCATTAAAATTCGTCATAGTTGTTTATTTAGTATTAAAGATTGATGCACTATTAGAGTGAAGGAGTTAAGGAGTTGAAGGGAGTTAAGACAAATGTTATATGGGTCAAAAATCTGATGACTTCAATATCAACGTAATGTTTTTTATTAATATAGTCCAACAATACATTTGTCTTAACTCCCTTCAACTCCTTAACTCCTTAACTCCAAAAACTTTTAGGGTCTATCAGCAGGCTTAACACCAAACTGAGAAGGCTTGCTACCCATTACAAACTCAAGTGTTCCACCACGTTTGATGTCCTTGAAGTCGATGTAAGAACGGGTATAAGGCTTGCCATTCAACTTAGCACTCTGAATATAAATATTCTTATCGCTGTTGTTATGAGCCACAATGCGGAAGGTCTTACCATCTCCAACGTTCACCGTAGCCTCATCGAAGAGCGGTGTACCGAAGATATACTTACCACCAGCAGGCTCTACCTGATACATGCCAAGAGAGGAAAGAATGTACCATGCAGACATCTGACCCACATCCTCGTTACCACTCAAACCATCGAAGTCGTCGTGGTATAAGTTCTTGAGTACATAGCGAATCTTATCCGCTGCCTTCCAAGGCTGACCCACATAGTTGTACATATAGAGGATATGATGGCTTGGCTCATTACCGTGAGCGTACTGACCAATCAGACCAGTAATGTCTGGTGAAGCCTCTGCTCCCATATCACCACTAACGATGAAGAGGGAGTCGAGTTTTGAAACAAATGGTTTCTCACCACCGAAAGCAGAAACAAGACCATGCACATCGTGTGGAACCAACCATACATACTGCCAAGCATTACCCTCAGCATAGTCGTCCTGACGATGTACAGTACTGAATGGATCGAATGGTTCACGGAACTTACGATCAGATGTTACACCACGCATAAACTTCGTCTTCTTATCGAAGTAGAAGTCACGATACGACTGACTGCGCTTTGAGAAGTACTTATAATCAGCGGTCTTACCCAATTCCTTGGCGAGTTTTGCAATACATGCATCAGCCAAAGCATACTCCAATCCCTTTGCTACTGTCTCATGCTCTGGGTCGAGATCACAAGGAATATAACCATACTTCTTCAACAATCCCATACCACGCTCATCAAGCATAGCAGAAGCCTTAGCAGCCTCAAAGACTGCATTCTTATCTACATCAAAGCCTTTCAGTGCGATATCAACGAGGGCAGGAACGCCTGGGTTACCAATCATACAGTCGGTTTCGTTACCCACAAGGTGCCATACTGGCAACTTACCCTGCTCCTTAAAGATATGAAGCATCGTCTGTGCGATGTCGCGTTGCTTCTCTGGATGGATAATCGTCATCAATGGATGCGCTGCACGATAGGTGTCCCAAAGTGAGAAGGTGGTGTAATCAGTGAAGTCACCCTTATGTGTCTTACCGTCTGCACCACGGTATTCGCCGTTGACATCATTGAAGACAGAAGGTGCAATCATTGAGTGATACAATGCTGTATAGAATATCTTTCTTGCACTCTCGTCCTGTGTCTTGATTGCAATCTTACTCAACTCACGGTTCCACTCGTCCTTTGCCTGAGCAACAGCATTGCGGAAGTCCCAGCCTGGGAGTTCCTTTTGCATATTCTGTCGAGCGTTCTCAACACTCACTGCAGAGATTCCTACCTTCACGAGAAGTGGCTGCTCAGCATTGTCGAAAGCAAAGACACCAATCGTATCACGCTCGTTTGACTCCAACTTAACAGGCTGTGAGAACTCTGCCACGAAGTAAACGCGCTGGTCTTTAGCCCATCCTTGTGACATACGGTAGCCACTGACGGTCTTAGCCGACTCCTGCTTGAAGTTGCAAGAGGTCATCTTGTCCCAACCGATACCCTGTGAGAGGTTCAAAATAACGTAACCCTTTGTTGCATCAGCAGGAAAAGCGTAACGATGAAAGGCTACACGCTGAGTCGCAGTCAACTCTACACGAACACCCAGAAGCCAACATTACAGAGTAGTAACCAGGGTTACATGCTCGGCACGATGGGCAAACTTCACCTCACGCTGTGCTGGATTGGTAGTCGGAAGGAGTGATACATCACCCAAGTCACCAATACCCGTACCGCTTAGGTGCATCTGTCCGAAATCCGATGACTGTTGAATCGCTGTAATGATAACCAGAACACCAGTCCCAGCCCTGCTTCTTCTGTGTAGGACCAGCCTGAATGTTACCGAATGGAACATTAGCTCCAAGGAACACATGTCCGTGTCCGCCTGTTCCAATAAATGGGTCAACATACTGCGTATAGTCCTGCGCAAAAGCGAAAAAGACTGGTTGCAGCAAACGCCATTAAAGTTAAGAACCTTTTTTTCATATACTGAATTGTTTTTAATCTTCTTGTCTTATATGTCTTGACAGAGCCGTCATTCAACGGCTCATCAAGTATTCGTTTACTTCTGATTGACGATGATTTCGTCTGTGAAAAATCCATGCGCCTTTCTCGCGAGGGAGTGCCTTCACACGCACATAACGACCTTTGACATCTCCTTTCCACTTGTAAGGATAGACGAGATAGTCCTCTGAAGCCTTAATACCTGGGTCGTACTGTGTCAATCGTCTTGAAGTTCTTACCATCCTCTGACACCATCAACTCGATTGTTTCTGGCGTATAGATAACCGATTCATAGAGGTGCATAAAGTCAACACGAACGTCACGGATGTCCGTAACCTTACCCATATCAACTACTACATCCACACCAGTACTGTCGATGAAGCCCTGCCAACGGCCCTCAAGATAACCCCAGTCACCACGCAAACCATTGGTCAGTGTGCTGTCGCCTTCGGCACGATACTTCTCTGCATATCGTCCTAAGTAAGTGACAGGCTTACCCAATGCCTCATGCTGTGTCACACTACGGCTTTCCATACGTGACCCCTTCTCCTTTGAGAGGTCAAAGGCATTATAGCCCGCACGCTTCAGTCGGTCTACATTTACGACTGCTCTCTTACGGAAGTTGTCGTAACCAGTGCGCTTCTTTGTCCAACCTGTCTCTGCCAAAGCAAACAAACGAGGATAGAGCATATACTCTAAATGGCTTGGTTCAGCGATGAACTCGGTCCATACACACGCCTGAACGCCATCCATATATTTCTCAAGATTGCTTCCCTTATACGCTGCAGGAATTGGCTCATAGTTGTAAGTCTTATCCAAACGAGTATAACCGCCCTGTGCCTTTGGCTGTTCCATCGGATTGTCCTGATACATATTCAGATAATAGAACTGCTGTGGTGCCATCACTACATGGTGCTTACTTGTTGCAGCCTCAATACCTGCCTCTGTTCCACGCCATGACATCACGGCTGCGTTAGGAGCCAACTTACCTTCCATAATCTCATCCCAACCGAGGAGTTTACGACCATTACGGTTCAAGAATTCTTCCATACGATGGGTGAAATGGCTCTGCAACTCGGCTACATCCTTCAAGTTGTTCTCCTTCATCATCTTCTGACAATCAGGACAAGTCTTCCATGTGCGACGTTCTGCCTCGTCTCCTCCGATGTGGATATACTTAGAAGGGAAGAGTTGCATTACCTCTTTCAACACGTTCTCCATGAAGGTATAGGTGGCTTCCTTACCTACACAGAGGTCTGACTGTGTATAAGGTTTGCCTGTACATGACAACTCTGGGTAGGCATATACTACCTCATCGCTATGACCAGGCATCTCTATCTCTGGGATTACCTCAATGTGGCGCGCTGCTGCATAGCGTACGATATCCTTGATATCTTCCTGTGTGTAATAGCCACCGTATGCTCCTTGCGTATTCTTATGACAATACTTACGGTCGTTATCCATCCACCACTTTGTCCAATCAGACTGTGTACGATAAGAGGTTTCATCGGTCAAACGAGGATATTTCTTCACCTCCATGCGCCATCCACCACCATCAGTGAGGTGCCAGTGGAAAGCGGTCGAGCTTTGAAATAAGCCATCGCATCAATCTGCTTCTTCAAAAAGTCCTTTGTCCAGAAGTGGCGAGAGCAGTCGATCATCAAACCACGATAAGCGAAACGAGGGGCGTCCTTCACCTTTACACAAGCTATCTGGCCCATCCTTTTCGAGCTGGCGAACGGTTTGCAAACCATAGAACAAGCCCTGTTGGAGTCAGTGCCTGAATGGTGATACCCTTTGGTGTAACCTCCAACTCATAACCTTGCAGACGAACACTGTCCATTGCCTGCGCTGCCTGCTGGGCTGTTCCCTTGCAAATCAAGCGGAAAAACGCCCTTGTTGAGAAGGATTCTTTGCGTATGCTAATGGATGCTTCAGCACCTCAGAAGTGTACTGATTTCAACACCTTGAAAAGTCACTACCTGTAAGATTGGTCACAATCTTCGTACCCTTATTCAGCTTGAATTGACCCTTCAAAAGACTGATATTCTCAGGTTGTGGGATGATGTTCTGAGCTGCAACAGGCATAGAAACAGCTGCTGCAAACAACAGGAAAACTGCACTCAAAAAGAACTTTTTTTCTCATAACGTGAGTATAAATTTCGGTTTTATTTCTTTATTATTTGTTTTTTTACTTTATGTCTCTTTCTTCGATGGCTGTCGGCTGTCTGTATTCTTATCTGTGGTCATTCAAGACCTTTCTGATAGTAGACTGCCTTCCACATTGCCACCTTTTTGTTTCGTATTAAGCCTCCGCACCAAATGTGCTAAGGCTCCGCACAACTTGTGTTAAGGCTCACACACTTGTCCGAAGCGTTCGGACAAGGATAGAAGACGGCAAACAATGTCTGTTTTTATCATTATATATAATGTAATAAGACATTAAAGACCGTCGGATGCGTGGGAGGTTTGATCGGGTAGTAGTCGTTTACTTTAGATAGAACTTCAATACTCCACCCTTCAAGAGTTCGTCATTCGTAATGCGATAGCGGTTCAATGGCTTTACCACCCTAATTCTATCTTCTTAATGATAACAGCCTCAGCATTTGGACGAACAGTCTCAATCAAGAGGTTATCTCTGCCCCACTGTGCCTTATCCAAACGGATAGTCACCTTGTCAAAGACTGGCGAAGTGAGCGTGTAAGATGGGATCGCCCGGACAGTCAGGATAGAAACCTATCATATTGAAACACCGCCCAAGCCGACATGGTTCCAGTGTCATCATTACCCGGGATGCCCTCTGGTGCATTCTTGAAATACTCCTTCAAGAGTCTGCGCGTCTGTACCTGTGTACGCCACTCATCGCCCTTGAAATAAGAGAAGAGGTGAGGATAAGCGATATCTGGCTCATTTGCTGGGTCGTAGTAACCTTTGTCAAACACACTCTGGAGCTTGTTGACAAAGTTTTTCTGTCCTCCCATCAGCTTTGCAAGTCCCATGACATCATGCGGAACATAGAAAGTATAGTTCCAAGCATTACCTTCATGGAAGCCCGGAGATGGTTCAAAGTTCTCTCCTTGCTTTGGATCGAAAGGCTTATAGAAGGTGCCGTCTGGCATCAATGGGCGCAACAAGCCAAACTCCTTACTGAAGTAATGGCGATAACCCAAAGCACGATTGTGGAACAAACGGGCATCGTCTTTCTTACCTAATGCCGTAGCCAAACGTGAAAGGGCATTGTCAGCAATGTAGTATTCGAGTGCGTGAGAAACGGAATTGTCGAACTGCTCGTGCAAAGCTACATATCCCTTCTCCATATATTCGTCATTGTCTGGGCGCAGAGGGTTCTCGCTTCCCTTTGTCAGAGCCGACTTGCGGAAGGCTTCGTAAGCCTTATTGATATCGTAACCACGCAGACCTTTCAACCAAGAATCAGTGATAACAGGGATAGCTGGGTCGCCTTCCATCGTGTAGGTTTCACGACTAAAGAGTTCCCACTTTGGCATCCAGCCATGCTCCTCGTACATCCCAATCATCGAACGAATCATGTCGCGCTGACGATTTGGATAAACCAACGTAAGCAACTGATGCACATTGCGATAGGTATCCCATAGAGAGAAGACCGTATAACGATTGCCCTCCTTCACCGTTCGAATCTCATCACCCTCCATAGCAGGGTACTGTCCGTTGACATCCTGCAGGATATTTGGGATGGATAAGGACGTGATAAAGAGCTGTATAGAAGATGGTGCGCTCTGTCTTTGTACCACCCTCAACGAGGATGCGAGAGAGGTCATCATTCCACTTAGCACGCGCCTCAGCACGAATAGCGTCGAAGTTCTTTCCACGCTGTTCGGCATCAAGGTTCTCACGAGCGTTTGCCATACTTACGAATGACACACCCATCTGTACCTCTACCTGCTCGTCAGCCTCTGTATTGAAGTTCATCCATACACCGATATCATCGCCAGAGAGTTCCTTGTGATAGGTCTTATAGAGCTTTATACTTGCCATTGTCGACATCCCACTCAGCCTCAACGCCTGTCATCGGACGCTGTTTCTTCCAATAGCCAGCCTCTGTAGGCTTCTTGCTGACACGCATCACGAAGTAAATTGGGAATACTGCCTGAGGGTTATAACAGAATGTACCCTGCAACTTTCACGCCCTCATACTCTGTGTCGCTCACCTTCTTCACCATGGCACCCGACTCATTTGTCAAGCCTTCACCGAGGTTCAACAAGATATGACTTTCTCCTTTCGGGAATGTGAAACGTGCAACAGAACTGCGAGGAGTGGCTGTTACCTCTGTCTTCACATTATACTTTTTCAGATAATTAGAATAATAACCGGGGTGTGCAACCTCCTTGTCGTATGTACTTCCGTACTCCTTATAGTCTACATTCAGCTTTCCTGTCGTTGGCATAAGCAACAATGAGCCTACTTCTGGACAACCCACACCACTCAGGTTGACGTGAGAATAACCAGTGAAAAAGACGTTATGATATTCGTAAGGAGTTGACCACCAGCGTGCATCCTTGTCATATTTATTCAAATCAGAACCCATTACGTTGAATGGTACGACTGACATCAATCCGTTAGGGCATACTGCTCCCGGATTGGTTGTACCAAAATTAGATGTTCCGATAAAAGGATTGACAAGGTCAACAGGCTCTTCCCCACCTTTGTCAGCCGCTTTCAGCGAAAGAAAAGACAAGGAAAGGAGTAGTACTAATAGGAATTTACGATTCATTTGGGTGATGGGTGATGGATGTTAGGTGGTGATGAATAGTAGGTGATAGGTAGTGGGTGTTAGGTGGTGATGGGTGTTAGATGTGATGGTGGGTGGTGATGAATTGTGATGAAGCTATCATTATTTACTTCTAAGCAATTCATCAACACTCAACACCCTATCACCTAACACCCTAACAAAGTCATCACCACCCAACACCCAACACTTAACACCTTATAAAATACTATTGTTCTTTGTGAACTCTACGATGTCCTTAATATAGCCAAATGCCATACCAACGACGGTATCAGCTGCACCATAGTAAACGGCTACACGCTCGCCATCCTGCAAAGCAGCACATGGGAAGACAACGTTTGGCACGTCACCCTGCAACTCGTAAGGTGCATTTGGAGCAAGAAGATATGGACGAGTACGATAGAGAACCTTCTCTGGATTGTCCTTATCAAGGATAGCTGCACCCATTGAATAACGGAAACCGTTACAAGTAGTGATTACACCATGATAGAAGAGCAACCAACCTTCGTCTGTCAAGAAAGGAACCGAACCTGCACCAATCTTTGTACACTGCCATGCACTCTCTGGGAATGGAGTCACCTTCATTACGCAACGATGCTCGCCCCAATACTTCATATCTGGGCTAAAGCTGATATAGATGTCACCAAAAGGAGTGTGACCATTGTCACTTGGACGACTCAACATCGCATACTTTCCGTTGATCTTCTCTGGGAAGAGTACGCCATTACGGTTGAATGGCAAGAAAGCATTCTCACACTGATAGAACTTCTTGAAGTCGAAGGTGTAAGCAATACCGATTGTTGGTCCGTGATAACCGTTACACCATGTAATCCAATAACGATCCTCAATCCATGTAACACGTGGGTCATACTTGTATTCTGACTCAATCATTTCAGTGTTACCAGCCTCAAACTTAATAGGCTCGTGATTGATTTCCCAGTTCACACCATCCTTACTGAAACCAGCAAAAGATGTTCATCTGTACCGCCTTGTTATCGCAACGGAACACTCCAGCAAAGCCGTCCTCAAAAGGAACAACAGCACTATTGAAGATACTGTTTGATGTTGGAATATGATAACGATCGATGATTGGGTTCTTTGAATAACGCCACATCACATCCTTGCATCCTTCTGGACGGTCCTCCCAAGGCAGAATATCTTTTAAACTTTTCATTGTAAATATAGTTTTTATGCTTTTAGTTTTTATAAATGTCTATACATTATAAGTACAAGCAAAGTTAGCTTTTTACTTCAACAAAAGGCAAGATTTTTACTATTCGTTAAATAGTAAAACACTTCTAACAAGAACTGTTAAGAATATGTTATTTAATCAACCGAACTTATTATTAAAATAGCCGTAATTACCGTTTAACCCAGTTCTGCACTTTCAAACTCATCTTCACGTGCGATGTGGCTTGTTTTTCTCCCTTGTTTTTAGGTGTTTTCCTTGATATTACCCATCAGCTCATCGGCGCTTTCGTCTCCTTTCCATGCTCCATAGAATTTATCAAACATTGCTTCTGTATAGGCTTCATCGGACATTTCCTTGCTCTCTTCCTCAAGTACAGAGTTAGTAAGTTTCACAGCTAAGCCCAACCGAATGTTCTTACTCATCGACCGCAATACGTTCCAATACATGCGTATCGTATTGTTCTCGATGTTTGTCATTGTGCCTGCCATAATTATACCTCCTATTTATATTTTTTTCTGCAAAAATAATGCAAACGAGAGCAAAGAAAGCTTGCTTTCAATTTGCCGAATGTAGCTTATTTTCTGCAAATATAACGTTTTCATATAACAACTCCAAATCTGCATCTTGGTTTTCACATTCTTATTGCAACTAATAATAGACGAAAGGAGCATTACACTATTACCCCTCACTACATAAGAGAATAACGGACTTAAAACCAACAATATTTTTTTATTTTTCAGTTTGCTGTCATTTTAACATTTGAACAGAAACGCCTGTAAACTAATCTGTTATGTCTTCAATCAGAGTGACAGAAATGACAGGAAAATAATTTTTAGAATCGTGTTCCACATTTGAAAAGTCTAAGGAGGGATGGATATTTCTCTCTAAATATAATGGATCTATAACAAATCGTTTTGGGTAATTATAGAAAACTCAGATAAAAATATTACCTTTGTTTTTATGAATAGTATCGAGATATTTATACAGGCTTTAGGCCTATCAGAAGCAACTTGTTAAAAGGAGGGCAAAGGGATTTGTAAATGCAGAAAACTTTAAGTATATGGTCTATTTCATAACAGGGGATCTTAAACGCAAGTTCAACATAGAACTGCAATCCCAAGTGCCGGTGTAGCTTAATAATCTATATCTGAAAACACCGAGGGGTTTGGGGGCGAGAAGCCCCCATGAGAAGAAAATCAACAAGCAATGCATAAAAATAAGAAAGGGAGACCTCTGTCTCCCAAAGATTAATTAATTTTGCATTGCAATGTACAAACAATTAACCTCGGAGCAAAGGTACACAATTTCTGTGCTACTCCAAAATAGAACGAAACAAAAAGATATTGCCAAGGCGATAAATGTAAGTGCAAGTACACTGTCTCGTTAAATAAGACGTAATAGTGGAGTCAGAAGACACTATAATTGGGAAACTGCCCAAGCAAATGCAGTACAAACAAGGCACAGAAAGCCAGGCAATCGTTCAGTCGACAAGGATGTCATGGAAGAGGCGAAGTGCCTTCTTATTACTGAGCAATGGTCTCCAGAACAAATATCTGGTGTATTGGCCAAGGACGGCAAGTATATTAGCCATGAGACCATATATCGTATGATACGTAAGGATAAGGCAGAAGGGGGAACATTATATAAACACTGTCGTCACAAGCTTAAGCATCGTACCAGGCCTGTTGGTGGCAAACGCATATCCATACCCAACAGAACAAGCATCAGTGAGAGACCTAATGAAGCCGACGGCAAACGCTTTGGGGATTTCGAGATGGATACGATTGTTGGAAGAGGAAACCATGGTGCCATCGTAACACTGATAGAGCGTAGTACAAACATGCTGTTTATGAGAAAACTTAAGAATGGGAAAAATGCCAAAGAACTGGCACGAACTGTAATACACTTACTATCTCCTTTCAAAGACCATATCAAGTCTATTACAACTGACAATGGTACAGAATTCGCTTGTCATGAAATGATAGCCAAAAAGCCTTTGGTGTCACCCTATATTTTTGCTGACCCATACGCTTCATGGCAGAAAGGCGCTATAGAAAATGCTAACGGACTAATTAGGCAATACGTGCCAAAAAAAGAAACCTTTGAGCATATCAGCCAGCAACAAATCACGAAGTATTCAAAGAAAATTAACATGAGGCCAAGAAAGAAATTAGATTTTAAAACACCACAGGACTGCTTTTACGAACTAATTAAGTAAATTTGCACTTGCTTGTTGAATTCACGT
>BNJU01003383.1_pt1 | contig 12172 bp, 23 predicted proteins | sample 8539281 | NCBI WGS metagenome assembly BNJU01 (sample SAMD00202456, study PRJDB9452) | human saliva metagenome | isolation source: human saliva | place: Japan
CGCTTGTAGAAGCGGAGACTTCTTGCTATCTTTTTGTTAAATTTTGACAAAAAAATATACAAATTTATTTTTAGAATTTTTCTTCAAAATTATTTTTTTATTTAAATTTTTTTATTTTTTTCTTCAACTTCCTATTTATTCAAAAAAATTTAATGCCAATTCTTCAGAATTTAGAAATTCATAAATATTATTTTTACCCAATATTTTTTTAAATCTTGTTTTTATAATATTAAAATCAAAAGAAATATTTTTTTACTGATTTTTTTCTTTAAATTCATCATAACTGTCAACTGTCATTTTTTTCTTACTATTCCAAATCCACTCTTTAACGACATTCTCATTTATCGGTTCATAATCTTTCTTCAATTCAGCAGTAATCTCTTTCAAAAAAATTCCTCTGATATCAAATTAGTGCTAAAACTTTCCAAATTCTCTTTTATTTTTAGAAAAAAAGCCTTTTTCTCTAATTTCTTTCAGCATTTCTTTTCTTTTTTTATAATCCAGTATTTCATTCAATATTTTTCTTTTTTTCTTTAATATTTTTTTAAAATCAGACCCATATCTTCTATCTTCTTTATTTTTTTGTCCAAAATCTATTCTTTTTTTCTATCTCATCTGTTATTATTTGCTTTTTTTCGTTAGGATTATAATAATAATCAATTCCCAAAAATTTCATACCAGTTATTCTTTACTTCTGCCACTAAAACTCTCTCTCTTTCACAAAAAAATAATAAAATCTTTAAAAGTATTTTTTTAATAATCTTGTTCTATTGTTCTAAAAAAACTCTTTTTCAGAAACTGTCGGCACTCCCAAAAGTATCTCCATAAATTTCTTTTTAAATCCTTATCCACAATTTTTATCCCAGTATCATCAATATTTTTTTGTTCTATAGTTGAAATATATCCTGAGGCATCATCAATCGTTCCCCCAGCTCCTAAATCTATATATAAAATATTGCTGCTCAAATCATAGTTTGCCTTTGTAATAGTTGGTCCTTGACTTGGATAAAAGAATGATTTTTTTACTCTGATCTGGATTATTTATCTCTACTTCATTTTTATCCAATATAACTTTTTACATTTCTAACTACATTATCATTTACTCTACATAAAGAAGCTTCAAAAGTAGTAGTATATTTAGAATTATCTACATCTGGCTTACCTATTCCTAAACAATAAGCATGAACATCTTTTTGTAGAATCTTCATTCTCAATATCAAATTCTTTATTTTTGAACTTTTGGTTCATCATTTTTTTATTGAGTTACATCTTTTTTTCTTATCATCAACACTTTTTTTATCAGTATTTAAATTTTTGTTCTGAATTTTTTTGATTTTTTTCTTCAGTAATTTCATTTCTTTTTATTCCACAATAAAAACGCTATCACCATACACATAATCACTATTAAAAAAATTGGCAGTTTCATACTTTTTTTGAATTACCTTGATAATTATCACTTTCTCCTTGTTCCCCAAATAATTCTTCTTGCGAATCCTGTATTTGCTTTTCCTTCAACTCTTTCTCTTTATCCAGTTCATCTTTAAAAATATTCTTCAAAAATATTTTTTTGCAACCTCTTCTTCTAACACATCTCTAAATTTATTCACAAAAATTTCAGTTTGGCTTTCAAAACTTTCTTCCTTAAATCTCTCAACTCTATTTTTTTGCTTCATCAAGTCCATCTTTTTATTTTTTTAAACATTCCATTTGCTCCAAATATTCATTATATTTCTCTATTTGATCCCGTTCAACCAATATTTGGCAAAAAGAATACAATGTTTTCTTTAAACTCGCATCAACATCATTTGTTTTTAAATCTTCTATTTTTTTCTTGAACCTTCTGATTATCCCAAAAATTCAATGTCAATTTTTTTCAGAATTTAAAAAAATCATATAAATTATTTTTTTCTTTAACTTTTTTTAAATTTTTCACTAATTTTATTAAAATTCAAATACAATGTTGATTCAAATTTTCTATTAACTTTTTCCTCAAATTCTCTATAACTGCTAACCGTTATTTTTCTTCCCATTTTTCCCAAACTCGCTCTTTTCACCATTTCTTTATTTATTTTTTTATATTCTCTGCTCAATTCATCACTAATTTCTTTTTACTCTATCTTCCGTTACAAAATTAGTTTTAATTCCATTCAAACTTCCATCTATTCTTTGAATTTCTATTCTTTCTTCTTTCTTATTGTCCTTTTTCGTTCCATTACTTTTATTATCTTCAGGATTATCTACAATCACAAAATAATTTTTCTCTCTCTTTTCCCCTACCTTATTTTCCACTTCAACTCCACTTTTTTTAGAATTCAAACCCATTCCCAAAGTTCCATTCAAATCATTTTTTTCTCTTTTTCGACATCTAAATTACCTCTTTTATCTTCTCTCAAATTTCACTTCAAACTCTTTCCCAAAAAACGCAACCCCAACTTTCAAAACCCTCTCAACCCCAGCATTTCTCAAAACTGAAACATATTCTTTCTCATCAATTTGATTTAATGCAATTTCACACTCTTTCTCAAGTTTTTCATGAACTGCTTCAAAACTAAATTCACTTTTTTTATATTTAAAATTTTTTTAACTCAAAAATAATCCCTTCTCTTTCAGTTAATTTATTTAAAAGTATTCTTAGGTTTCAAAAAGCAAATCATATCGACCTTTCCCAGCAAATCCATTCGATGTAATTTCATACTCATTTTTTTTAACATCAAAATTAATCCTAACAGCAGTCCATGATAAAACTGCTCTTTATAATTTCCACTTACATCAAAAAAATCCCTGTATTTTTCCAGTAAAATCTTATTCAATTCCAATTTAAATTTTTTTCAATATCCCCATTTCTTAATGCATCTGTCATATCTAAAAAGTTATCAGTATCTCCAAAATACACTTCAATAAACATTTCAGAAAACATCTCTAAAAATTTCCTTATTTGGAATTTTTTTATGCTAACACTTTTTTTCATTACATCATATTTTTTTCAGCCAAAGTCAAATATCCGCTATGAAAAAAATAAATTCCAAATATTTTTTTCAAAATTATCTTCCAAATTTTTCAAAAAGTCATGCTGTCATTTATTCGCTTATAAATATTTTCTTCATTCAAAAGTTTCGAAAAATCTTCAAATATTTTTTCTCTCAATTTTTGTAAATACAACTGAATCAATCCATTTCCACTCGTATTCACCCAATATGCTCCAAGCCTTCTTTCATCCAAAAAATTAATAATCGACCAAGGATTATACACTTTAGTCTCCCCAAATAAATACCCATTATACCATTTCTGAACTTCTTCCAAATCATATTCCAATCCAAAATCCTTCAAAGCCTTCTCAACTTCACTCTCCAAAACTCCAAAATATTCTGTAAATCTTTTATTCAAAACGCTATGAACTTTTATATTATTCAACCCCGAAAAAATATTTTCCTTCGCAACCCTCAAAATACCAGTCATAACCCCCATTTCAAGATATTCATTATCTTTCAGAACCAATCCATAAAAACTTTTAAAAAAACTTATCGCCTTATCATAATATCCCTTAATATATGAATCTATTATCGGCTGATCATACTCATCTATTAAAACAACTACTTTTTCTCCCATAATATTCATACAAATACTGCACCAAATTCCGTAACGAATTTTTTTTCCAATCTCCTTCATCTTTTTTTCCAGCCAAATGCTCTCAAATTTTTTTCTAGTTCCCTTTTATCTAAATTATCCATCAAAAATTTTTATGTTCTGCATACGCATTAGCAATTGTTGTCTTTATTGTTTTAAATCCTTCTTCCCAATTCTCTTCATCATAATTCCTAAATGAAATCGAAAATCACTGGATAATTCCCTGTTCTTCAAAAATACTCACTTTTAGAAATTTCCAAATTCTCAAATAACTTTCTATTTTCTTCTTTATTCTTAACATCAAAAAAATACCTTAACATCGACATATTCAATGTTTTCCCAAATCTTCTTGGACGAGTGAATAATTTTACTTTTGAACGCTCTTCTAAAATTTTTTTCAATAAATCTAGTTTTATCAAAATAATAATAATCATACTCTATTATTTCTTTAAAATTAGATATTCCAATCGGTAATTTTTTTTCTTTTTAGTTTTCATAATAATCCTCCCTTTTTACTTTTTTTGTTTTTTTATCAAACTTATTTTTCATTCTCATTATAATTTAGTTCATTTTATTTCTCTCTCAAATTTCACTTCAAACTCTTTCCCCAAAAAAATGCAACCCCAACTTTCAAAACTCTCTCAACTCCAGCATTTCTCAAAACTGAAACATATTCTTTCTCGTCAATTTGCTTTTAATGCAACATCACATTCTTTTTCAAGTTTCTTTTTTTAAATTATTTTTTTCTAATTTTTTTCAACTAAATTTACAATTTTTTTAACTCAAAAATAATCCCTTCTCTTCCAGTTAATTTATTTAAAAGTATTCTTAGGTTTCAAAAAGCAGATCATATCGACCTTTCCCAGCAAATCCATTTGATGTAATCTCATATTCATTTTTCAACATCAAAACTAATCCTAATAACAGTCCATGATAAAACTGTTCTTTATAATTTCCGCTTACATCAAAAAAATCCCTGTATTTTTCCAACAAAATTTTTTTCTCAATTCAAATTTAAATTTTTTTCAACATCTCCATTTTTTTCAATGCAATTATCATATCCAAAAAGTTTCGTAATTCTCAAAATATATTTCAATAAACATTTCAGAAAACATTTTTCAGAATTTCTTCATTCGGTATTTTCAAATAAATTTCTTCTTCATCTTCATCATATTCTTCTGTCAAAGTCAAATATCCACTATGAAAAAAACAAGTTCCATACATTTTTTTCTCAAAATTAGCCTCCAAATTCCCCAAAAGTCATGTTGTCATTTATTCTCTTTATAACGCTCTCTTTATTCAACAATTTTGAAAAAAATCATCAAATATTTTCGTCTTTCAATTTCTGTAAATACAATTTGATTAAACCATTCCCGCTCGTGTTTACCCAATAAGACTTTAATTTCCTTCGCTTTAAAAAAAATTAATAATCGACCAAGGATTATAAACTTTCGTATCTCCAAACAAATACCCATTATACCATTTTTTTGAACATCTTCTAAATCATATTCCAAATTAAAAATCTTTCAAAGCATTTTTCAACTTCATCTTCCATAATTCCAAAATATTCCGTAAATTCACTATCCAAAATCGTATGAACTTCCAAATTATTCAACCCTGAAAAAAATATTTTCCTTCGCAACTCTTAAAATACCAGTCATAACCCCCATTTCAAGATATTCATTATCCTTCAAAACTAACCCATAAAAACTTTTTAAAAAAACTGATGGCTTTATCATAATACCCTTTAATATATGAATCTATTATCGGCTGATCATACTCATCTATTAAAACAACTACTTTTTACCATAATATTCATACAAATATTGCACCAAATTCCTCAATGAACCTTCCCAATCTCCCTCGTCTTTTTTTCTAACCAAATATCCTCAAATTTCTGTAGTTCCCTTTTATCTAAACTATCCATTAAAAAAATTTATTCTCTGCATACACATTAGCAATTGTTGTTTTTTTATAGTTCTAAAACCTGTTTCCCAATTTTTCTTTATCATAATTCCTAAACGAAATCGAAATCACTGGATATTTCCCTGTTCTTCAAAAATACTCACTTTTAGAAATTTCCAAATTCTCAAATAACTTTCTATTTTCTTCTTTATTCTTAACATCAAAAAAATACCTCAACATCGACATATTCAATGTTTTTTCCAAATCGTCTTGGACGAGTGAATAATTTTACTTTTGAACGCTCTTCTAAAAATTTTTTTCAATAAATTTAGTTTTATCAAAATAATAATAATCATACTCTATTATTTCTTTAAAATTAGATATTCCAATCGGTAATTTTTTTCTTTTTTTAGTTTTTCATAATAAATCCCCTTTTTTTATTTTTTTCGTTAAAATTTTTAAACTTTTTTTACAAAAGTCAATTCATTTTTAGTCTTGCTAAATTTCCTATCTTTCTGATTCTTCACTCAACATTTATTCTTCTCTTCAATTATTTTTATTAATCTTTTTGTTTATCTTCTTTTGGATCAAGATAAAAATCAAATTCTAATATCTCATACCAGTTATTTTTCCACTTTTTTTCTGACATATATAATACCTCTTTTAACTAAATATTACTTTTATTTTTTTCTTCATTTCTTCCAATGCTTCTTTTTGCTTCTTTACTCCCTTTCAATGCTGATTTTTTTCATACCATTCTTTCGCTTTTGCTTTTTCTCCTTCTTCGTAATAAAGTACTCTAAATTACTCATCGCTTCTGCATCACCTTTCGATGCTGCTTTTTCAAACCATTCTTTCGCTTTTGCTTTTTCTCCTTCTTTTTTTCATAAAGTACTCCTAATTTATTCATCGCTTCTGCATCACCTTTCGATGCTGCTTTTTCAAGCCATTCTTTCGCTTTTGCTTTATCTCCTTCTTCGTAATAAAGTATTCCTAATTTATTCATCGCAATTGTATTACCTTTCGATGCTGATTTTTCATACCATTCTTTCGCTTTTTGCTTTTTTTCTCCTTCTTAGTAATAAAGTATTCCTAATTTATTCATCGCTTCTGCATCACCTTTCGATGCTGATTTTTCATACAATTCTTTCGCTTTTGCTTTTTCTCCTTCTTCGTAATAAAGTACTCCTAATTTATTCATCGCATATGCATTACCTTTCGCCGCTGATTTTTTTCAAGCCATTCTTTCGCTTTTGCTTTTTCTCCTTCTTCGTAATAAAAGTACTCCTAAATTACTCATCGCTTCTGCATCACCTTTCGATGCTGCTTTTTTTCAAACCATTCTTTCGCTTTTGCTTTTTTCTCCTTCTTTTTCATAAAAGTACTCTAATTTATTCATCGCATATGCATTACCTTTCGCCGCTGATTTTTCAAGCCATTCTTTCGCTTTTGCTTTTTCTCCTTCTTCGTAATAAAGTACTCCTAAATTACTCATCGCTTCTGCATCACCTTTCGATGCTACTTTTTCAAGCCATTCTTTCGCTTTTGCTTTTTCTCCTTCTTCGTAATAAAGTATTCCTAAATTATACATCGCTTCTGCATCACCTTTCGCCGCTGATTTTTTTCATACCATTCTTTCGCTTTTGCTTTTTCTCCTTCTTCGTAATAAAGTATTCCTAATTTATTCATCGCAATTGTATTACCTTTCGATGCTGATTTTTTTCATACAATTCTTTCGCTTTTGCTTTTTCTCCTTCTTTGTAATAAAGTATTCCTAATTTATTCATCGCTTCTGCATCACCTTTCGATGCTGCTTTTTCAAGCCATTCTTTCGCTTTTGCTTTATCTCCTTCTTCGTAATAAAGTATTCCTAATTTATTCATCGCAATTGTATTACCTTTCGATGCTGATTTTTTTCATACAATTCTTTCGCTTTTGCTTTTTCTCCTTCTTTGTAATAAAGTATTCCTAATTTATTCATCGCTTCTGCATCACCTTTCGATGCTGCTTTTTTTCAAGCCATTCTTTCGCTTTTGCTTTTTCTCCTTCTTCGTAATAAAGTATTCCTAATTTATTCATCGCAATTGTATTACCTTTCGATGCTGATTTTTTTCCATACAATTCTTTCGCTTTTGCTTTTTCTCCTTCTTTGTAATAAAGTATTCCTAATTTATTCATCGCTTCTGCATCACCTTTCGATGCTGCTTTTTTCAAGCCATTCTTTCGCTTTTGCTTTTTCTCCTTCTTCGTAATAAAAGTACTCTAAATTACTCATCGCTTCTGCATTACCTTTCGCCGCTGATTTTTTTCAAGCCATTCTTTCGCTTTTGCTTTTTCTCCTTCTTTGTAATAAAGTATTCCTAATTTATTCATCGCTTCTGCATCACCTTTCGATGCTGCTTTTTCAAGCCATTCTTTTGCTTTTGCTTTATCTCCTTCTTTTTCATAAAGTACTCCTAAATTACTCATCGCTTCTGCATTACCTTTCGATGCTGCTTTTTCAAACCATTCTTTCGCTTTTGCTTTTTCTCCTTCTTCGTAATAAAGTATTCCTAAATTATTCATCGCTTCTGCATCACCTTTCGCCGCTGATTTTTCAAGCCATTCTTTCGCTTTTGCTTTATCTCCTTCTTTGGAATAAAGTACTCCTAAATTACTCATCGCATCTGTATTACCTCTCACCGCTGATTTTTCATACCATTCTTTTGCTTTCGCTTTTTCTCCTTCTTTGGAATAAAGTATTCCTAAATTATTCATCGCTTCTGCATCACCTTTCGCCGCTGATTTTTCATACCACTCTTTCGCTTTTGCTTTTTCTCCTTCTTTTTCATAAAGTACTCCTAAATTATTCATCGCTTCTATACTTCCTTTCGCCGCTGATTTTTCATACCATTCTTTCGCTTTTGCTTTTTCTCCTTCTTTGTAATAAAGTATTCCTAATTTATTCATCGCTTCTGCATCACCTTTCGATGCTGCTTTTTCAAACCATTCTTTCGCTTTTGCTTTTTCTCCTTCTTCGTAATAAAGTATTCCTAAATTATTCATCGCTTCTGCATCACCTTTCGCCGCTGATTTTTCAAGCCATTCTTTCGCTTTTGCTTTATCTCCTTCTTTGGAATAAAGTACTCCTAAATTACTCATCGCATCTGTATTACCTCTCACCGCTGATTTTTCAAGCCATTCTTTCGCTTTTGCTTTTTCTCCTTCTTTGTAATAAAGTATTCCTAATTTATTCATCGCTTCTGCATCACCTTTCGATGCTGCTTTTTCAAGCCATTCTTTTGCTTTTGCTTTATCTCCTTCTTTTTCATAAAGTACTCCTAAATTACTCATCGCTTCTATACTTCCTTTCGCCGCTGATTTTTCATACCATTCTTTCGCTTTTGCTTTTTCTCCTTCTTTGGAATTTTGAATACTCACTCCTAAAGATTTTGCAAATTTTCCTATACTTAACATCTTTTATCACTCCTTGATATTAGCATAGAGCATAACAATATACAAAAATCAACATTTTCTTGTTTATTTTTATATTTTTATTATAGACTTTTTATGCATTCACCTTGATACGCAACTATCAAAGCAGTCTTTTCCATTGCTGGTAGACTTCTAATATTTTCATATTAGCGTAGACTATTTGTTCAACCTCAAAAATTAAGGCTGTGAATATTTTTTTCTTCTGTCATTGATATAAAAGCCGTGTCAAATATATCTGCTTACAGTTTTACTTTTCCTAGTTTTTTTCTAGTTATCTTTTTTTAAAAGGGTGGCTCAACCACCTAGTCGTTGAACCTTCATCATAACTTAACTAGCCTTAGATGATTGGTAACTAAACACCCATTGTAATAGTTAAATACTATGTTATTGATTTTTTTATATTTAACGTAACCTTAGGACTATATAAATAATCAGATGTCACATCTCAATAACTAATTAAATATATAGCTTTTTATTTCACCATAGTTCATATTTAGATATTTTTTTCTGCTTTCGCTACATTCGCACTTGCTGTTTCCAGTTATGTTGTAGTTATCTAAATCTTTAGGGTTTCCTAGTTTTTAAATTCAAGCTATCTCAGCATTGCTGCTAAAATAGGGGTTTTCTATACAATTATTAATATATATTTTTGTTTTTTTATATACTTTTAATAACAGTTATCTATCCCAAAATATTTTTGAAAAAAATTCTCTTGCAACTTTATCTTCAATTGTATCTTTAAATTTACTTTTCAAAATTCTCGATTTCGCTCTCAATTTTCTTCCTTCTCAATCTTTTTTTCTCATTTTTTTATAACTTCCAGTTCTTTCTCAATCTTCAAGCATTCCATTTTTTTCCAAATATTCATTATATTTCTCAATCTCATTCTTTTCTACCAAATCTTTACAAAAAGACACAATTTCTTCTTCAAATCACTTTCAGAATCATTTTTTTCAAAAGACTTTATTTTTCTCTTCAATCTCCCTTTTATTTAAAAAAATTTAATGTCAATTCTTGTGAATTTAAAAAAATCATAAATATTCACTTTCCCAAATTCCTTCAAATTTTTTTCTATATTCTCAAATTTAGAACTTAATTTCAAATCAAATGCTCTCTTTAAATTTTTCCTCAAACTTTTCATAACTTCCAATTCCTACTTTCTTACCCCTTGACCAAATTCTCTTTTTATAATTTTTTTCATTTATTATTTTATGTTCTTCTTTTATTTTTATTCAAAAATATATCGTATTTTTTTCTTCCGTCATCACTTCATTCTCAAAAAGTTACCAAATATCTGTCAATTCCTTCAAATAACCTTCTTTTGAACATCTTTTTATCATCTGACTTCTTTTTTTCATCATCAAGTATATCTTTCAATATTTTTCCCCTTTTTATTATATTCAATATACTTTGTACACAACATCCCAATTTTTTTCTATCCCTTTGATTTCGCACTCAATATTTATTTTTTTCTTCAATTATTTTTTTATCTTTTGTTCATCTTCTTTTGGATCAAGATAAAAATTAAGTTCTAATATCTCATACCAGTTATTTTTCCACTTTTTTTCTGACATATATAATACCTCTTTTTAACTAAATATTATTTTTTTAATTTCTTTTTAGTTTTATTATACCAAAAAAATTTAAAAAAAATTTGAACTTTTTCGGCAATATTTTTGTTCTATTTATCCCATATTTTCTGCACTTTTTCAAAAAAATTTTTATTTAAAATAAAAAGAATCAACTCCTGTTTTACAAAGGAATCAATTCTTTTTTTATTAGTTATAACTTTTAATTATTGTGATTTCGATAAGTCTTCACTTTCACTATTGTCCAAATGTTTAAGATACTCTGATAATCTCTTTTTCCCATCTTCTGCATCTCCAAGACTTATTCTACGCAAACCTCTAGCATTAGCCTTTTTTTCTGTAGATAATATTCTTTAGATTTTAGAGTTGGACTTTGTTTTTGCTTCTTTACTATTTTTTTCAGTCTTTACTCTTATTTCTCCAAATTTTTTTCAGAAAATCCAAATGATAACCCTCCTGCCACCAAAAAAAATTAATGCAACTTCTGAAATTATTTTTATTTTTTTCTTGACATATTTATCCCCTCTCTACATTTAATTATACAATTTATCTTTAAACTACTAACATTCCTTGGAATTTTTTTCTTTTATTTCTTCCAATTTTTTTCTCAGTCATAGCATCTTTTGTTTTTAAGTTTTACATTTACTTTTTTCCCGCTTGTCTTATCTATTCCTGTCACTTCCAAAATTCCCTCTTTGTTAAGTTTCAAAATAACTTCGATTGAAGAATCTTTTGAAAGATTTCTAGGCAATTCTAATATTGCGTTTCCAATATAAAAAAATCATCATCTACATCAATTACATCATCCATATAATCACTTTCATATATTTCTATATTTACTATTTCTTGATTATCACTCATTGTCTTAAATATTCTTTTTTTCTTCAATAAATCCTTTTTTTCCATCAACTCATTTTTTTCTTAATCATGTTCAAGCAAATAGGCTCTCCATCTTTAACCGCTTTCACACCAAAACTTTTTGTAGTAGCAGTCACTATTTCTCTAAATACTCCGCCAACACCTATCATTTCAGTTTCAACACTCAAATTTTCTTTGTAGTCATCTGGATTCAATTTATTTTTCTTTAATTATATCACTTGCTTCAGTTTCAACAATTTTTTTGTTATTTAAATAAACATCTACCGCATAAATTGCCGCTCCTTTTTGCCACCGCTTCATCTGGTTCAAAAATTTTTTTACTTTTTCTTTTTCCAAATTTTTTTCACATATTGTATTTTTTTACTTGCGGCATTCTTGTCGAACCACCTACTAAAAGTACCTCATCAATTTCATCATATCCTTTACTTTTTAGCAATTCTAACAACTTCATTTGTTTTTATTTAAAGTTTCGTTAAGCAATATTTTAGTTATTTCATCAAATTCTTTTCTAGTTACTTCTAATTTTATTCTCTTTCCATCAATTTCAAATTTAGCATTAACTTTTTTTCCCTAAAACTCAATTTACACTTAATTTCTTCTGCTTTCAATCTAAAAATCTTGCTGCATATATTCATCAAATTCGCCATCGTAACCTTCCTGTTCACGAATTTTTATCAAAAAGATAATCCATTAACGCATCA
>BNJU01002050.1_pt1 | contig 12157 bp, 21 predicted proteins | sample 8539281 | NCBI WGS metagenome assembly BNJU01 (sample SAMD00202456, study PRJDB9452) | human saliva metagenome | isolation source: human saliva | place: Japan
TTCTCATTTTTCAGATTTTTCACACCGTACTATTATACTACAAAATCGGCCTTTTTCAAAATAAATCTAACAAAAATCCTGTTGCTATTGGATTTTTACTTTGTCTTGAAATGTTGATTTTTAAATTTGCTCCCCTTTTTGCTCCCCCTATAGTGCTTTTAGTGCAGTTTCGTAGAATGATACTGCTTTTTTTGCGTTCTCTTTTGAGAGGTGGCTATATATCCATGGTCATTGATAAAGTGGAATGACCTAGGCGGTACTGGAGTTCCTTGTATGGTATTCCAGAGTTAAGCAAGAGACTAGCGTGAGTGTGACGGAATCCGTGAAAGCCAATGTTAGGAACATCAGCACGCTTAAAATGTGTTTGCAATCTTCTTTTAAGCCTTGAACTGCTAGGATACTCATGAATGAAATCCGAAAATACCACGCTTTCACGTTGTCCTATCTTCCAGGCCTCTTTAGTTTGGCGTAGTTTGTACTGCTTTAGCATGCTAACAGTCGCTTGATCTATATCTATATCCCGATAACTAGCCTTAGATTTTGGGCTATTAATTTCTAAATCACGATTTAGTGTTTTGGTAACATGTACCACGGCATTATCTAAATCTATATCAGACCAGGAAAGAGCTAAAGCTTCATTGATACGGCAACCAGTAGCCAATAGGAACTTATAGAGTGTTGTCTCATAGTAGTAACGATATCTATCGCTATCTAAATTATCGAGATAACCAAGAAACTTTTTTAATTCTGGATTATCAAAGTGTTTTACTTTTTTTCGCTTTGCTTTCTGAGTGTTACGAGGTAAAACAACATCACGAGCAGGATTGGACGGTATCGCTTGCATGGTTACGCCATACTGTAAGATACGTTTGTTTAAAGCGTGTATCATGTCATAGTGTAGAAAAGCCCCTTTTTCCCCTCTATTAGCCTTATCAGCAAGTTTGTTGATAATGGACTGGATAAGTGGAGTAGTGAGCTTATCGAGCTTATACTCCCCGAAAGTAGGCAATATGTGATTATCTATTAGCGTTCTAACGTTTCCTTGAGTGTTTGGCTTAACCGTATTTTTATAACTTTCCCACCACAGAGTGGCTAGTTCTTGATAGCTTGTTATAGTACTAGCTTTTTGTCTAGTAGATCCTGCTTTTTGAAAAGCAATTTTTTCTTGAGTAGCTTTCTGCTTAACTTCCTTTTGTGTCCGCCCTGTTACCTTAGTTTTAACTTTCTTTCCTGTTACCTGGTCAACTCCTAGATATACATTAGCACGATAGACTTTACTACCGTCTTTTTTTATAACTTCAGTTATTTTTCATGATGATAAACCTTTCTAAAATACATCAGCAGGCAAGCCATTATCAAAAAGGTTTTATATCATGCTAGGGGCTACGAGAACCCCCTTATTTTCGTTTTTGAGTAGTCAGACGGTAAATAAATACCAGAGTAGGAAACACGGCGGATATGGGGCTAATATTGCCCGCTATTACATATCGTCAAAGAGCGAAAGTTGGTTATTATCGGCTTGTTTTTCAAGTTCTTTCTGTTTATTTTTCAACTCTTGTATACTTTCCCTGAGGAGTAGGAAGATTCTCCGGCATGGTTGTTCCGAGTTCTTTCATGGTATTTCTAATGGTTCGCCCTACGTTGAAATGGGTATCATTTGCGAGATCTTCGCCTTTTATGTTTCTACGTCGTAGAACTTCGTCGGTCTGAGTGGCACGGAATAAATTAGCAGCTAATTCAGCACTCCCCATAAAATCCAGAATATGCTCCCCTTCGTTTAGTTCTTTGAGGTTATGAATATCCTGCATAGTTAACCCACCATATAACCCCTTGTATCCTGAGTTGTGAAATCTTCCAAAGTTTTTAACGCCAGCATTGCCAGCAGATTCAGATAATGATTTATTGTGATGTTTTATTTCATCACGGATAGCAAGGCGTTTCTGTTCTTCGGTAAGATTGTCAAAGTTTTCTTGTAGCTCTTGTTGACGAGTTTTCAACGCGAAATAGGTTTGGCCAAGTGCTATAACTTCTTTTCGTGGGTCGCCATTTTGGACAATAAGGTAACAAGCGTAACGGGTAAGTTTAAAATCTTTGATATCTCTTGTTGTATTATAACCGTTTGAAATTGACTTGTTGACGTCAACAAAATGCTCTACAATGGGGTTTTTAGCGGTATCACAAGCTATCTTTGCCTTATCAATTACTAGAAGAAAGTTTCTCCATTCTGTATACTCAAGGGTCTTTTGTAAGTCCCGAGCATACCAAAATTCTACTCCATTTTCGTCTATGTGTTTGATATTTTCAAAAGTTAATTCATCGTACTGTTGGAGTTCCATAATAAGGTATCCTTTCTAAAATATTGTAAGTGGTTGACATTTGTTGATATCAACAAAATTAGTAGATATGGGGCTTATATAGGCTTGAAGCTCGAACGAAGCTCGAAAATCCACGCGCTTCAGGATTGTTGAACATTGTGGCGCGTGGGTATGCTATAGGTCGCATTTAAAATACAAGAGTGATATAATGATGTTGTAAATACCTAACCTTTCGCTTATTTTCAGTTAGGTACTATTAGACAAGTTGGCAGTAGCTAGCTTGTCTTTTTTGTTGCTATTTTACAATTTTGCCCGTTTTTGCGCTTTAGTTTGTAAAATTGGCTTTCTATTCTTCAATTTCCCCTGTTTTGCACAATAGATCATGAAAAGATGGTTGATATTGGCGAATATGGGAGATTTTTATCTTCCTCTCATAGCTAATAATTCAATAGTTTTACCTATATTTTCTTGTTCAGTTTCTGTTAGTATGCTCCATAAAGCTATAAATTTTTGTAATCTAGCAGGGAGAAATAGAAACGAGCTATAAAAGTCTTCACGGTGCTTTTTACAACTATTTCGGGAGGTACGGCAGTATTTTTATAGCTTTCATAAAATTGTTTATCAATATACTCATAAAAATCTTTTGTTCTTTTCTCCGATTAGTTCTTTTTATCTCTTGAGTGAGGAAAGTTTCAACATCAGGATAGTTTGAAAAAAATTGTTTTATCTAGTGCTTTTTCTAATTCTCTATACTCACTATACCCCAACAGATATCCAACGCTTACCCCTGAAGAAGTCAGCTAGTTGCTGGGCCTTTTTCTGGTTTTTATTTGGCGTTCCTCGTTTTCCCATCGCAATACGGTGATTTTAGATACAGAAATTTCATCAGCTAATCCTTGTTGGGTTAGCCCTTTTTGTTTTCTCAGTTCTTTCAATCTATTCATAATTTATCACACCTTTCACAGATGATTATATCTGATTTTTAGAAAAGTATCAAGAAATGATACAAAAATTCTAAAAAAACAGTTGACAATTAACCGAAATGGATATATAATAAAACACAAGTTATCCAAATTGGATACCACCCCCTCCAAACTTTCACACTTTCAATCTATTCATGGAGGGGGATTTTTTAGAAAGGGGGAAACCTATGAGCAAACTACGAGGCTATCGGGTTATGTTAGGACTAACTCAACAACAGATGGCGGACAAGCTAAAAATTTCTTTGCAGTCATACAACAACAAAGAATTAGGTAAAACGCCATTCAATGACAAAGAACGTCTAGCGATCAAGTCAATGGTTGCAGAAATCAAACCAGATATAACCATAGATGAACTATTTTATAGCTAGAAAGGCAGGCAAGCAATGAAGAGGAACTATACAAGGGTCATCGATGAAATGCGAACCACTCACGGGCTGAACTTGGTAGCTATTGGCCAACGAATAGGCATAGATCCCCGAACAGTTGGCAAGTGGGCACAGGGCAAGCATAAGCCCAACAAGGAAAGCAGAAAAAGACTAAACAAGTTATACAGAGAGGTTAAGCAAGACATGACAACACAAGTAAGTATTTTTGAAGAGACAACAGGCCAAAGTCAACTATTGCAGGTTGTCACTACTACTATTATTCACGGTCAACCATTGGACATCTACGGCAGTGAACAGGAACCGCTATTTTTAGCTAGGGCGATTGCTGAGATGATTGACTACAGCAAAACATCACAAGGCTATTATGATGTGCAATCAATGCTAAGAAAAGTAGATGAAGATGAAAAAGTAAAAGGGACGCCTTTGGACGGTACTACGGAAACTTTCCGTAGTGGTCAACAAGTTTGGTTTTTAACTGAGCATGGACTCTATGAGGTGCTTATGAGGTCAACCAAACCAAAGCTAAAGAGTTTAAAAAAGTAATCAAGCACATTCTGAAAGAAATCCGACTAAACGGTTACTACATGGCTGGGGAACTGGCGGAAGAACCACAGACCACTATAAAAGCCCCTAACACGTTGGTAGAGGCAGAGCGGTATTATATCGATACACTAGCAAAAGCCATTGCAGAGGCCCAGAATATGGACGAGAAGAGCCGTCTGACAAGCAAGCTAACCCGATTCATGCAGGAGGTAGAACCATAATGGAACTAGTTTACATGGACGGCAAGAAAGAGCCGTATACTACGAGTGCAATCATAGCTGAATGTGCTGGAGTAAAACACCACGCGATACAGGAACACATTAGAAAGCAGATTGGACGACTGGAGCAATTTGGAAAGGTGTCATTTAAAATGCGACCTTTGCAAAGTGGACAACAGGCAAAAGATTATATTTTGAACGAGCAACAGGCTACTTTGCTGATTACATTCTTAAAGAATACCGAGCAAGTGGCCAACTTCAAAACCAACCTAGTCAAAGCATTCTTTGAAATGCGTGATGAACTTTCTAAGTTTCGTATGCAGAGGGCGCTAGAAAAGCCAAAAAGAAAAACCTTGCATGACAGTATAGAGAACTGGGAGTCAAAACCCAAGCACGCGCATAGCACCATGAACAACTTGCTACTGAAGGCAGTAACTGACAGGAACGCTAAGCAGTTAAGGGAAGAGCGTGGGGGTTATAACGGTATCGATAGCTTGACCAGTGACGAGCTGGAGCAATACCAAGCATTTGAGGATATGGTAATAGCCATGATTGGCTTGAATATGAGTTATCAGGAAATCAAAGCTATGGCATTCAGAAATAAAAAAACACACCAAAGAAGCGCGTGAGAGCAACAAAAAAAGGCTTAGCAATAACCACACCGCAGAGCCTTTCACACTAACACTAAAACGAATTTAACAAAGCAGGCAAGCTATTATCAAAGAGGTTTTAGTAAGGATTTATAACTAGATTATAGCATATTTAGGGCAATTTGACCATACGGAGAGCGCCAACTCTTAAAACTGGTACTTCCTCACGCTCTCAAAGTTTGGCGAGTCTGAGCGTGAGGCTAGGTAATGAGAAAAACTGTATAGTAAACGACAATAAAAAGGCCTTCAAGGCAATTACAAAATATAGGAACATAGGTAAGAAACATGGCAGAAACAACATACGAGAATTTAACTAGACGTATAGACAGAGTTAGCGCAGAAATGCGAGAAATTAGCGAAAAAAATGGCCTAGAAAGACTTTCTTTATTGGCAAGTCAGACAAAATCCATCAAAGAAGATTTATCCTGTTTACTTTGGATTGAACTTCCTGAATTGAATGAAAGTCATAAAATCGAGGCAGTTTCTAAAAGCACTACGAGAATGTTTTTCAACCCTGGTATTTTTGAAATGGATGCTATGCGACGAGCATTCTTTAAACGCCAAGCCAAGCGCTTTTTTGACAACGAAGCAGAGCAACAGGCATATATAGAACATGCTGAAAAGGAGTATTTAGAGGCTACTGTAACCTTAAAAGATATTCTTTTCAACTCTAAAAATGGAACTCAGAAAGCAAATAAAAGTTGTCTTATAGAGAAGTTTGAGGAGGCAATGCAATGACACTAGACCTAAGAAAAATGACACAAGCAGAATTTGATGATCTCATGGTTGATTTAAAGGAAAATGAACCAAATCTATTCCAGTTTATCGTTGATTTTTTAGATAGAAAGGTAACAGCCGAAGAGGTGGACGACTTCCTGAAGATGGAGCGAAATGATCAAGTGGAATATATCAAGAATTACAAAGCGAGGGCATAACATGAATGAACTAGATTTGACCAACACACAGGGCGCTTATCTTTTCCGTGGTACTGATTGGCTTACTGCTTTATCTAAACCACCGAGACCGCAAAAAAAGCGCCCAATTTGAGCGAGAAAACCAACAGACGATAGAAACACCTAGCGAGGATTTAAACCCTGATTATGGGCGTTATATCCAGCTTGCAGGGGTCAACGTATGGGGAGGTATGAAATGAGTTACACAATGAATTTATACCCCGATATTGAAAAAATACCAGATGAACCCTATTTTACAAAAGAGATTTTTCTAGCTATGTGTACGGACAATGCAACAAAGTTAGCTGTAACTATGGGCTTGCTGACAAAACAAGCGTTGGATTTAGAGACTAAGGTAGTTATTTTGAAAACCTTGGGTACAATCATAGAAAACCAAAAAGCTATTTTGCAAGGGGTGGCAAGCGGACAAATAACCTTTGTGAATAAAAGCAAAGGAGGGGAGGAACTGAATGAGTCTATCAGAGAATGATAAACGAGTATTAAGACTAATTAAGGTAGGGGCTGAGAACTCCATAACAGGGGCAGAAATCAGCCTGACAACCAAGCTAACAGAAAGAACAGTGCGCGATATCATCAAGCGTCTAGTAGTCAAGCACAACATCCCTATTGTAGGGGTTAGATATGGCGTTTTTAGTGGCTACTTTATCCCAGCGAATAAAGGCGAGCTACTAGATGGGGCTAAGGCTTTTTACAACCAAGTACAGGAGGAGAGCAAGCGCCTAGCGGTGTTGATGAACAGTGACCTAGAAAGCTACAAAGAAACCTTGAAGGAGGTGGGCGGATATGTTTAGCCTAAGCCGAGAAAGTGAGCAAGACCTAGCGCATGGCATTCTGGAGGTAGTGGAAAGATACCTTGAAGCGCGTGATAGCCTCAAACCACGACTGACGGGGCTAATCTCAGCCCAGGAAGTCATGGACGAGTTAGATATAAAATATATGACCTTGCAACGGTGGGAAAAAGCAGGGCTAAGACGGTATCAACCACCACTAGAAGATACTAGGAAAATCTATTACAAAGTTACGGAAATCTGGAAGTTTCTGGGGGTGGATAATGGCAAAGACTAAAATCTATTTTTGGCTAAAAATTTATAAGAAATTTTTTGACAATATTTTTATCAAGAGACTAAAGACAGTACCTGGTGGGTACACTATGACAGTGATTTATATTAGGCTCATGCTAGAGAGCTTAGAAAGTGACTGTATTTTATACTATGAGGGCTACTTTGACAATCTCAAGGAAGAGTTAGCCCTAAAATTAGATGTATCGGAAGATGATATAGATATGACCATGGCATACTTTACTAAGTGTGGTCTAATACAAGTTGATGAAGATAAAAACGCAGAACTACCACAGTCTAAAGCCTTGGTACAGCAGGAAACCAACCAAGCAGCATATATGCGAGAATATCGGAAACAGCAACGAGAACAAAAGGGAAAAATCTTACAATGTCATCTGACAATCTTACATTGTTAACTACATGTAAGACAGAGATAGAGAAAGAGATAGAGAAAGAGATAGAGAAAGAGTTAGAAGAAGAGATAGAGAAAAACTTCTTCTGCTCCTACTGCTGAAATCTCTAACTATTACCAAAAGCGTATAGGGGTTATGGATGGGCAACAATATCAAATACTGACTGACTATCTCGCTCTTGACGGTATGGAGCTAGAGGTTATCAAGATTGCCATAGACAAGGCTGCAGATAACGGCAAGCGATCTTTTAGCTATATCAATTCAATACTCAAGAACTGGCGACAGAATGGTATTAGAACCATGGTACAAGTCGAAGATGAACAGAGACTGTTTCAGCAAAAGAAACAAGGTCAGTCTGACGATGATATTCAAGACCCGTTTATCTACTGACGGAGAGGAGAAACAATGGAATTACTGAATACAGACCAGCTCAATGAAAAAATAAAGGTCACTGATGAGCTTTGCCCAACCCATCAGATTAACCTAGTACAATTCAAAAAGCCAGATGGTTATACATCACCCTACTGTATGGAATGTACTAGGAGAACATCAAACAGACGGAGCTAGAGGGCATAGAAAAGCCCTAGGCCATGATCTGGACTCTTCAACCTATGATGTGCTAGCGCGTGAAAGTACGGTGTCAAATGAGTTGAGAGAGGCCTCTTTTAGCACTTTCAAAGCCGAGACAAAAGAGGAATACGAGGCCAAGGAGTTTGCTATCAAACAAGCTAAGGAGTACCTAAACGGTATGACAGGGAACACGCTAATTATGGGCAATCCAGGTACTGGCAAAAGTCATTTATGCTATTCTATGGCCAAAGCCATTAACGAGGGCTATAAGTCTAGGAATGAGCCTAAGAGTGTGCTTTTTGTCAGTATTACTGAGATTATCACGCGCATTCAGTCAGGTTGGCAGTATAGACAGAGTGATTTTACAGAGTATGACGCCTTGAAGTTGCTGACTGAGGTTGACTATCTCTTTATTGATGATTTAGGAACAGAAAGCGTTATTAACAGCCAAAAAAATGAAGCTAATAATTGGGTACAGGCCTTTCTTTTCAAGATTTTTGATAAGCGAGACACAACTATCATCAACACCAATCACAACGGAAAAGAGCTGGCCAGAATCTATAATGATAAGCTAGTCAGTCGCATTGGAAAACGATCAGAGGGGAACGTATTTATTATCACAGACATTAAAGATAAGAGGATGAAGCGCAATTTTTAACCAAATAAAGAAAGGAGAAAGCCCCATGATAGAACCAGCATACTTTGAACAGGCAGATCAGGAACTGGAGGAACTCAATCGCAAACGTGACGATTTTATGGCGGATGCTACACCAGTATGTCTTGAAGATACGCCTAAACTTATTGAACTAGGTGAGAAGCTCCGGACGGAAGACACCAGCATAAATGCCTATGAGTTATACAGACACCCTGAAGCGCGTGCAAAGTTATTCTCCCAAATCGCGGAAGCCTGCTTCTTGCTGATTGCAGATAGCTCACCAGTACCAGTGCAGCCGACACAAGCGCAGCGGATACATTTTTGCGAGTACTTGGAAGGACAATTCCAGAATATCATTAAGAAGTTGATTGCAGGAACTGACAAGCAAGTTCTAGAGTCTTTACTTGAAGCTTTGCAACTACCCAAAGAAAAACAAGCTCAATTTGTTCGTGATGTGGTAGTAAGTGGCTTACTCAGTGAAGAATAGTAGCAAAGGGGCATTGCCTCTTTTTGTGGTTTCACTACTACTGAACCCAATCAATTTGGGTTTTTCCATATAGAGGGGAGATAATGAGGCGGTTAGCAATAGAAACAATCACTAAACCAATGAAGCTGAGAGGAATATCTAAGGGTATAGCCGAGTTGGACGGTCAACGTTTAGAGATTGATTTGGATAGTTTAATGATTGATCTTGGTGGAGAGTCATTTGAATTAGACAGAATAGCAGGAACTAAGGGAGGTAATCGATATTTCTTTCTTTGCCCTGATTGTGGTAGACGGTGCAGGTTGGTTTATAAACGGTATTTGTATTTTAGTTGCGGTACTTGTCTAGATATCCACAAGAGCACCCTGAACCGTAGTAAAACGGATTGCCAATACTACTGGGAGCTTGCACTAAAAGAAGCCAGAAAGGTAGAACCAGGGTGGAGTCCTAGACGTGGTGGATATATGTTTGATAGTTTCCCTGAAAGACCAAAATACATGAAACAGAAACGATATTACAAGCATTATCAAAAGTTTGTTTACTATACTAGAGAGGGAGATAGATTTTGGCTGAATGGTTTGAGATTGTAGGACAATATGAAGTAGTGTGCAATTTACAAAACAAACAAATACTACATATTAGACGGTTTAAATGTTAAAAAAACTAGATATATCAAGGATTTAAGTAAGCAGAGCGTTCCAAAAAAGGGTGCGATAAATGGAGCGCGTGTTTTGATAAAAAAATTATTCGTTTAGGAAAAGGAAACAGGAAATACTTAGGTTTTGGTTAGGTAATGGCAGTAAATATGCCTGACAAATGGCAGGGTTATGTGTGTTGAACTCCGAGCGAACGCCGAGAAAGTGACTACATCCCCCTATCATCTATCAAGCAAATAAGAGCAATAATAACCCTCCTTAACTCCCTGAGAAATGACAAGCAGATAAGCGAAGTTTTTAGCCCTCTTATTTCAGATTTACTCCTTGCAGAATGACAAGGAAATAAGGACGACAATAAGTCTTCTTAATTGCTTACAAAACGATAGGGAGTTAAGACGAATTTAAAAGCCCCTTATTTTCGTTTTTCTCCTTGTCAAACGGTAAGGAAATAAGACAGGAAATAACATCGCTTATTTTGATTTTGCTCCCTGAAAAACTGTAAGGAGATAAGGAGACTTATTAGCTTCCTTAATTTGGATTTTCTCCTTACAAAATGATAGGGAAATAAGAGCGGTTTAAAAGTCTGTTATTTTGGATTTGTTGCTTACCAAGTGATAAGCAGATAAGCAAAGAAATAACTTGCCTTAATTGCTTATCAAACCATAAGGAGATAAGGGGGCTATCTCCCTTCCCACGCGCTTCTATGAGCTTCACACCGTCATTGTACATTTTTTCTCACGGGAAAGCATTTGAAGCTAGAGCGAACATAGAGAAATAGCAAAAAAAGCCAGCACAGGGCTGACTCCTTTGTGATATATCCGATAAAAATATTATATCATAGAGGAGGCCGAGGCATGACACCAGAGCAGGTAAAAGAAAAACTAGAGGGCGTTAAGTGGATAAGCAAGGAAATCAAAGGCTTATATTTGGAATTGGAGGCCCTGGAAGGTGGTATTATCAAAAAGCCAACACTAAGCCATAGCAGGATACAGGCAAGCAGAGAGAACAAGACAGAGAACAATCTTATAAGTGTTCTAAAACTAAAAGAGGATACGCTTCAGAGGATTGAGCGACTTACTGAAGAGAGAATGGAAATATCTAGGCTGATTGATAAGTTGGTCAATCCGCTTGAGCGTTCTGTTCTAAGACTTTTTTATTTGAATAATCTAGACGCTTGGCAGGTTGCTGAGGAAATAGATAAATCAAAGACTACAGTATATCGAGTAAAGCAGGAAGCTATAGAACACTTGAGCAAGGTGGAAGGAGCGAACTAATGGAGCTGGATAAGTTTAAAACGATGATGAACGTCAGAAAGCGGATGACTTACTTTCTACGATTCCAGAGGATGGCAGGAAGTGAAAACCAAGTTACGATAGATGAAGAGGCTTGGAAACTTATCTTACCTGATCAGTGGAATTTGAGCGGTGAGCATGAAAAAGCAATCCGTGAGGGGTTGGAAATATTCGCCCAAGACATCAATGGCATAGAGAACAAGCGAGCCAGAAAATACTTTATTATCCATTATTGCTATATGAGAAAGAAAACAATGAGCGAATGCGTAGAAATGGCAGGTACTAGCTCCACTAGTTATCACCGATACAAACAGATAGCCGTCTTAAACTTTGCGAGAATCCACCAGAACGGAGAGCTAGAAGTGTATAAGTAGGCGTTTGTGGTGTTTTGTTGAGAAATGTTGAGATTTAAGTGAGGGGGGATGACATGATTGAATATTTTTTGATTGATTTGGAGAATATCCAATTAGAGGGTATGGAGATAGATTTAAACATGGATTTTGAAATAGATGTTGACCTTGATGATTTAGATTTAACCTTACTACAAGAATTAGAAGCGTAAATGTTGGCAAATGTAGGCGTAGGCTTCATATTCGCCCCCTCTTTTGCTTTGTTTCGTACTGGAGAACTAAAACACCACGGTTAAACTACAAGCCCTTAGAAACGAATCTGGGGGCCTTTTGTGAGGTCATAATCTTATAAACCACGCGCTTCATGGTATAATATACCTATCAGCAACCAGCAATAAAAAAAGCACGTTTGACCGTGCTAGTTTCTTGCCTGCTGAACTCGTCAAATCCTAGCCCTTTTGTGGGGCTTTTTTTGCTCCCCTTTTTGCGTACTTTGGGGGAGCAAGTAGTAAAAAGTAATGTTAGTGATTTTTGTTAAAAAGCGCGTGATATAAGGGTTAGGAAGCCTTAAGGAAACATAAAATAAGCAGTTTTTGATTATACTACAAAA
>BNJU01005124.1_pt1 | contig 12155 bp, 4 predicted proteins | sample 8539281 | NCBI WGS metagenome assembly BNJU01 (sample SAMD00202456, study PRJDB9452) | human saliva metagenome | isolation source: human saliva | place: Japan
ACCAGAAGTGCCAGCTTTCTTATCGGCTGTAATTTTCCAAGTTTGGCTACCCGCAGCATCTGCAACAGCTTTCAATTGATCTTCTGTTGCAGCTCGGCCAGTAGTAGCAGTACCATTCCAAGTTGTATTAGATAAACCACCAATAGTATTAGCCGTACCGTTAACTGTAACACCACCGATATTAGCAGTTTTACCTGTAATAGCACCCGTTGTACCATCGATAGTTACAGCATTTGCACCAGAGCCTAATGTCACTTTATCGTTGAGTTTTACATCATAAATAGTATGACCATCAGCAGCTGTAGTAGATGTAAGTGTTACATTACCTTTTGTAGCATTAGCTGCTTCACCAGTGTTAGCAGTAATTTTAGTTTTAGCTGCTTTTTTAGCTGCATTGATAGCATCTGCTACGTTTTGAGCTGTTGCTACACCATCCGTAGTTGGACCTGTAACTGTACCATCTGTACCAGCTGTAATAGTAGCTGTATTTACATCGTATTTAACAACGCCTGCATCATCGATAGAGGCTGTTGTTAACGTACCATTCTTGAAGTTTAGACCATCTGCCAAGGAAATTTGTTTTGCTGCACCATCGTTTGCTTTATAGGACAAGTTTGTCTTGTTCGCAATCTTAGTACCATCGATAGTTACCTTGTAATCCTTAGTTGTACCATCTGCACTTGGAGTACCTATAACAGTCAACGGATTATCCGCATCAGTTGTATCAGTACTTACTGTAACTGCACTTACCGCAGATTTCTTAACCTCTGCTTCAGATACTTTTACAGTTAAGTTTTTACCATCTGCATCAGTTGTTACGTATTTACCATCGCCTTTGATACCAAATGTATCATCTTTAAGATTTACTACACCGGCAGATGTATTAGTATCTCCAGCAAATTTCAAGTTGATTGCATCAGTGCTTGCTTTAGCAGCATCCGCTACCGTTTTCAATTGATCTTCTGTGGCAGCACGACCAGTTGTAGCAGTACCATTCCAAGTTGTATTACCAAGGCCTGTTACATATTTGTTCGTACCATCTACTGTTACGCCGCCAATATTAGCAGTTTTACCAGTAATCGTACCTGTAGTGCCATCTATTGTTACAGCATTTGCACCAGTACCTAATGTCACTTTATCGTTGAGCTTTACGTCGTAAATAGTGTGACCATCAGCCGCCGCACTAGATGTTAATGTAACATTACCAGTCGTTGCATCAGCTGCTTCACCGTCATTTGCAGTGATTTCAGTTTTCGTAGCTTTTTTAGCCGCATTGATTGCATCCGCTACATTCTTAGCTGTTGCCACACCATCTGTAACAGGGCCTGTAACAGTGCCATCTGTACCAGCTGTAATAGCAGCTGTTTTTACATCATATTTAACAACGCCTGCATCATCGATAGTAGCAGTTGTTAACGTGCCATCTTTAAAGTTCAAGCCATCAGCCAAGGATACTTGTTTAGCTGTACCATCATTTGCTTTATAAGACAATTTAGTCTTCGTAGCAACTTTAGTACCGTCAATAGTCACCTTGTAATCCTTAGTTGTGCCATCTGTACTTGGTGTGCCTATAACAGTCAACGGATTATCCGCATCAGTTGTATCAGTACTTACTGTAACTGCACTTACCGCAGATTTCTTAACCTCTGCTTCAGATACTTTTACAGTTAAGTTTTTACCATCTGCATCTGTAGTTACGTATTTACCATCGCCTTTGATACCAAATGTATCATCTTTAAGATTTACTACACCAGCAGATGTGTTTGTATCGCCAGAGAACTTCAAGTTAACTGCATCAGAGCTTGCTTTAGCAGCCTTATTAATAGCGTCGGCTACGTTCTTAGCAGTTGCTAAGCCATCATCACCTGTAACAGAAGCAGTACCTGCAGCATCGCTGTTGATAGTAGCACGTTTTGTAGATACCTCTACAGTATCGCCATTCATCTTCGTAGAAATGAAATCACCAGTAGCACCTTTTACATTAAATGCTACATCACCATCTTTTAAGGATTGACTAGAAGCTGTACCGCTATCTGCACCAAGGGAAATATTACGAGCTACGGCAGTCGCAGCATCATTAATCTTTGTCTTAGTAGCTGTATTAATGTCATAGGATACTTTACCATCTGCAGCAACAGTAGCCACCGTAGTATCACCATTAATGAAGTTTAGACCTTTAGCTAAAGATACCTTTTTGAGCATTTGCATCTGTATCGTTATTTGCACGATATGTTAAGTCAGTTTTACCAGCGAGTTTCGTTGTATCGATACCAATGGCATAATTTTTAGAGTTAGTACCTGCTGTTGAAGTCACAGTAATAGGATTATCGGCTTGTGTATCTTGACTTACTGTAACAGCATCAACAGCTAAATCTTTCACCTTAGTCGCATCAACAGCTACTTTTACACCCGTTGCTGTAGCAGACGTACTTACAAGATTTCCATCACCAACAACGGCAAAGGATACATCACCATCTTTAAGATATTTATTACCAGTAGATCCAGTATCACCAGTGAGACCAATACCTTTAGTAGTAGCATTTACCGTATTATCATCTAAACCAACAGTAACAGTTTGACCATTTACAGTTGCAGTTACACCATTAGCACCAGCCACATTAAGTTTTTGGTTTTTAAGATCAATAGTCCCATTATTAGTGCCATCTGTAATATTTAGATTTTGAGACAAGTTAGCAACAGCTTGCTTAACATCACCAATATTTGCTGCATTAGTATCAGTTGTACCACCACTAGCAACATTAGTAATTGTTTTGTTACCTCCGTTGATACCATCAGTTTTATCAATAGAGATACCGCCTACCGTTACTTTATCTGTTGTAATGCCAGTACCTGTAATAGCAGTAGTACCATTTGTTAAGCCAGATGTGTTCATTACTGTGTTACCAGCAGTAATAGAATCTACTGTAAGATCTTTCTTTGTGGCTACAGTAATTTTCTTTTTATCTGTACCATCTTGAGTGATTAAAATATTATCACCATTGATAAGATCTACTGTGTCCCCACCTTGTACAGTTGTTTATCAGTTGTGCTGGAATTTGTTGTAAGATTCCATGCCGCACCAGCTTTAGCTGCATCAGCTGCTTTATTGATAGCATCGGCTACATTTTTAGATGTTGCTAAGCCATCATCACCTGTTACAGATGCTGCACCTGTATTGGCATCGCTAGTAATAGCTGCACGCTTAGTGGAAATTTCAACAGTGTTGCCATTCATCTTCGTAGACACTAAGTCACCTGTAGCACCTTTCACATTGAATGCTACGTCGTTATCTTTCAAAGATTGGCTAGATGCTGTGCCACTATCTGCACCAAGAGAGATGTTGCGAGCTACTGCTGTAGACGCATTATCTACTTTAGTTTTTGTAGCTGCATCAAGACCTACTGTAACAGTTTGGCCATTTACAGTTGTAGACACACCATTCGTACCGGAAACAGTAAGTTTTTGATTCTTAAGATTTACAGTACCATCTGTAGCACCATCAGAAACAGTAAGATTTTGAGACAAGCCATCTACAGCTTTATTGATAGAATCCGCTACATTTTTAGCAGTCGCTAACCCATCTGTAGGGCTATTTACTTTAGCTTTACCATAAGCATCATTAGTAATAGTTTCAGTAGCAGTAGAAATAGTTACAGTACCATTTGTACCTACCGTAGCTTTTGTAAAAGTACCATCTGTAAAGTTTAACCCGTTTGCCAAGGACACTTTGTTCGCATTAGCACCATTAGCTTTATATGTTAATTGTGTTTGATTAGCTAATTTTGTTGTATCAATACCAATTGCATAGTCCTTAGTATTTATACCTGTTGTTGGTGTAATTGTAATAGGATTATTTGCCGTATTAGCTTTGCTAACAGTTACTGCGCCTACAGCTAAATCTTTTACTTTAGCAGAATCAACAGCTACTTGTACACCTGTAGCAGAGGCCTTAGTAGTAACTAGATTGCCATCACCAGCCACTTTAAAGGTTGCATCACCGTCTTTAAGATAATTAAGACCTGTAGATCCTGTATCACCTGTTAAACTAATACCTTTAGTCGTAGCATTTACCGTATTATTGTCTAGACCAACAACAAGACTACCATTATTCGTACCCACTAAATCAGTTCTAATACCATTAGCACCAATTACTTTAGTGGACTTTCACTAAGCTTAATACTGCCAGTTTTAGAATTTGTATCTAATTTTAATGTCACGTCAGATACAGCATTCTTAACATCTGTAATGTTAGCTGCATTAGTACCTACGTTACCACCGCTAGAAACATTGGTAATTTTCTGTCCCCCTGCACTAATAGCATCTGTACCAAACTTGACAGTTCTTGTACCATTTTTTGCAGTTAACCCATCACCAGAAATAATTACATTTTTAGCACTAGAAGGTAACCCCATTTGTAGTGTTGTATTACTTAATACATTATTGCCTGCTTTAAATGAATCGCCAGTAAAGGTTCTACCTGTTACAGCACCATTTGAACCATCTAAAGTAATTTGGTTACCACCATAAGAAACCGTAACAGATTTATTAGCTTTCACAGTATCTACAGTAATCGCCTTATTCAAAGAAGTAGTAATTTTTTTGCCACTACGAGTTACTGTAATATTGTTATCCCCACCAAAGATTACAGTATCTGATTTATTGATTACTTCAGGAGCACTAGGATCCCTGTCTGCCGCTAATTTCCACTGATATGCATTGGCTGAAATTGCTTTATTGATAGCATCTGCTACATTCTTAGAGTCAGCCATGCCTGCAGCATTTGCAGAAGCTTGACCATTTATGACATTAATATTTTGTGTTTTACCAGAAATTGTAAGGTTCTGACCGTTGGCAGATGTCATAATATATGTATTATCGCCCTTAAGGCCTAATGTGCTCTTTGCAATATTTACATTACCAGTATTCACATTACCAGAGAATGCAAGGTTAACACTCTTTAATTGGGCTACGTTAACTGCATCTGTATCTTTTGTACCCGCTGCAAGACCTGTAAGTTGACGTGTTACAGTACTACCATTACCAATAGAAACAGCACCAGTTGTACTAGTAAGTACATTGCCATTTAAACCGGAATAAATATCTGTACGGTTTGTATTAGGATTATACCCCTTATTATTAACACCGCCTGCTACATCAGCAACGGAATCACGCCCTAAAGCAACACCACCATCAACGGTAGCTCTAGAATCAGGACCAATAGCAACAGATTTAACTGCACTTGCATTAGCTCTAGTACCAATAGCAATAGAATGTTGAGATGTGGAGTTAACGCGACTACCTATAGCAATTGATTCTAAACCATTAGCTGTCGTAGCAGATCCGATTGCAAGAGCTCTATTACCTGTAGCTTTCGTTGGAGTAGATCCATAAGAACCAATGGCAATGGTTCCATCACTATTTGCTGAAGCACTACCACCTAATGCCACAGAATTATCACCATCAGCCGTTACATTCATACCGACCGCAACACTATTAAATTTATTAGCCGCAGCAGCTTGACCAACTGCTACACCGCCTAAATCAACCTTTGTTCCCTTAGTACCAACAGCAACACCATTTGCACCTTTTGAGGAAGTAGATGCACCGATAGCTATACCATTTTCCCCTGTGACTGAGCTTTCTTTACCTATGGCAATACTGTTATCTGCAGTGGATGAGCTTTGTCCACCAATAGCAACACTATACGCTTTAGTCGCATTGGCTAACATACCAATACCAACACCAGCAGTTCCGCCAGCCTTTGCCCTAGATCCCAATGCAGTAGAAGATCCACCAGATGCTGCAGTACCATGACCAAACGCAGTAGAATCATTACCGGAAGCTATCGCGTCAGCACCCAAAGCCGAGGCATAGCCACCTGTTGCCTGAGCACCACCACCAACTGCCACAGCCGTATCCGCGGACGCAATAGATTTAGCACCTAATGCTGTAGCACTTCCCGATGTAGCTTGTGCTAATAAACCTAATGCAACTGTAGATTGACCTGTTGCATGAGCACCAGCCCCCACCGCTATAGCAGGTAATGCCGGGTTTGCTTCTGCTGCATTTGCTACACTATAATAACCGATTGCAATGGATTGATTACTACCAGAATTCGCCTCATTACCAATAGCTAGGCCATTAGTTTTACCACTAGTTACAGTGCCATCTGCAATAGCTGCAGATGGTTTATCTCCTGGTGCCGCAGCAACATCAATTACGCCTGCAGTTTGAATAGCTAAAGCAGCTAAGATACTAGCTACTACAATTTTCTTTTTCCCTGTTTTATTCTTTGCTATTTCAGATACTACAACGTAGCACTGCTTTGACTTGGACCAAATAACTTTAAATATCTTATTCATACATGTTCCTTCTTTAAATGACTAACCCTCAACTATATAAATTATATGTTCCACACTTCTCTCAGTCTGGAAATAATGAAAGCTACACAGACTTCCATTTATAAAGCCTATCTTTAATTTTACCATAATTTATCTAATTTTCTCAATTTAAAAGTGTATTTTTTGAATATTTACTATTATATCAATTATGTATAGAGTATGCTTAAACACGCAGTATTATCATGATTCATTTATAATTCACCTTAATAAATTGCATATTATATGAATTTTTTTATGCTTCCAATTGAGAATACAAAGAATATTAGATTTCATTATAAAATTAATTATCGTCTAAAAAAATATTCATAAATTATTCCTTATATACAGTTTTTATTGATAATTTTATTAATTATTAAATTAGAATTTTTCAGACTATTTTTATTTTTACAGATATAGCTTTAATAAACTATTTTTATTTTCACACTAAAAAGAGCCCCCTCATTTGAGGAAGGCTCTTTACATTTTTACATATCCATTCAGATCGTATACATAGTTTTTACTATATATTTAATATGATTATGCTTTATTTGCCAACAATTGATTAACTGCTGCTTTCAACGCATCAATTTCAGATTGTTGTTGTTCAAGCTTGGATTTGTACTCTTCATTTTGGGAACGCAAGTGACTTACTTCATCTTGCATTACGTAGATAGAGCTGATAGGACCAGCTTTATAACGTTCTGGAATAGCATCTTTTCTATCACGGCTACCACCAAATTTATGAGTTACACCAGCATTAATCATGTTATGGCTAGAGCCAAGTGTAACACCAATATTGAACATAGTATCTTCAGTTTTGTAATGGGCAAGACCGATTGCACCAGCTGTTTCACCACGGTAGTTACCAATACCAGCCATGATTTGTGTTGGTTCCAATGGATCGTATTGGATTGGTTTCAACGCTGCCATAGCTGCCGCATGAGCACCAACACGTTGTGTTTCAACGCCTACGCGATTAATAGCTTCTTGTAAGCCTGCTTGTGCGCCTTTCAATTGGCTAACGTTTACTGCATCTGTATCAGCTGTACCAGGTGCTACGCCATGAATTTGGTTACCACCATTGTTCAAGCCATCTACAGTAAGGGATACAGGGCTAGCTGCAGCGTTTGCAGGATTAATAGTCATGCCTGCACCATTAACTGTTGTAGCGTTACCAGCTGCATCTTTTACAGTTGTACCAGCAGGAGTAATCTTAGTGGATGGACCATTTTCATCACCTACAGTTACACTGTTAAGACCTTTCACGTCTTTAGCTAGGCTATATGTGAAAGTAGTATTATCTTGTTTAACTTCAAGGTTATCACCAGCATGGAATTTAACAGTATCGCCACCTTGTACTTTTTCAACAGTACCACCAGCTGCAGTTACATTCCATGAAGAAAGATCTTTAACTTGTTGTTTACCAGCATCTGTTAAGTTGCTCAAATCTTGATTTGCTGCATTATCGATTTTTGCTTTTGTTACATCATCGATTTTAACAGTTACATCTTCATCATTAGCTACCGTTGTTAAACCGTTTTCGCCTTTGATGTTGAATTTCACATCACCAGTGCTTAATGATTTCTCTTTAGTAGAACCAGTGTTACCACCTAAGGAAATCTTACGACCGATAGCTTCTGTGTTTTTATCGATTTGAGCTTTGTTTGCTGCAATATCACCAGCATTTTTAGTGATGTTAGCTTTATTTTCTGCTACTTGGTCATCAACTTGTTTCAATTGATCTTCAGTTGCTGCACGACCACTTACAGGTTGTGTTACACCTGGAGTCCAAGTTGTATTAGTCAAGCCTGTTACTTGAGGAGTTTCTACACCATTTGTAGCCTTAACTTTTGGAGCTGTAATAGTGTCGTTAGCAGTTACAGTATCAAATGTTACATCTTTATTAGTAGCAATAGTGAAATCTTTGCCATTTTGTGTAATGGAGATGTTTTTACCATCAATAAACTTAACTGTGTTACCACCTGCAACTTTTTCAGCAGTGTTACCATTAGCTACTACATTCCATGCGGATAAATCTTTAACTTTTTGTTCACCAGCTGGAGTCAAGTTGTTCAAATCTCGAGTTGCCGCATTATCAATTTGATTTTTTGTAGCAGCATCTAATTTAACAGTTACATCGTCGCCATTAGCTTCAGTAACGATACCATTTTGTCCTTTAATATTGAATTTCACATCGTCTGTGCTCAAGGATTTTTTAGTTGTATCACCATTATCGCTACCTAAATAGATTTTACGAGCGATAGCTGCTGTATTTTTATCAATATTGTCTTTATTAGTTGCAATATCTCCAGCATTTTTATTGATAGCGTCTTTGTTAGCAGCAATATTTCCTTTATTTGCTGCTACTTGATCATCAACTGCTTTCAATTGATCTTCAGTTGCTGCACGACCAGATACTGGTTGTGTTTGACCTGGAACCCAAGTTGTATTAGTTAAGCCACTCACTTCTGGAGCTGTAATTTTTTGGTTTACAGTAACGTTATCAAATGTTACATCTTTCTTAGTAGCAACCGTGAACTCTTTACCATTTTGTGTAATGGAAACATTATCACCATCGATGAATTTAACTGTATCGCCACCTTGAACCTTTTCAGCAGTACCGTTGTTAGCTACTACATTCCAAGCTGCTAAAGCTTTAACTTGTTGTTTACCATCTGGAGTCAAGTTGCTCAAATCTTTGTTTGCTGCGTTATCGATTTGGTCTTTAGTATCATCATCAAGTTTAACAGTTACATCTACGCCATTAGCTGCAGTTGTAATACCATTTGCACCTTTGATATTGAACTTCACATCACCTGTGCTCAAAGATTTTTCAGCTGTATTACCGTCATCACTACCTAAAGATATTTTACGAGCAATCGCTGTTGTATTATCAGCAATATTTTGTTTATTAGTAGCTACTTGATTATCAACTGCTTTCAATTGATCTTCTGTAGCCGCACGACCAGGTACAGGTGTTGTTTGACCTGGAGTCCAGTCTCTATTAGTTAAGCCTGTTACTTGAGGTGTCACTACTCCTGTTGTAGCGTTCACAGTTGGAGCTGTAATTGCTTGCGTAGCTGTTATGTTATCAAAGGTAACATCTTTCTTTGTGGCAATTGTAAAGTTTTTACCAGCTTGTGTAATTTCGATGTTGTCACCATCGATGAACTTAACAGTGTCGCCACCTTTAACATCTTCAGCAGTACCATTGTTAGCTACAACTTTCCAAGCAGCTAGATTTTTAACCTTTTGCTCACCTGCTGGATTCAAATTGCTCAAATCTTTGTCAGCAGCGTTATCGATTTTATCTTTAGTAGTATCATCAAGTTTAACAGTTACATCATCGCCAGAAGCAACCGTAGTTAAACCATTAGCACCTTTAACATTGAATTTTACATCGCCTGCGCTCAAAGATTTCTCTGCAGTAGAACCACTATTACCACCTAAGGAAATTTACGAGCAATTGCAGTTTTGTTAGCTTCTGCTTTATCGTCTGTTTTCTTCAATTGAGATACATTGACAGCATCTTTATCTGCTACACCATCAGCTACGTTAGTAACTTTCATGTCGCCTGCATTGATGCCTTTGTCGCCATCAATTTTTACAGTTGGATTACCTGCAGCATTGTTGAAAGATGCACTGTTCAAGCCAGTAAGCTCTTTCTTCAAGGACACAGAGATATTTTTATCATTTCTAGCAACTGTAATATTATCATCGCCAGAGAAATCTACTTTATTACCTTTTTCAACTGTTACTGGTGTTGCTTCACCATTAGCAGAAAGATCCCAAGTATATTTGTTTTGATCGATAGCATTATTAATTGCTTCTGCTACATTCTTAGCATCTGCCATGCCAGCTGTACCTGCAGCTTTACCATTTGTTACAGTAATATCTTGTTTTTTACCAGCAATTGTAATTTTCTTACCATTAGCTGTAGTTTCAATGTATGTGTTATCGCCATTTACAGCTAATTTGCTATTTGCTAAATTCACATCGCCACTACCAGTGTCGCCTGTGAAAGCAAGGTTAACGCTCTTCAATTGTGCTACGTTAACAGCATCTGTATCAGCTGTACCAGCAGCTACATAGTTAATTTGGCGAGTTTGATCTGTTGTACCGATAGCAACACCACCTAATGTAGATGTTAAAGTTGCACCCGTTAAGTTAGCATATGTATCAGTACGACCAGTATTAGCATTATAGCCTGCTACACCTGCAGCTGTACTAGCCACAGATTTAGAACCAATAGCTACGCCATTAGCTGTCGTTGCACTCGCACCATCACCAATAACTACAGATTTTTCTGCAGCCGCAGTTGTAGATGCATTTGGACCAATAGCAATGGAGTTAGTTGCTGTTGCGCCTGTATTATCCGCATTTGGAGTATCAGTAGATTTAATAGATACATATTTATAAGCAATTTGATCCACGATAGCAGCTAACTGAGAACCGTTGATTGCATCTGTAGAAGTAGCACTTACTTCACCTGGAGCCACGTTTTTCAACTGACGTTCATAACCTGCCGCACCGAAGGATACAATATCACCTTCTAAAGTTTTATCGCCACCAGCCCATGTTGCTGTAATGCCATTTGGCAATGTATAGCTAGATTGTTTTGTACCTGGCTTATCTGTAGTAGAACCACCACCAAGAGCAACAGAGTTATCACGATTTGCTTTCGCACCGGTACCGATAGCGATGGCATTTGTTACAGAATCATTATCGGCAGCACTTGTATTAACACCTGTTAAAGCACCTGCAATACGATTTTTAGAGTCAGCACCTGTACCAATAGCAATACCAGCATTACCAGATTGCCCCTTAGTACCCACTGTGATACCGATATGGTCTGCTGTAGCATTATTATAATCACGCCATTTAATTTCATAACCTGTTAAAGCTTTTACCGCATCAGAAACAGTACCAACAGTAGCTCTACCTGTATTAATATCGGTATAAACAGCTCTTGTACTTGTCATTCTATCAGCGTCATCACCACCAATAACAATGGACGAATGGCCTAACGCTTTTGTATTACCACCAATAGCAATACTTTGGTCACCTATAACGGTAGCCCCTTGCCCCGGTAATGCACCACCACCAATGGCAATACCTTGTGAAAATGAAGTACCAGCTTCGTTTACCGCCGCACCAGTACCAATAGCAATCGCAGTACCACCATTTGCAATTGAATTTTTACCTATAGCAACACTTGGTGTATTACCATATAGACCTTTTGAATAAGCATTTTGACCAATAGCAACCCCACCACCAGCAGTCTCTGTTTTTGCATTAGTACCAATTGCAACAACATCACTATTAGGAGCTTTTACATTTGTACCTAAACCAACTGCATTTACACCTGTAACACTAGCATTGCTACCTAAACCGACTGCATTAGCACCTGTAACACTAGCACTGCTACCTAAACCGACTGCATTAGCACCTGTAACACTAGCACTGATACCTAAACCGACTGCATTGGCACCTGTAACACTAGCATTGCTACCTAAACCGACTGCATTGGCACCTGTAACAGTAGCACTTTTACCTAAACCAACTGCATTTGCACCTGTAACACTAGCACCGGTACCAAAGGCAACAGCAGTTGCACTAGCTCCGGTAGGTACATCATTTACAGCCAATGCCACATTAGCATTAATCATAGCCAATGCTGCAAAGATACCAGCTACTACGATTTTCTTTTTACCGCTATTGTTCTTAGCGAATTCAGATACTACTACGTAGCAATTTTTAGATTTGTTCCAAACT
>BNJU01000592.1_pt1 | contig 12143 bp, 14 predicted proteins | sample 8539281 | NCBI WGS metagenome assembly BNJU01 (sample SAMD00202456, study PRJDB9452) | human saliva metagenome | isolation source: human saliva | place: Japan
TGCAGCTGCTAAAATTTATTCCTGGAGAGATTATATCGACTATCTTGACCGCAATCGTATGCTGATGGATTCAATAGAGAATGCAAGGCTACGCCAACAGGCTGTCAACCAGTTTATCTCTGCCGACCAAAGCGTAGCGGAAAAAGTACATCATTATCGTCCTCAAACCTATAGCCTGTCACTCAACAAACAGTTGAGTCCGCGATGGATTTTTGGTACAGGATTAATCTACACAAGATTGAAGTCTGAATTTGAGAATCCTTTCAATGATGCAAAATTGAAAAGAACGCAAAAAATAGATTATATAGGTATACCATTGCACATGACCTATCAAGTGTGGAATAAAGGGAGGCTGAATACTTATGTCACAGGAGGAGTAACTTTTGAAATGCCAGTTCACAGTTCTCTTACCAAAGAGTTTGTCATCACGTCGGATTCCTCGTTCACCATGAGAGGGACTATCCACCCGCGTTATCAATGGTCCGTGAATGTCGGCTTGGGAGTACAATACCAGATTTTCAAACCTTTCAGTTTTTATCTGGAGCCTGGGCTTTCCTACTACTTTAAAAATGGAAGTGGTATTCAAACATACAGAACTGAACATCCGTTTATGTTCAGCATACCTTTTGGGTTAAGATTAACATGGTAATCATCAAATAAATATAGTATATGAGTCACTTGAATTTAACAAAAAGTCTATTGGCATTTAGCCTGCTTGGGACCATAACAGCGTGTTCATCAGAAAGCACTGTTATCGGAAATGTCAAAGTATCAAATGTCGTTACCTCTGATTGCAAGACGTCCGTATCCAAGAAAGATACTCGCCCCGAGTATCTTACGGATTTTTACAGTACAAAAACGACATTGAGTATGCTTATGGGAAATGACAATACGGTTACAGCTCAGTTTCTTGACGTGATGGATAATTGTACAATTGGTCAATTGAACGTGGATATTACTTGTGTAGAAAACAAAATCATAATCATTCTCTACCCAGACCGTGACATGCTCACTGATTGTGTCTGCCTGTATGATGTGAACTTCAAAATCAGAGATTTATTTCCCGGAAATTATCAGTTAGAAATATTTCAGACAACCACGAACAAGCAGACGAACTCATCCAACAGAATCTATCATGGTACGGTGACTTTGGATTCCAATAAGGTAGTGAGGCTGGCCATGACCCGTTAGGGGAGCCTCAGAGATAATAAAACTAAGACGGTGCGTAATCATATACGCACCGTCTTTTGTATAGATAAGTCTGTAGTATTCCAAAAATATTTTGGAAAAATGAGCAGTCATTTGCATGGATTGGTATCTTTTATTTTGACGGACATGCAGAGCCGTTTTAGATTGTTTAACCAATTAACAGATACATCAATGCAAGCAAGACACTTGGATAGGAAAAGATATTTTGAGGATTCTGCCATCACTTCTTCCCTTTTCTACCTGCCATACATCAGGAAGTTTCATCCGATAACCTCATGCAGCAAAATATTGGAAATTGGGTGTGGCGAGGGAGGAAATCTGAAACCTTTTGCAAATATTGGCTGCCAAGTCTTTGGTGTAGACATGGCACAGATACGAATAGAGCAGGCACGTCAATTCTTTTCAGAAGAAAAATTGAAAGGTCATTTTGAAAGTGGCGACTTCCTTGAATATCCGACTCCAAGTGAAGATGATAAGTTCGATATAGCAATCTTGCATGATGTTATTGAACATGTGCCCGACAAAATTGCATTCTTAAGCCATATTCGCAAGTTTCTAAAAGAAGATGGCATCTTGTTTCGTGGCTTTTCCTGCATGGCAGATGCCTTTTGGTGGACATCAGCAAATATGTCGCAATAAGACATGGTCTAAAGTCCCGTACTTCCATCTCCTTCCGAATCCGCTGTATCGCTTTATCCTGAATAGGCTGGCAGGAGAAGAAGAGTCGATGGTAAGTGAACTTATATCGATAAAGAATACCAAATGTCCGATTGAACGATTTGAGAAAGTAGTTAAGGCGACAGGTTTATCTGTATGCAATCGTCAGCTATGGCTTATCAATCCTCACTATCAGCAGAAATTCGGATTACAGCCTCAAAAACTTTGTCGGGGCATTTCCTATATTCCCTTTTTCAGGAATTTCTGTTCTACTTCTTGTTTTTATTTGTTGAAACTTGGATAGTTTTTCTAAAAAACGTGCAACAGAATGGGATGAGTTTTTTCGCAATACTCAGTAAGCATGGAAAACTGATAGAATAGTAAAGGAAAAATCATATTTCTTCATGGAAGTATGTTCTATCTAATTTTTAGCCCTTTTTGATTAGTGCAAATATGATGTTCGTTTTAAGATGAGTAAATTGCCTTCTGGTAATTATAAACTAAAGGTGTACTATGCTAACCCAAATATGAAATATGATGAATCTAATATTGCATATAATGGACAAGTAAATATTGTTCAGAATAGAAAAGTCTCTGTAAAATTCAATCCAGAAGTAGGTTTACCTGAGAATTAAAAATGTAGGTGGCTATTCAAAATATGGCACTTGGGCTGGTATATATCAGGTCAAGTGCCATGTAGTATTGTCAATATGCCATCTTCATCTTATCTTTTTCTCTATAGTTATTTTTTAGTATCCTCTCTATTTCTGACTCCTTATAGAGTATCTTCCCTGCAAACTGCGTGTAGGGAATAATCTTCCTGTCCCGATAGTCCTGCAGGGTGCGGGGACTGATATACAGCCTCTCGCATACTTCTTTACCTGTGAGGAAGTGCTCACCGCCAAAGAGCGGCTTGTGTGTCTGTGCCACTTCCTTAATTCTCTTGCTTACTCCGCTGATGGCGGACAGCACCACCTGCATATCATCCGCTTCCATGTTCAGGTCCTTTACTGATTCCATAATACCCTTGTCTTATTTGTTATTCTTTATTCTGTCTGTTTTCGATTTCTCCGATTTGGTTTGGAGCAATAGCTCCACATCCTCACACCTGTAATAGCACTTATGCCCGATTTGCGAGAAAGGTAGTACACCTGTATCCCGGTAGTGCTGCAAGCTGCGCTTGCTGATGTTCAGCAGTCGGCACACATCGCCGTTGTGCAGCCAATCCGTGTGTCTGCTCTGTTCCCCGAATGCCTTGTGGCAGGTCTCGGCAAGACTGAGTATCTCGTTCTTCAACCTTGCCCAATTTGAATCCGTAATGATAAAATATCCCATAGTTTTATTGTTATTTGTTTGTAATTTCTTATTATTTTGCGTCTTACCGCACATTTCAGCCTGCAAAAGTAGGATGTGTTTTCCATACCTCAAAGCAACAGGGAAGAGCAGGGAAATATAGGGAACTTGAAGGAAAAGACAACATATCTTATCGGTTGCCTTTTTCGCATTATTCTTTGATTTCTTCTTTCACTGTTTATCCTATATGAAGGATAATCCCAATCGGCGCAAAATACAGCAAACATAGGCAATACACACATTTCTGTCTTTAGCTGTAGCTATAATTCCCAACTCTGTTTTCCACAAAAATCCCATTTTCTTGTCCTGCCACGACAAAATATACATGTGAACTTTATAGCAGACAGACGCAACATTATGCAAGCACTCTCCGAATGCTTGGAACTTTGACATTCTCTTGATAACTTCACTCTCGGAAACCAAACTAAGCATATAATGAAGAAGAATGCAGATAAAGGCAATTCAGTGGGCGAAAATAATACGCCCAAGCAAAGGAAGACTTCCTCCAAAAATGGTGAGATAGAAACCTATCTCTCCTCTCGCTATGAGTTCAGATACAACACGGTATTGGGACGAACCGAATACCGCAGAATGAATAGCAGCGATTTCACAAAGGTGGGTCGCTATGAAATCAACACGCTTCGCAGGGAACTTGACAACGATGTGGGGATTATCACATCTTCCGACAAGCTCTATTCAATTATTGAGAGTAGCTTCTCTCCACGTGTCAATCCCATACAGGAGTATTTCAAAAGGTTGCCATTGGTGGATTTGAGCAGTAATGCTTTCTTTTCACTGAAAGCCATTCTGGAACTAGCAAGCTTTGTGGCATCGGTAAACGGCAGCGACTTTCTGAAAGACCCCACGGACAGTAGACGATTTTTGCTATTTGCTTAGCAGTCGATGTAGTAGCTTTGTGTCGTAAGTTCGTAGTATGAGTAAATACTACAAGATGCAATTGATTATCAGTTCCTTAGCACAAAATAGTATGTAGTAAGAAGAAAGATGAAAAAGTTTGGAGAGAAAATCAAAACAAGTCAAACTTAAAATGAAATAGAAATGGAAAAGAAAACTATGATGAGCGACAAAGACCTTTCATGGTTCTTGGGTGTGGAAGATGAAACAGAGAACGAATCTACTTCACAAGAAGCGACTGCGGTTCCTGAAAGAGAAAGACGAACAAACAAGCAGGACACAGAGATTTCCATGCACTCTGAGCCTGCACGGAATGCTGAGAACGTAACCGTTCAGAAACGCATCAGTGCCAAGATGAGAAAGAAAACACTTGAAGCCTACAAGCAAACCTATCTTGTGCCGACCAAGTTAAACAACCGGAAGGCAGTCTATCTGAGCAGGGAGACACAGGAGCGTGCCGACTTCATCGTGCGTAGATTAGGCGACAGGGGCAGCAACCTTTCAAGCTTTGTGGAGAACATCGTGCGTCAGCATCTGGAGGAATATGGTGAAGACATAGAGAAATGGAGAAGATTGTAAGCCGTAAGAAAAGGTAGACGGTTTCTGGAAAAAGGTCTACCCTTTCTTCAAAATAGGTCTACCTTTTCAGGCAAATAGGTCTACCTTTTTTGCTAAAAGGGTCTACCTTTTCTTCTTCAGCTTAGTTCTCTATGAGAATGCCACGAATGCAGTTAGTCATAGAATGCACGGCATTCGTTTTTAGGTTATAAAACGTTTTAAGTGTAAATGGTTGGTTCGGTAGCATTGCAAGACGTCAGTTTGTACCCACAAACTGCGCCCAGCTCCCCTCATCAGACTATCGGGGAGATAAGACCGTAATCACTCCGTTCTCATCGGTCAGCATTCAGAAATTAAGTAACAACAAATTATCTATAATGATTAACTTTCAAAGGAAACTTATATGAATAGATACAAAGGAAAAGCTGCCCGATGGCAGCCAAAGGATAAGGAAGAACAGCAGATGAACAAGACAGAGTTCATCAAGGTAAGATGCACCTTAGAGGAAAAGTAACGTATCAAGTCAAAGGCGGAAAGTGCGGGGCGTAAGTTTTCCGATTACTGCCGTGAAATGCTCCTAAATGGAGAGGTGGCAGCCGTTCCCAAGATGACTGCCAATGAGAGGGGGAAGCCATTGCCATACTTCAGCATACAGGACGGTTCTATGGGCAGATTTCTAACCTTATCAAGGTTAAGGATGAAAGGTGGGTACATATCACTAAGAACCTTTCGCTATGTGCCAAAGAGGCATTTAAGCGATTCTACGACCCCAAATTTCGTGTAGACGATGAGATATATAAGGTCTTAAATATGACAAGAGATGATAGGAAAGTGTAAGGCAATAGCGCATGGTAGCAATGCGCTGGAGTATATTTTTCGGGAGGGCAAGCTTGGCAATCGGCTTGTCTTTCACAATCTTTGCAGCAGGGAACCGAAGGTTATCTACGAGGAAATGAAAGTGGTCAGCGATTACAACACACGATGCAGAAACAAGTTCCTCCGCATCGAAATCGGTATAGCACCACAGGACGAGAAAAGACTGCCTGTATCCGAGCTTATGGGAATAGCTCATCTGTTTGCCAAGCGAATGGGATTTGACAACCACCAATGGGTAGCGGTAACGCACAAGGACACTGATAATAGACACATTCACATCATTGCCAACCGTATCAGTCTGTACGGAGAGGTCTATGACACTACTTTTGTGAGCAACAGGGCAGCGAGAGTGGCGGAGGAAATAAGCAGAGAGAAAGGCTTGACTATCGCAAAGGAGGTCAAGGCGGAAAGGAAGCATCAGAAAGCAAAAGCCAATCCTACGAGAGAGCAAACAAAGAAAGAGGTGCAACAAATCTGTTATGCCCTGCTTGACAAATACAAAGGAACAGGTATCACAGGACACTCCATGTTCCTTTATGAATTGAACAAAAGCGGCATTATTATAGAGCGTATGAAGAACAAGCAAGGTAATGTCTATGGCTTGAAATTCTCATACGCAGGGCAATCCTTCAAGGCATCCGAAATCGGCAGGGAGTTCGGCTACCATTCCTTGCAGAAGAACTTTGAAGCAAGTAACAAGGAAGAACCAAAGAAAACATATCAAATAATACAAGAGGCAACAGAAAAGAAAGAACAACCTGATGCAGGCTATCAGCTTGTGCCTCCAAGCCATTCGTACACACCGCCTACAAAAGCAAACGAAACTTCACCTATTGCACAAGCCGTAGGAAATGTAGCAAGCACTGTCTTGAATGCTGCAGAAGAAATCATTTCCGGAGCAGGTGGGTTAATCAATCCACAGACATACGGCGATGACTACGCCGAGACAGCATGGCAACACAGACTTAGAAACCAAGCCAAGAAAAAGAAGAAAATAAGAAGAGGACTGTGATGGTAAATACATTAAAGATCTGAAATAAACTATTGGAAACTATCCATCGTAAATAAATTAGGCGATGGTGCAAATAACACATGATAATTGCCTTCAAAAATTACACACTGTGAATTTCTAAAAAAACACACCAAATAATTGGTCTAAATATTATTTTGTTTATATATATTGTAATTTAAATACGAAAAAGCTAAATATAATTTGCGGAATTAATTTTTATTTGTACCTTTACACCGTATAACAGATAAATTCAACGATTATGATAGCAGAATTCAGCATTGAGAATTTTTTCTCCATCAAATCGGCTCAGAAAATCAGTTTTGAGCCATCGGCAGATACTTTTATGTCTGATGAGTATTCGTATGAAGTTAAAGAAGGGGTAAGATTGCTGAAAGTAGGCATCATCTATGGTGCCAATGCTTCCGGTAAAACAAATATATTAAACGCCATCGAATTCTTCAAAATGTTGGTTTTGAGAATGCCTAAAGATCGGAATGAGAAAACCGGAGTAGTTCCTTTTATGCTGGATAACACTTCGAGGAATGAAACGACAAAGATGTCTATGGTGTTCTATATCAATCAATCGAAGTATATTCTTAGTTTTAAGTTGGATGCAAAGCACATTTATTCCGAGGCATTGATTGTTTATGATTCCATTCGCCCTACCAAATTGTATAATCGAAGTTATGATGTTGCGACAGATTCCACGACCATCGACTTTGGCGTGAATCTGAAAATGACAAAGAAAAGTCAAGATGTGATTTCCGGAAACACAATCAATAATTGCAGTGTGCTTGCCGCATTTGGAAAAAGCAATGTGGAACGCACTAGGCTGAATGATGTGTACGACTATTTTACCAAACAGGTAAAAGAAGTATTGGCTCCTGGTATGCGACTTTCGAGATATGTCAAATCACGATTGGATAAAGACGAAACAGGAGATTTAAAGAGATTCATTTTAAACTTCCTGAAAGCATCCGATTTCAATATAGAAGATGTTGTATTGCACGAGGAGGAAGAACTAATAACCCCTGAATTGGAACAGTTGATTCAGAATGCCCCTATTGATAAAGAGGCAAAGGCAGAAATGCTAAGGAAGGGTAAAATTACAAATACGGAGCTGACCTTCAAGCATAAGGCAGGCGACAAAGTATATGATTTATCGGAAGAATACGAATCCAATGGCACTATGAGGTTCTTGGGAATGGCAGTAATACTGAATTTCTTGTTAAAGACCAATCGATTTGTGTCTATCGATGAAGTAGAAACAAGTATTCACTATGAGCTGTTAGCTTATTTCATAAAAGTATTTTTGGCAAACAGTAACGGAACATCCCAGATGCTCTTGACTACACATGATATCAATCTTCTCAATGAGGATTTCATTCGCCGTGATACGATATGGTTCACTGATAAAGATGAATTCGGAGAAACTAAAATTGTGCGTCTTTCTTCTCTTGGGCTGCATAAGAATCTTTCCCCATACAATGCCTACAAGCAGGGAAAGTTAGTAAAGCTGCCGTTCTTGGGTAGTCAATATATCAACCTAAATGACTAATGATATGGGACGGACAGTAACAAAAAGTATCGCCATCATAGGCGAAGGGGAAACAGAATGGTTCTATTTCGATTCTCTGAGGATTATATGTCGCTATCCCTTCAAGGTTGCGCCAGCTTTTCCACAACATAGTGACATTTATCATATACTGAAATTAGTAGAAACCTATCTGAGCAAGCAATATGATTATATCGTATGCTTGTTTGATATGGACAGACTATTTAAGTATCCCTCTGAAATGCATCTATATCAGCGTGCAAAGAAGAAATATGCTGCAAAGAAATATGTCGGACAGGTGATGTTTGTAGAAACGAATCCTTGCACGGAATTTTGGTTTTTGCTCCACTTCTTACCTAATGTGGTTTGTCGGCGATATGAGAGTTACGAACAACTGCTTCCCGAATTGCAGAAATATATGCCAGGATATGAAAAGACCAAACGGTATTTCATACGTACCAATCTCTATAAATACTTGATAGAGAATGGTAACTTGGAACGAGCGATATCAAATTCTGAAAAGTTGTGCCAACTCTGCAAGGAATCGCCGGAGGATTTGAAGGCATATTCAGAAATACATAAAGCGATTGAATTACTTAATACACTCATTATAAGATAGTTGTTAAAAAGATTAGTTATTTGGCTTCCGTTAAAAACAGGCAGCATCTATTAACCATAAATTAGAAACTTATAATTGACAATAAGCATGGCATTAACATACAGTAGGTTTTTTAAGGTAAAGCATAGGGATTTTGTAAAAAAAGGGGTATATAATGCCTTTTTGGATCAAGACTCCTTGCTTCATATAGATCCGCTTCTTCTGAAAGGAAGTGAGATACCCGAATTTAAGAATGCATATACAGAATTCTTTAACTATTTTAGATTATTTATACCTTTAGTAAAAGCTTCAAAAGCTGACAATCTTCAGGACCGTTTCTTTAATCAAATGGTAAAAAGATTTACTTTCAAGGAAATCCCAAATACAGGATTGGGATTTTCAAAAGGTAATACAAGAGGAAGGGGTATCAGTGGCACTATTTCCATACAACTTGCCCATAGTGCATACACCATCATAAAGGCGGGTATTGAAGATCCTGAAATCTTTGGTTTAATGCAACTAATAGAGGATAATATGGCAGCTGATAGAATCAGTGACATGGCCATTGCCATCCTTCAAAGACACTTTCTTGAGTATACACAAAGAATAGCTCTGGAAATGGGACTAACAACTCATTCTTATACATTCGAGTATGGGGTCATGTTCCAAATCCCTTTCTACAAAGATAAGCCTATTCATTTTATTCCGGAATCATTTTTAGCAATCTTCCCGTTGCACATGATTTTGAAGAGATAGACAATGTGTGTAATTATAATAATCGGCTCAAAAGAAAGATTGCAGAATTGATTGGTGTTAATTGGGCCGAGTACAAGGACTACAAAAAGAAAGATTGGAAGAATCTTATCGTTGGCAATAAAGATTGTTATAAAGCAGCAATTAGTTTCTATAAGAATCTCAATGCAATACCGTATGATTTCACAGCAGACAATAAGAAGCAATACCAAGTTGTATTGCTTCAAGAGCTATTGGACGAGATTCCATTCCAAAAGCCAACTGAGTATGAGAACGAAGAGGAGGAAGTTTATAAGCTCACGCTGGCAATGTGTCATCAATTCAAACATTTAGTTGAACACAATAGGATTTCGGAGTTGTTCTATCGAAATAATCGGACTCCGGACGAAACAGATTGGCAGCTTCTGCTATATACTGTGGCTGATACGTACAAAATAGCAGGTAATTTAGACCTATCTATAACACGAGAGGATAATCCTGGTGTTGGTGAGATTGATTTCCATATAACCAAAGGTTCAAGGGCAAATTCAGTTATAGAGATAAAACGTTCTACTAATGAAAATCTCATTCATGGGTATCGAACTCAGTTGCCTGCCTATATGAAAGCAGAAAGAGCACAATCAGGCATATTCATGGTAATCATGGAAAAGGATAATATTGATGAGATTAAACAGAAAATTGGAGAAGTGCAAAGGATATGGAAAATAAAGGTGAGTATATACCTGAGATTGTCTATATCAATGGTATGCGACAATATTCTGCAAGTAACAGAAACTATATAAATCCAGAAATAGAATAAGAGTTCAATAAAGATTCCTCACGAAGCATTGGCTGACAGAAAATAGGGTGCATTGAATTACACCACATGAAAATGCAGCCATACAGCAGATGGAGTGTTATCGTGAGCATCTAAAAATCATTGTGCTTACCTTGAAATGATAAACTATCGAATTTAAACGAACAAGTATAATAGCGTGTTCTTGGCTATATAATTCAAGGACAAAAATTAGAAGGTTAGATATGGCTACAAATCCACCGTCAGGAGACGGACATCGCAAGGGCGCAGTGAGAAAACGTTCGCAGGTTTTTAATCCCAAAACAGAACAATGGGTAAAACGGGATAAAGATACAGGACGCTTTATCGACGTCAAACAGAATGGTACACCTTTTAAGGGCGTAACTAAAGAAAAGTAAATTTTTAACGAGGGCAAGAGTATGATGTTTGCCCTCGTTTATTTTTACATAGGTTTTAGCGTTGATTCTATGAAGGAGGTTTTAGTGTCTGATAGACCGTATTTCGTATAAAGTTTAATGTCTATTTTGGTAACACTATTATTTTAGATCTCTGCAAAAAACATTCAAACAGAGAGACCATAGAGATAACTCGCAAATTATCATTAGTAACAATTGGGTGTGAAAAGACTTTTGCAGAGGTCTCATATTGATTTTACCGATAATAAGTTTGAAGTTGTGATGAAATGATAGGTGAAACGAAGAAAACCGAGACATTTGTTGCAGCCCTACCGTTCGGTCATTGCGCCTACAGCGAAGCTGTATCGTCGCAATGCAAGGAAGACTTGATAAAGGGATGTAAGAATACCATACAATATTTTGAAGGTGTTCCTGGAGCCATAATCCCCGAAATAATCCGAAAGCAGATGTCATACAAAGCGACCGTAACGAGCCTGTCATTAATGATGATTTTGTCGCCTTTGCTGAAGATTGTAGCTGTGCGGTCTATCCTGCCCGTGTACGTCCCCAACAAAGCCTTGGTTGAAAATGCTGTAAAACCTCTCTACCGTTCCGTTTATTTTAATATGAGAATGGTTTTCTTCAGTCTGGATTAGTTCAATATTGCCATCATATTTCCCTGCTTGATTTCAATGAAAGGGTGAAGGCTGGCGGAAGATACCATGTAAGGGGAATATTTCTGCACAGCGAAAAAACTATCTTCGTCCGCTTTTTCAGAAATATTACGTGATGAAAGAGAGAAAACCCATGATCGTAGTAAGAATTTCTGTTCTTTGCCATTTAGCCAACAAATAAAGAGAAATCTTCATCAAAAACGCTTGTTATTCAAAACAAATGATTATCTTTGCAAATAGAATAACAAGCGTTCTTTGTTAATGTAGAAACATGCGACAGAAAGCATTTCGCTCGTTTCCAAATCGTTACCCATTTAGTTTGTATTATGAGGTAATTTCTTCTTTCTCAATTAGATACAATTTAGAAATCATCTTGAAGCGTAATTGGCTGTTAGGGAAGAGGCTGAATGAGACAATTAATAGTGGACAAGACAGAGCTGAATATGGTAAGACTATTGTGAGAACATTGTCTCAACAACTTGTTGTAAAGTATGGCAACGCATTTGGAGAGAGGAACCTCTACCATTATATGTCGTTCCATCGCTTATATAACGACCTATTTACGCTTCCAGAGTCTTATTTCCAAGACAATTTGAACGCAATGCGTTCAAATAACCTGTACGTAGTTGGAATTTTGAACGCAATGCGTTCAAAATTCCCAATACGCATTTCTTGGACGCATTTTCGCATCTTGCTTCAGGTAGAAGATGGTGAGGCACGGGATTGATATGCGAAAGAAAGCTCGGAGAACTCATGGAGTACAAGGACACTCCAGCGTAACAATTTACGCTC
>BNJU01000915.1_pt1 | contig 12125 bp, 18 predicted proteins | sample 8539281 | NCBI WGS metagenome assembly BNJU01 (sample SAMD00202456, study PRJDB9452) | human saliva metagenome | isolation source: human saliva | place: Japan
TATCTCTGAATTGTTTCCGACAACCTTTAGGAGCTTCAGATATTCTGCTTCACTTTGCAAAATATCTTGTTTTACAAGCTCCAAAATGTTATGAAAAATCATTTATTCGCATTTTACCTCCTTCTTTTTCCAAACAAAAAGGTGGTTAGATTTTACTCTAATCACCTTTTTGATTCTGTATGCTGCAACTTACTGCAACAATTTTTCTGTTGCAAAAACCCTTATTGTATAGCACTTTTTAGAAATCAATTACCTACTAAAAATCATAGTTCTGCAACTTACTTTTTATTCATTAAGTTCCCAGTGTCCGCTGTTACCACTTCCCACATACTTCAGATTATCTATTTCCTTTATAGCTCTTTCAATAGTCTTTACGCTAACTCCAGCTTCATCTGCAATAGCCTTTCTTGTAATCCTATCATTGCTTCTCACTTTTTCTTTAATAAACTCTGCGAGGCTATCTTATCGTGAGCGACATCGTGAACGACACCCTGAGCGACATCATGAGCGACATTGTCGCTCCCCAACCTTTTGCGTCGCTATCTTCTTTAGAGGAATAATCGTTCTAAATATATCTCCCTCCTCAAATAACGGGTTTTCTCCTGAATAAAGCTGTGTGTACTTGTAGGTATTTCGCATTCCTGAACCAAGTTCATCTGCAAGACCTATTTCTCTAAACACCTTTGATATAGCAGGATTCTTGGGAAATGGCTCAAACTTCTGTAAATCTAAAGCTCCCATTCCATGAGCCAAGTTGCTGTTTTCAACAGTAATTTTCTCATCATCAATAATCATCTTTGCAGGATACCCACTTGAATAATCCCTATGAGCCAATGTATTGGAAACTATCTCTCTAAGTATCCTATCTCTTGCATTAACATTTACAATTCCGTCTAAGACAAATAAATCGTTCAAATGCTTCTGCCCAAACTCTATAAGCCTGTCATAGCTATCAATCAGATTTGTTATGACAACATCTCTATCATCATATCTATCCTTGTTTTCAACTCTGAATATTGCATCTGTTTTGTGTTGTGGAAGAACGGACATAATCGAGTTGTCTTTTCCAAATAACAGAATAGCAGCTAATGTAATTCCCTCACGCTTTGTTTCCGGATCTGTCAGAATGAGATTAGCACTTCTAAGAAGTTCTTCATTACTCATATTCTCCCAAACATGATTTTTATTTCGGGAAACAGCCATTTTCTTAGCTTTATCAATAACAGAAGCATCAAGAAAATCAATATCCAGATTCGGATATACTTTATTTACAAAATAGCTTCCTTGCTTTTCTTGCATATAAAGCTTATATACAAGTTCGGAATGGTCTGTGATATTGATGTCTCCCTCATAAGACCCTATCCCAAATTCTTCCGTTATGCCTGCACACCTGATAACCTTCCGGCACCCTGATGTAAATTACTTTTTCTCATCTATATTAAAGACTTCAGGAAGCAAATAAAGTGGTGGATACATCTTTTTGCGAGTTATTGATTGCCGTAGTAAATTCCTTAATCACTTTATCAACTTTGTCTTTACTAACACCGACAATCTCTTTTTATCATTTACACCGAGTAAAATATGTCCGCCATTTCTATTATTGAAGGAGCATACTGTATCAAAAGACATCTTTGGTTAAAGCATCTTTAGATTCTTTAAACTCAACATCTATCTTCTCTCCATTTTTGAATTAACTTCTTTATTTCATCTATCGTCATCTGCTTTTTCACCACCTTTATTCCCTAATGTTTTTCTTCAATAAAAACTTTTGGAATTTTGAATTTCAACTTTATCTTTATTAACTACAAAAGTAACATAATCTCCATTTTCTAAATTCAAAAGTTCCCTTATCCTTTTTCGGAATAGTAACCTGTCCTTTTTGCCATAACTTTTGCAGTATCCATAAATATATCTTTCATGCTACTTCCTTTCGCCCTACTTTTTCCTACAAAAGATTATAGCACTTTTAAGCCATTTTTTCCACTCTGAAATTAGTAGCCCTACTTTCTATATGTCAGAACAACCTCTTTTTATCTCATTTTTCAATCTCCTCTAAAAATTCTTCCTTTGAAGATTTCCCCTGTGCAATATCGGATAGCTCCATTTCCCACTTTGCAGTAGTTTCTGCTGACTTAAAAGCTATCGAGATACTATTGTTTAAGGCTAATTCCTTTATGCGTGGCTACAAGATTTTTCTTATCTCTTTCTAAATCACTTAAAGATTAGATTTTTCAATAATCCCTGCCCTTGTTGCAGGCGTTCCAAGTCCTTTCCTTTCCACTTCTACACCTTTTTCTAAAAGCATCATTTCCTGCAATCTCCATAGACTTTAAGAGCGTATCTTCTGATAGCTTTTTGTCAAGGTAGTTAAGAAATTTATTTGTCTTTTTGTAACTCATATCTTCACATTCTTTCTGAATAAGTCTATTTATTTTATCTGTAATTGTTTCATTACTGGTTTCACTGAAATGCACTGTAACTTTATAGTTTGTTTTTCCTATTTTTACTGAAATGTGTTTTTCAGCTTTGTTTTTTTCATCTGTCATCTGCACCTCCTTTCATCGCAATAAAAAGCGATTAGATTTTTTTACTTTTCTAATCGCTCTAACTGTTTTTGTTGTGTTAAGTGATGGAATGCGTTTTTAAAGGCTTGTTTTTATCTTAGGCATACTGTGATACCTATTCTAAGTTTAATGCTCTAAAAACACCTTTCCATCGTCTTGTATCCTACTTATAAATCTTTCCCTTGCATAAAAAAGAGAAGCCGATATTTCTCCGCTTCTCCAATCATTCATAAATAATTTAGTTTTTACTTCCAATCCAGCATTGCTTTTTTTCTAACTCTGAAAAATTACAATTTGCTCTTCTGATAACTCCTGTTTCTTTCTGCATTTGGTATAATTTTTCCACCTTTTTCAAAAAGCTTTGTTTTTTTACCCTAAGGCAAAAAAGCATATTCTTTTTCAAATAAGTCTTTTGTATCTTATGTCCTCAAGCTCATCAAATTCAATTCTTTCATAACAACCGTAGGTACAGGTATCATTTTCTTAATATCCAATATAGATAATATGTGCATTTTTTTCTTCATCAGAATAATATTTGTAAATATCTCCATTTATAGTAATGCTATTATCAATTACTTCATAAATCAAAGAAAATGCTCATCGAAACATTCTTCCATCTTTTGTGTTTTTCCTTTGCAGAAGATATTGAATAAAATAATTATAATTTTTCTATCCCAACAATAATTCCAACAAATGGTTTAATACTGTTTCTATACGATGGGTTGTAATAAACTTCTGAATCTATTTGATTTAGATATTCAAGAGTAATCAGGATTTACAGTATAAAATCCATATTTAATCGCTTCTGCCATTTCCTTCTCCTAAAAAGCAGAGAGGTTTATCCTCTCTGCTCACTTTAATGCTTCACCTTTGGGATATAGGTAGTGAGACACCTTCTTTAATGCTCCACCTTTAACGGTAGTGGGACACCCTCTTTATTTACTGAAAGTATAACAAATATTTTTAGAAATGTCAAATCTAGCAATTTCCTAAACGACTATTCTGTTGTCATTTGATATCATACCCGATTTCTTCAAAAATCACTACCTTTCCTCATTTCCTATAATAATCTTTTGTTTTTTCCTTTCCTCTGCTCATATGTTTCCTGCTGCTCTTGATACTTTCTTAATCTGTGCAATGACACTTGGTTTTTCTCCTCTCTTGATTGCCTTGTCAATCTCAATGGATAGAGTCGATACCATAATCATCATTTACAGTCTTTGACTGCATATTTGATATGATTGATACTTTTCGTATTCTTCCTTTGACTAGATTGAGCTTGTTTATTTAGCTTTTAATATTTCAATTTCAAGACTTTGATATCCCTTTTGCCAATCTTTAGCTTAATCAGCTGATGAGCCTGTTATCTTTTTCAAGATTGCCCTTGCTCTTTTTATACTTGTCTATCTGATCTTTATGTGAATTATAAAAGCTGTCTTTGAATAATGATTTGCTGTTCCATTCTTCAAAGACTTTGTTTTGTTATCCTTGATGATGTCTGCATAGACAAAGCACTTATTTAAGCTTTTCTATTCTTGTGGTTTTTGACCTTAATATCTTGACTAATCTTTTTATTCTTGATTGAAGTGTACTTATCTTTTTCTTGTAGGTCGAGCTATGGTTTCTAAGGTTATTGTCCTTTCAGGTATATCCTTGCCTTTTGAAAAATCGTCTTAGGTCTGCTCCTATCTTCTTATTGCTTGCATAGGGGTTTAACTTTCTTGCTTTTTCTCCTGTAATTCATAATAAATGAAATGTATTCATAGAGATTAAAAAGTTCTGCTTTGTTCTCATATTCTTCTTTTCTTCTCCTGTTTGTATTCATCATATTTTTGACTTGCAGAGCTCCCAAGTAACGAGCTTATCCAAGATGTAAGTTTTGATAGTTCCTCTTTTAAACTTCTTAAACTCTAAATTCAAGGCAGTGATTTTTCTGTTTATGATTTCCTCTTTCTGTCTGTATGCCTTTTTTTCTCCATTTGAAAGCTTGCTGTTCCTAAATGAACTTTGTGGAAGTTCTTCTCTTCCCTTGTTCTTCAAAGGTGCGTGGATCTATTCTTTTTATCTATGTTATTCCTTGCTAAATATTCGTTTGCTTTCTTTGAAAAGTTTTCTCTCCACTCTTTTGCTTTGTCAGGTTCGTTCCAATCATTTCAGATTTACTTTTTCTTGATTTATAGTTTCCGCTTTTTGAGTTTTATCTTTTTCTCCATTTTCATCAAGGATATATTCTTTTTCTGCATTTTCGGTTTCCAATTTCCTTGTTCATCAATTTCTCTAAGGGTAAGTAGGATATGGGCGTGTGGTTGTTCTTCATTATCACTGGCTGTAGGGATTATGAATATTACAATCCGCTATCATACCTTTAGAGGTAAAAGTTTTCTTCTATAAATTCACTGATTAGCTTTTATTCTATCTTCTTCATTTAATTCTCTTGGAAGTGTCAAAAAGTAGATTTCTTGCAAGCTGTGAGTTTTTACTTTTCTCTATTTTCTCAACTTCATTCCATAGATATTCTCTGTTTGAAAACTCTTTTCGGGATATGTTCCGGCAAGAATATTTTTTGAAAATACAAGGTCATCTTTTTTTAGAATAATCATGTGTTTTTTACCATAGTATTCATCTTTTAATTTATCTCTTGCATTATATGCAGCCTTTTGCAATTACGCTTTGCTCCCTTTTGACCTTGACACTATATCTACATGAGTATGCAAACTTTTGGTTTTCCATCAGATTTTTCTTCTCCTTTCCGTTTTTAGTTTTGATATTTTGCTATTTTTATGTCTGATAGTATCTTCGCTCCCTTGTTTTCAAGAGGCGCAAAAGATACACCGACTACATTCGGTGCTTTGCGTTCTTGCAGAAAGCCATACGCTCCGCTAAGGAAACAAAAACGCTAAAGCATTTTTTATTTGCTCAAGGGGCTACTCCCCCTTAAACCCCTGTGGACTTTTGTTTTTTTGTAGATTAAAATCAACAAAAAGCAAAGTGCTAAAACATTCTCACTCTGCTATATCTCAATTTCCATATTCATTTTCTGTCTTTCTCTATTCTTCGTCTGTCAGTTTCTTCATCATCATCTTCAAAATTTTCAGCTTCAATAATTTGGAGTTTTCTTCTATGGAAGTTCTTTTTCTCTTAAATGAAGTTTCTGTAAGTTCTTTTAACTTCTCTCTATTTCTGTTATCGGAAAGTACATAGTCTAAAAAGGCATACATTAAATCATTATCTGTATTTTCTTCGCTCCGGTTATCTGTCTTTCAAAGCTTTTCAAATACCCCTCCTTTTTCTACTTTTCGTTTTGTGTCTGCGTTTTCTTTTTAGCCTATTTCTCTTTTGTCTTGATTGCTTAATTTTATTTTCTGCCTGCTCTTTTTTTCTTGGTTTCTTTTTCTAACTGGTCATTACATTTTTCTAATTCTTTCATTTTGATTTCCTCCATTTCAATAGTTTGTTTCTGTTCTCATAAAGAAAGGCTAAGCTACCTTTCTTTGATACTTAACCTTTCATCGTTTTTAGAATTTTATTTTCTAAAATCTTTTCTCAGTTTTTCTAAAATTCTATCCCTCCTTTGTCCGATTGCCTGATATGTAACTTTCTCTTTTCTACTGATTGACCTTAGACTTTCTTCTCTGTAGAAGATGGCTTCCATTAACTCTCTTTCTTCTTTTTGTTAGTGTAGCTAATGCCTTATGCAGTTCTTCAATTTGCATTTTTGACTTCTACGATTTTTTTCCAAGTCTATTCTTTCATCTATGATGTTATCTACAAAGTGTCCGTCATGATCTAATGCTGAAAATGGAATTACATTATGCTTCCAATCTTTTTTTGATTAGATATTTTTCATGCTCTGTTATATTCCAATATGCTTTGTAGACTTCTTCGCTTACGCTACGGCTTTTGCCTTTGACATAAAGGTAATATTCTTTCTTATCCATTGTGCGTTCCTCCTTTTTATTTCTCTGTTTTGGTTTCTGAGAATAAAAAGGAGGACTTCTGCACTGGCGTAAAAGTCCTCCGAAAATAACAATTAAATTAACTCTTATTGTTATTGTATTTTTAATTGTTCAAGAAAATATTCATATAAAAACGAACCAAAAAGGCATTATCAACCATAATCTATTTACAAAATATGAATATACGCTCATTCACATTACCTCCTTAGCTATTTCTACATAGATGCCTCCTTATTTTTAATCAGCAGATATAATTAAGAATTACAAATCGTTTTTTTATTACTAATCTCAATTTTTTTATGAATGCTAATAGCAAAAGGAATTGTGATGATTGTTGTTATCAAATCTGAAATTGTTTGAGCATATATAACACCATTTAATCCCATAAATTTAGGCAACAATAAAATGATGGGGATAAACACAATCCTTGTCTTAATGAATTTAGAAATACTCCCCCTAATGCCTTTCCTGTAGACAAATACATGGTAGAGTAAGTAAACTGAAATCCAAATGTTATAAACATAATTAGGGCTGCTCGTAATGCCGGCATTGCTATATTTAATACATTTTCATCAGTGCCAAATATAGATAATATACTTGGTGCAAATATATAAACTATCACAGTCCACAATACGCAAAAATACATTTGTCCATTTTAATACTTGCCTTTTATAGCTTCTCTCACTCTTTCATAATTCTTAGCTCCCATAATTAAATCCGGCTAATGGTTGCAATCCTTTCATATATCCGAATACAACATTTGTTCCCTAATGTTACAATCCTAAGAACAATCCCCATTGCAGCTATTATCTTCTCCATAAAAGGACGCTGCATAAGATATTTTGCTGATAGATATTGTTTGTAGAATTTGAAGTATTAACATAGAGATACCGATCTTCAATACCTCTTTATAAATTGCAAATGTTGGTTTGAAGTTAGGTAATTTTATCTCAATTAAGTTTTTATCTCCTATAGTAAATGAGATACATTAGACTTGTTATCACTCTTGCTATTAGTGTCGCAATAGCTGCACCTCTCACCCTAAATTAAGTCCGAATATGAATATCGGATCTAAAATCATATTTGATATAGAACCCTACAATCATAGCCTTTAAAGAAAATTTTTAGCAGCTCCTTGTGCAACAGCTAAATTCCCAAGTGTTACATTTACTGTTCCCAAAATACCGCCTACTATGAATATTCCTGTATAAGACTTAGAAATTTCCATAATAGATGGAATAGCTCCCATAAATTTCAAAACGCCCTCTAAGTAACAAAAACAATGCAATAGCTGTAATTATCCCTAAAATCGCACTTGATATCAGAGCAACTGTTGCTACAATACTTGCTTCTTTTTATTATTTCCCCCAAGTAGCCTTGATATATAAGAGCCTGCTCCTGCACCAAATGTTAATCCTATTCCTAAAAAGATAAGTTGAATTGGGAACAGCAACTGAAACGGCAGCTCATCTGCCTCTTTCCCAAGTCCAGACACAAAAATAGGTATCAACAACATTATATAAAGCGGCTACCAATAAACTGATAACCATAGGAATACCCTAACTTAAAAAGTGCTTTATCAATATTTTTCTTCTTTCAAAAATTTTTATTCTACTTTCGTTCATTTAAAAATTTCTCCACTTCTCAATATTTTATTTTTGTATTTACGCAACAAAAAGGCATAAATACAAAATAGTATCTGCCTTTTGCTTAATAATTTATAAACAAAAGGCTACAGACAAAAACATTGCCCTATAGCCTTTTACATTTTAATTATATATCGAGAAACGCGTACAAAAATAAAAAGCCAACTAAATGACCCTAATTTTTGTATTTCCCTGATGAAATCTTAAATGCAATCTATTTTGCTATACTCTGTACAACGTTTCATCGGTTTCATTTGTACAGAGTTAAGTTTGTTCTTAGGATGATTTCTTAAGTAAATTCTCATAACAATCCCCTTTCAGTTATATAGTAGTATTTTTATCATCTTTTTCAAAAATCGTCAAAACAGCATACTCACATCAGAAAGTTTCGATTTTTCCCCGTAAAATTGTTCGCTTTATCTATCAACGAACCTCTGAATCCCATTGTAAAAGCAATGTTACTACTTCTAATTGCCAAAAGTTTATCTCCTATGTTAACACCCTAAAGAATCCATTAAAGACTGAGGAAGATTTACATTTGTTCCATTCAAAGATAGCCATCCGTACATTCTTCCCTTTATATAAAAATAAGTTCTCCTTCTTTTAAACTTCTCTCTGCCAAACATTTATTTCTAACTAATATGCTATTTAATTTTGAATCGGAAAGTAATGCTTCCGGCATAACACAGAATCCTCCTGTTTGCTTGCTTCCTGAAACAATATAGATATACTTTTCTTTTTCTAATTTGTACTCCTTTATTGCCATAGTCGGCAAACTTAACTTCCCATCTTTTTATCTTCGACCAACCAAAAATATATTTCCCACCTTTAGTCATTTGTGGCATTTATCTCACACCTCCTCTAAGGCTTTTTGGTAATCCTAATTGCACCTAAGCTATGAATACGAACAACAGGGTGTGAATCATTATCTGCATACCACTGTAATTTTTCTAAGTATGGTTTTAACATAGTACGGTTTTTCTTTTTCCCTATTACTCTGAACATTTCAGGTGCTTCTATCCGTACTCTCCCCTTTGTCTTGTATCATTTCACAAAATAAATCAAGTTTTTTCACAGAACAGTTCTGGAGCATTTGTTGCAATATTTTCACAAGCCCAAACGAATGCAAGTCTTACTTCATCTACATTATTTTTCTCATTTCCATTATTTTTATCTAGTATGGAACAATCAAATGCTTATCAGCTCTGCCTATTCTTCCAAGTGCATTTACTGAACGCTCTCTTAATTTAGAGCAATCATCATGTAAGTAACTTGCAATATCCGCAACATACTTTTCTACTTCTAAAGGATGATTTAATCCCATTTCTCCAAGAAAGCCATAAGACCTTTGCTTTCACATCATCAGAATGATTTTCATTTAATTTAGCAGCAACTTCATTAATCTACATTCCAATTTTTCCTTATTTTTCGTTATCTCTCTTAATTCCCTTTAGTAGCTCTCTATCTTCGCCTATATTTACCAATCCAAAAATCACTCCTCTAAATATAGCTTTCAAAATCATTTATCCAATCGTTCAATGCTTCTGATAGCAATGCTTGTTGCTTTAAGATAGATTTGGCACAAACAGGAATATTTTCTCTTTCCATCTCTAACTTGCTAACTGCATTTTTTGTACTTGTCAATCTCTGTTTCAATATTGTCTATAATCTCTTTGCTTTCATTTTTGATAGCATTGCCATATTGATAATAACTGCATTAAAAATCTAAGAATACATTGACCATTTGAGCAGATATTTTTCTTCATCAATTCTAAAAATACTTGTCTCCTTTTTCTGTAATGTAATAAATTGACTTTTCAGGCATATTCCATCTCTTGATAAAAATGCCTTTTTATATAGCCTTTTCTTCTAACTGAATTACCTTTTTTATAAATTGATGGAGTGCTGACTTTTACCCATTTAGAAATATTTCTGTACTCAACATTCTTTTGCAACTCATAAGCACTTTTGTTCTTTTTCTTTAATCATTCCCAAAACTATTAAATCTATTGTCGGCATATCATTATTCCTCCAAATAAAAACTACTATAAATTATATCACTATATTTTATAGTAGTCAATTTTAGGAAATTACAAAAATAGATTATTTAGTTTTTCCCTTTCAGCTTTTTCATATACCTATAATTGTATTCACGCTTCTTTCTCTTTTTCCTTAGCTTTTCCAATTCCTCAAGTTCTTCCTTTTGTAGGCTCTTTCTTTGGGCATTTCAAACTTACCAATAAAATTTAGATATATTTCAACTTCCTGTGTCCTCTCACAGTTTTTCCCATTTCCCTCATGAACCACTATCTTATCTACAAATTCATTTATCATCGAGTGTGGTTAAGTTCACTAAAAGTCAGTATATTTCTTTACAAGGGCAATAAACTTATCCGCTCTGATACTGTCTTCTTCAAAATCTCTTAATGTTTCTTTCTGCTTTGTTCTATTGATTTTTTTCTAATGCCGTTTGTTCTGTTTTCAAAAGTCTTTTAACATCATATCAAAATGCTTGTTTAGATAGTTTTTCCGCTTACATTATCTTCATATAGCTTTCTGATTAAAGCTATTTATTTCAGATATTCTTTTTTTCTTCTTTTGCTAATCTTTTCTTTAATATCTTTGATGTTTTTCCTGTTGTTCTTTTGATGCCCGAATATACCTTTTTAATAAATTCTTCTTCATTCAACTTTTACATATTCGCTTACTTCCTGTATGGTATCTAAATACTAACTTTGTCAGAACTTCACTTCGGATATAGTGAGATGAGCATTCTTTCTTTGAAAAATTTGTCCCTTGCCAAGTTGTAGTTTTGAGCAAATATATTCATCTTTTAGAGGACGCCTTTTATCTGTTTTTCTCCCTAACCAATCTCTCTTAAATCCTGCTTTTCCACGATGATTATACATTTTAGCTCCGCAATCTGCACAAAAAACAAGTCCGGTTAATGGATTTGCTATGCCTACGCTATCCGTTCTTCTAATGTTACCTTTCTAAGCTTTTTGAACAGTATTAAAAGTTTCTTCATCAATAATGGCTTCTTGTGTATTTTCAAAGATTACCCATTCGTCTTTGGACGTTTTCTTGCTTTTATGACTTTTATAGGACTCTTTGTAGGTACGAAAGTTCACAGTATGTCCCATATACTCAGGTCTACTTAGAATATTGCTTATGGTTGTTCCTCTCCAAAGATATGGCTCTGTTGAGTTATAGTTAGATATGTGGTTTCCCATTCCTCTTTGAGCAAGATAATACGATGGTCTTTCAACTTTTTCTTCTGTTAGAATCTTGGCTATTTGATACGGACCGTTTCCCTCTAAACTCATTTGAAATATACGCCTTACTACTTCAGCTGCTTCTTCATCAATAACCCATTTGCTTGGATTGTCTTTATCCTTACGATAGCCATATATAGCATGGTTTGATGTATGATGTTCCCCCTCCATTCCTCTTGACTTTAATACCGTCTTTATCTTTTTACTGGTATCTCTGATGTACCATTCATTCATAATATTTAGAAATGGTGCAAATTCTGCACTTTCCGTTTTATTGCTATCAACACTATTTGCGACAGCTATAAAGTGTACTCCCTTTTCTCTAAACATCACTTCGGTATAAAAGTCCTACCTGAAGATAATCACGACCGACACGACTCATATCCTTAACTATCACAGTATCTATGATGTTATTTTCCACGCCCTCAATGAGTTTCTTCCAAGCTGGTCTTTCAAATGAACCTCCTGAATATCCGTCATCTGTAAAATGCATGATATTGGTATAGCCATTTTTATTAGCGTAATCTTCAAGCATTTTCTTTTGGTTTATAATTGAATTACTGTCCCTACCATTTCATCATCACGAGAAAGTCTTTCGTAGAGGGCAGTATATCTTTTTGTTTGTTGCCATTGACTTTTCCCCCTTTTTATTTTTTTCTAATCTACACTTCATAGAATATAACC
>BNJU01004551.1_pt1 | contig 12104 bp, 15 predicted proteins | sample 8539281 | NCBI WGS metagenome assembly BNJU01 (sample SAMD00202456, study PRJDB9452) | human saliva metagenome | isolation source: human saliva | place: Japan
TTACTCAGATGGGCATTGTAGAGATAAACGGCAAACATGATGATAGCAGAGATGACTCCCAGTCGCACCCGCGGGTCAACGACCGTTTGTTCGCCGAGTATCTGAATGGTGTCCCAGAACATCAAAAACCAACGTAAAACATGATGATGGAAGTGATGAGACCTGCCAAGTCCTCTATTTTCCAGTGCCGAAGCGATGATCTCATTCGCCGGTTGGCGAGCCAAACGAAACTCCGATTGAAGGGCCACGTTTCTGACGATATCTGAAACGTTGTTAGAAAACCATCGGCCACCAAACTGGATGAATGGAGGAGGTGGTCGGTGCTAGCTTAGCTGCAGACAAGAATAGATAGGTCAAAATGCTGATAATGGCACCACGCTCAGCCAATTTTTAAGTTTGAAACCGATTGATTCATCTAACTCTCTTCTAGCACTATCGTATGTCTTTCATTATACTGGTTTTCCATAGGAAAATTCAAATGTGGGAAGTAAGTTAAATCCACCTCAAAACTTTGAAAAACTTTTGAAATTTGATATAATAGAACTACCATGAGGGAGTAGCTGGCGGGAATCCCGCGATAGTGTCGTCATTACGAATTATTTTCCGGCACCATATTAAACAGCGAGACTTGTTTTTAAAAACAGTGTCTCTGTAAAAGAGGCTGCAAAAGGAGGAGACTGTTTTGTCAAAAAGAACAAAACTAAAGACTTGTTTTACACACAGATCCCTCAGAAGAAGTCCTAAAGAACTTGACCATCTATCGAAGGTTTGTCAACTGCTCAAGCTCAAGAACGACTATCGACCTATGGTCGTAATGAGTTGAAGAGGGAGAGAAACGTAGCTCACTAGCTCAAATTCCTTGATCAATTTAAGGATCTGATGATCATCATCTTGCTTGCGGCAGCGGCACTTTCTGTGATTACAGAAGGAATGGACGAGTCTAACGGATGCCATTATCATCTTGGCCGTTGTTGTCTTGAATGCCGCCTTTGGTGTTTACCAAGAAGGTCAAGCTGAAGCAGCCATTGAGGCTCTGAAAAATATGTCCCAGCCCGATGGCCCGTGTTCGTCGATGGCTCATGCTATTGAGATCGACTCAAAAGAATTGGTACCTGGGATATCGTCTTGCTTTGAAGCTGGAGATGTCGTGCCTGCAGATATGCATGTTTGTTTGAAGCAGCTTCTAAAATTGAAGAAGCAGCTCTTTACAGGGAGTCTCGTGCCAGTTGAAAAGATGTGACAGGACTTGTTGAAGCAGATGCTGGTATAGACCTGCGTTAATATGGGTTACCAAAACTCAATGTAACTTATGGTCGTGGTATTGGTGTCGTAACAAACACTGGTATGTATACAGAAGTTGGTAAGATTGCAGAGTATGTTGGCTAATGCCGATGAGACTGAAACACCATTGAAAGCTAAAAGTTGGAACAATTATCTAAAGCCTTGACTTACTTAATCGTTGTGATTGCTCATTACTTTCTTGGTTGGTGTCTTGTTCGATGAGCATCCATTAGAAGGCTGATGGTTGCGGTTGCTCTGCGGTATGCTGCGATTCCAGAAGGTCTCCGCCATTGTAACCATCGTTCTATCTTTGGGAACTACAACCCTTGCTAAAACGTAATTCGATCGTTCGAAAATTGCCAGCGGTTGAAACTCTTGGTTCAACAGAAACTCATCGCATCTGATAAAACAGGTACTTTGACCATGAACCAAATGATCGGTTGAAAAAGGTTTATACCAACGGTCAATTGCAAAGCTCAGCATCTGAAATTGCTGCTAGCAACAATACCCTCCGTATCATGAACTTTGCCAACGATACCAAGGTGGACCCATCTGGCAAGCTGATTGGAGATCCAACGAGACAGCCTTGTACAGTTTGGTTTTGGACCACAACTTTGATGTTCGTGAAGTCTTTGAAGGATGAGCCGTGTATGCTGAATGCCATTGACTCAGACCGTAAACTCATATCTACCATTCATAAGGAAGCAGACGGTACTTACTTTATCGCTGTCAAGGGTGTGCCTGACCAATTGCTCAAGCTGTAGACCTGCGTATTGAAAGTCAATAGGGAAGTTCGCCTCCAATCACTGAGGAAGATAAACAAAGCTATCCTTGCTACCAACAAAGACTTTGACAACAAGCTCTTCGTGTCTTGATGATGGCTTATAAGACAAGCAAGAAATCCCAACTTTGGAATCTGAAATCGCTGGAGTCTGACCTCATCTTCTCTGGTTTGGTCGGCACGATTGACCCCGAGCGTCCAGAAGCTGCAGAAGCTGTCCGTGTCGCTAAAGGGCAGCATCCGTCCGAATCATGATCACGGGTGACCACCAAGATACAGCGAAGCTATCGCTAAACGTCTCGGGATCATCGATCCAAATGATACAGAAGACCATGTTTTCACTGGTGCTGAGTTGAATGAACTCACTGATGAAGAATTCCAAAAAGTCTTCAAGCAATACTCTGTTTACGCGGTGTATCACCGAACACAAGGTTCGTATCGTTAAAGCTTGGCAAAATGAAGGTAGGTTGTCGCTATGACGGGTGATGGAGTCAACGATGCGCCATCACTTACGACAGCTGATATTGGTATCGGTATGGGGATTACAGGTACAGAAGTTTCTAAAGGAGCTTGATATGGTCCTTGCTGATGATAACTGCAAAACCATTATCGAGCGGTAGAAGAAGGACGTAAGGTCTTCTCAAATATCCAAAAATCCATCCAATACCTCTTGTCTGCTAATATGGCTGAAGTTTTCACTATCTTCTTTGCAACCTTGTTAGGTTGGGATGTACTTCAACCAGTGCATTTGCTATGGATTAACCTGGTAACAGATACGCTACCAGCCATCGCCCTTGGTGGGTGAAACCAGCTGAACCAGGTGTTATGGACCCACAAACCTCGTGGTCGTAAGTCTCAAACTCTTTGATGGTAGTGTCTCGGAGCAATCATTTATCATGAATCTTCCAAACGATGCTAGTTTTAGTGTTTATGGTTGGGCTCTTCTCTTCCCAGAGCACCAAAGTCATACTGAAATCCATGCGGATGCTCTTACCATGGCTTTTGCAACTCTCGGTTTAATCCAATTGCTCCATGCCTTTAACGTTAAGTCGGTTTACCAATCGATCTTTAAAGTCGGACTCTTTACGAACAAGACCTTTAACTGGTCTATCCCAGTTGCCTTCGTCCTTTTGTGGTGACGATTTTGGTTCCTGGATTTAATAATCTCTTCCACGTGTCACATTTGAGTTTGACCTCAATGGATGGTGGTGCTGCAGGAGCGCTTATGATTGTAGTCCTTGTTGAGATTGTCAAAGCAGTCCAACGAGCGCTTGGAAAAGATAAAAACGCTATTTAAGCATTGAAAAGCCATCTTTGGATGGCTTTTTTGCTTTTATATATGGTAAACAGAGATAGATTTTATGCTATAATCAAGTTGAGAAAAAGATGGAGGAATAGTAGTTGGAAAAGAAAATTGTAAAAGATATCTTGTTTTTGTCGCAGGTATCCCAGCCTGCTAGTCAGGAAGATTTACCCTAGCAAAGGATTTGCAGGATACCCTATTACAACTGAGAAACCTGTGACAGGACTAGCGGCCAATATGATTGGGGTACAAAAACGCGTCATTATTTTTAATATCGAATGATTCCTCATGGTTATGTTTAATCCAGTTCTCCAATCTTTGAAGGTCTACACGAGACAGAGGAAGGTTGTTTGTCTTTGACAGGTGTAAGACCGACAACTCGGTATGAGAGCAATTACAGTAAGCTACGAGACATCAATTGTGCAAGAGCAAACCAATACCCCTGACAGGATTTTCCTGCTCAGATTTATCAGCATGAATTGGATCACTTTGGAAGGGATGTATCATAGGTCTTGTATCCTAGATCAGGGTCCATCCTTCAAGCTTAAGGAAACAACCTCGTTTTTCTTGCACTCTTGTTTGAAATTTGTGATAATGAAAGAAGGAATAATAAATGGAGGACAGTCAAATTGGATTTTATCTGATGATTGGTTCGATGTTGCTTGGTCTTTTTGCTTTGAAGATAGGATTTTCTCATCTAAAGGAGAAAAAGTTTAATCTGTCATCTATCTTGGCAAGCTGCCTTGGGACAGCACTAGTTCTCTTTGCAATCTGGTTAGGATTGCCAAAATAAGGAAAGAAGAGGCTGGGACAAAAGTCCTAGCCTCTCAATTGTCTTTGGATTGTCGAGCAAGACGCAGTGGTTGAGTGGGATATACTACGCTGATTTCATCAGCTTTTATAGCCCTACTCAACTGTGCGGAGGTGGGACAACGAAATCGAATTCTAACGAATTACCGATTTCTGTCCCACTCTCTTTTAAGCTCAAATCCTTGGTAGTCCTAAAAAAATATGCTACACTAACACTATGAAAATTCTAATCCCAACCGCAAAAGAAATGAACACCGAAATCCCTAGGTTTAGAAGCAAACCATTGCGTCCTGAGTAAGTCAGGCTGTATTGATGAATTGGCGACATATTCTGCCCAAGAGCTGGAGAGTTTTTACAAAATATCTGCCGAAAAAGCGCAAGAGGAGTATGACCATATCCAGGCCTTGAAAAATGAAACTGCGACAAACTATCCAGCCTTGCACCTCTTTGATGGACTCATGTATCGCAACATCAAACGGGACGATCTCACCAAGGCGGAGCAAACCTATCTGGAGGAACACCTCATGATAACGTCAGCTCTCTATGGTGTGATTCCAGCCTTTGAACCGATTGCGCCTCACAGACTGGACTTTTTGATGAAAGCTTAAAAGTCGCTGGAAAAGCTTGAAAAGTCACTGGCAGGTAGCCTATGAAGAGTCGATGAAGGGTGAAGAACTAATCTTTTCACTCTTGTCTTCGGAGTTTGAAACTGTCTTCCCTAAAGAAATCCGTGAGAAAATGGTGACCTTCAAGTTTCATGGAAGAGAGAGATGAAAACTAAAACCACTCAACCATTTCTAAAAAGCTAGAGGGCCTTTGACAGCCTCGATGGAAGGTCAGGCAACTTCGTTGAAGAGATTTAAAAAGCTCAGCTTTGCGGGTTTCAATTATCGAGAAGACTTGTCTAGTGACAAGGAATTGGCTTTTTGAAATAGATTGAAAATAGAGAGAGGGACAGAAATCGGTAATTCGTTAGAATTGATTTCGTCGTCCCACCTCCGCACAGTTGAGTAGGGGGCTGTAAAAAGCTGATGAAATCAGCGTAGTAGAGCCCACTCAACCACTGCGTCTTGCCTCGACAATCCATAGACAAATTGAGAGGCTAGGACTTTGTCCCAGCCCTTTTTTTGAGATTTGGTGCTCCTATTTTTAGTTTAGAATGGTAGGAATTTTCTCACAATTTTGGTATAATAGGACTATTAGAAAATTTCGAGGAGACAAACATGTCAGTTAAGATTGCTTTACTTTGGATTTGCATAGCCAGTGGTGCGCCATTCTTGCTAAAGGAAAATAGAGAAAAATTGTTCACAGCCCAGTCAGAAATTGAAGATAGCTAAAAGTTTTGGTCAAAAAGACGATCAAGAGAAAGCCCGCTTGCTTGAGCAGGAAATGATTTTACTTTTTGTAACAAATATCGATGAAATCTTTGTCAGACAAAGACATCACGATCGTTGTTGAGTTGATGGGGCGTATCGAACCTGCTAAAACATTTATCACTCGTGCTTTAGAAGCAGGGAAACACGTCGTGACAGCTAACAAGGATCTTTTGGCAGTTCATGGTGCAGAATTGCTTGAGGTAGCCAAAGCTCACAATGTTGCCCTATACTACGAAGCAGCTGTTGCAGGAGGAATCCCAATTCTTCGTACCTTGGTCAACTCACTTGCATCAGACAAAATCACACGTGTTCTTGGTGTTGTGAACGGAACTTCTAACTTCATGATGACCAAAATGGTACAGAAGGCTGGTCTTATGAAGATGCTTTTAGCAGAAGCTCAACGACTTGGTTTTGCTGAAAGCGACCCTACCAATGACGTTGACGGATTGATGCGGCTCACAAGATGGTCATCCTTAGCCAGTTTGCCTTTGGAATGAATGTTAAGTTTGAAGATGTGGCCACCATGAATCTGTAAAACATCACTCCAGAAGATGTAGCAGTAGCTCAAGAGCTTGATATGTTGTCAAGTTGGTTGGTTCTGTTGAAGAAACGGCTTCAGGCATTGCTGCTGAGGTTACGCCAACCTTCCTTCCTAAAGCTCACCCACTAGCAAGTGTTAATGGTGTTATGAATGCTGTCTTTGTAGAATCTATCGGTATTGGCGAGTCTATGTACTATGGACCAGGTGCAGGTCAAAAACCAACTGCAACAAGTGTTGTGGCTGATATTGCCCGTATCGTTCGTCGTCTGAATGATGGAACAATTGGAAAAGCCTTTAATGAATACAGCCGTCCAGTAGTCTTGGCTAAGCCGGAAGATGTTAAAAGCTAACTACTATTTCTCAATCTTGGCTCCAGATTCAAAAAGGTCAGATTCTTGAAATTGGCTGAGCTCTTTAATGCAGAAGATATTTTCCTTCAAGCAAATCCTTCAAGATGGTAAGCAAGAAGGTAAGGCTCGTATTGTCATCATCACTCATAAAATCAACAAGGCACAGCTTGAAAAAATTACAGCATCTTTGAAGGGTGTAGTTGAATTTGAACTTCAACACCTTCAAGGTTTTAGGAGACTAAGATGAAGATTATTGTACCTGCTACAAGTGCCAATGTGGGTCCTGGTTTTGACTCGGTTGGTGAAGCTGTAACTCAGTATCTAGAAATTCAGGTTTGTGAGGAACGTGAAGAATGGATGATTGAGCACTCAATTAGGCAAAATGGATTCCACGACGAACGTAATCTTTTAGCTGAAGATTGCTCTACAAATTGTTCCAGACCTACAAACCCAGACGTCTGAAGATGATCAGTGATATTCCACTTGCTCGTGGACTAGGTTCTTCTAGTTCTGTCATCGTTGCAGGAAATTGAATTGGCAAATCAACTAGGAAATCTCAAACTAAGCGATCACGACAAATTGCAATTGGCAACTAAGATTGAAGGCCATCCTGATAATGTTGCGCCTGCAATCTATGGAAATCTGGTCATCGCCAGCTCAGTAGAAGGTCAGGTTTCAGCAGTTGTGGCGCCTTTTCCAGAGTGTGCCTTCCTAGCTTATATTCCAAACTATGAATTGCGAACTCGAGATAGTCGTGGTGTCTTGCCTAAGAAACTCTCTTATAAGGAAGCTGTTGCGGCAAGTTCTATCGCCAATGTGGCTATCGCAGCCCTACTGACCGGAGACATGGTTAAAGCAGGCCAGTCTATTGAGAGTGACCTTTTCCATGAGCGTTACCGTCAAGAACTGGTGCGAGAATTTGCGACCATCAAAAAAGTTGCCAAGAAAAATGGTGCTTATGCAACCTACCTCTCTGGAGCTGGTCCGACTGTCATGGTCTTGGCCGATCCTGACAAGATGCCAAAGATTAAGGCAGAGCTTGAAAAGCAACCGTTCAAAGGCAAGCTTCATGACTTGCAAGTAGACACAGAAGGCGTTCGCGTCGAAGCAAAATAAAGATAGCAACAGGATGGGGAAACTCTCTATTAGAGGGCTTCCTGTCCTTTTTTTGAAAATGAAATACGGGATATAAATTATTTCCCGTATTTGATGACCGACTGAAGGTCAAGGAGGTATGAGATGGCAGAAATATATCTAGCAGGCGGTTGTTTTTGGGGCTTGGAAGAATACTTTTCCCGTATTTCTGGAGTGCTTGAAACAAGTGTTGGTTATGCCAATGGTCAAGTTGAAACTACCAATTATCAATTAATCAAAGAAACAGATCATGCCGAGACTGTGCAAGTCATTTATGATGAGAAGGTGGTCTCTCTCCGTGAGATTTTACTCTATTATTTCCGAGTCATTGATCCTCTATCTGTTAACCAACAAGGAAATGACCGTGGTCGTCAATACCGCACAGGGATTTATTACAAAGATGAAGAGGATTTACCGACTATCAATACAGTAGTTCGTGAACAAGAACTACTCATCGGTCGTAAAATTGCAGTGGAAGTGGAGAAGCTTCGCCACTATATCTTAGCTGAAGACTATCACCAAGACTACCTCAAGAAAAATCCTGGTGGCTATTGCCACATTGACGTGAGAGATGCTGAGAAGCCACCGATAGATGCTGCCAACTATGAAAAACCGAGTCAGGCAGTTTTACGAGAAAGTTTATCAGAAGAGTCTCACCGAGTTACGCAAGAGGCTGCGACGGAAGTCCCTTTAGCAATGCCTACGACCAAACTTTTGAGGAAGGAATTTATGTCGATATCACGACTGGTGAGCCCCTCTTGCCAAAGGATAAGTTTGTTCAGGCTGTGGTTGGCCAAGTTTTAGCCGACCTATTTCCAAGGAACTCATTCATTACTACCAAGACTTGAGTCATGGTATGGAACGTATCGAAGTCCGGTCACGTTCAGGAAATGCTCACTTGGGACGTGTCTTTACAGATGGACCTCAGAACTAGGGTGGTTTACGCTATTGCATCAATTCTGCATCCTACGATTTATTGCTAAGGATGAAATGGAGAAAAGCCGGCATGGCTACCTGCTTCCATATTTGAATAAGTAAAAGATGGTGGTTTTTCCACTTCTTCATGAAAACAGAAGGACACATGAAACAATTATCTTACTTTAAACCTCACCTCAAGGAGTCATTTCTAGCGCCCTTGCTTAAGCTGCTCAGAAGCCGTTTTGAACTCTTGGTTCCCCATGGTGATAGCTGGATTGTCGACCAATCTATCCCCAAAAAGATCAGGGTCACCTCTGGATGCAAATGGGTTTCCTCTTTGTTTTTGCGGTTATCGGCGTTTTGGTAGCCTTAGTTGCTCAGTTTTACTCAGCCAAGGCAGCAGTCGGTTTTCACCAAGGAGTTGACCAATGACCTCTATCGTCATGTTCTCTCACTACCCAAGGATAGCAGAGACCGGTTCGACGACTTGAGTTTGGATGACGCGTTTGACTTCAGATACCTATCAGATTCAAACGGGAATTAATCAATTTACGCCTCTTTTTACGCACCTATTATTGCTGGTGCCATTTTCATGGCTTATCGTCTCTCGCCTGAATTGACCTTCTGGTTTCTGGTCATGGTTGCCATTTTGACCCTTGTCATTGTCAGTTCTGTCACGGTTGGTCAATCCTCTACAGTAGCTTGAGAAAGAAAAACTGACTCATCTGGTTCAGGAGACGCGCCAACAACTACAAGGTATGCGCGTGATTCGTGCCTTTGGCCAAGAAAAACGAGAAATCGAGAACTTCCAAGTACTCAATCAAGTCTATACTGCTATCCAAATGAAAACAGGCTACTGGTCTAGTCTCTTAACTCCCTTGACCTATTTGATTGTCAATGGGACCTTGTCAGATTATCTGAATGGTTATATTTCTATCCAGGAGGTTGGCTCAGTCAAGGTGCCTTTGATTGCCTTAATCAACTATCTCCGCAAAATCTTGGTAGAGTTGATAAACCAGCTATGCTCATTAATTCACTCAACCAGTCCTATATTTCTGCCAAGCGGATTAAAGAAGTCTTTGCTGAAGAACCTGAAGATATACTGGAAGAAATTGCTCAAAAAGAAACTTCCTCGAACCAGTCTTTCACGAGTTGAAGACTTGACCTTTACCTCATCCAGATGCTGCTCAATCCTCTCTGAGAGATATTTCTTTTGGAATGAAAGAGGCAAAATTTCCTGGAATCATCGGGGGACTGGTTCAGGTAAATCAAGCTTGGTACAGGTCCTACTTGGCCTTTATCCGGCAGATATGGAAGTACTTTTATCGAGATGGACGTAGTCCCTCGCAATCTTTCTGAATGGCGTTCTTGATGGCTCTATGTCCTCAAAAAGTTGAACTTTTAGCGGGACCATTCGTTCCAATTCTGACCTTGGGTATTGGAAAATCCTGTCTCTGGACCAAGAACTCTGGCAGGCTTTTGGAAAATTGCCCAGGCCAAGGATTTTGTCAGTGAAAGGAAGGCAGTCTGGACGCAGAGGTCCGAGCAGGTGGCCGTAATTTCAGGTGGGCAAACAGCGTTTATCATTGCCAGAGCAGTTTTACGTCAGCGCCTTTTCTCATCCTCGATGATGCGACGTCAGCCCTTGATGTACCATTACCGAGTCCAATCTTCAAAGTGCCATCAGGAAAAGTGTCACCTGATACTCGCTTTGATCGATCTAACGAACTTCTACCTTGAAGATTGCAGACCAGATCTTCTGGAGAGAAGGAATCAGCAATTAGCACTTGGTAAACTCATGAGAGATTTGATGCGGGAGACCAGTCTAGCTCCATTGGGGAAATCAATGCTTCCCAACATGGAAAGGAGGACTAGAATGAGGCAAACATGCAAGTCAAACCTCAAACGATTAAGTGGCAAAAAGATTTAGCTGGTCATCCTGTCCTCTTTTCCTCGGCTTTCTTGGTACTATTGCCCAGTGCGTAGTCTATCAATCTATTCTACCACTCTTGATAGACAGGTGGATCGACCGAAGTCCTAGTGACGGGCTCATCCCAGTATTTTGGCAGATTTTCCCTCCAGATGATCTTGGTGGTCATTGGTAAAACTACGCCGTAGCAATAATGGGCCAATCCTTTCTCTATAATCGACTGATTTTTCCTGCTACACTAGAGATTTGCGAGAGAAAATCGTATTGAAAAACTCCATCGCCTCGATTGCCCTTTGTAGATAGACAGGTAGCGGAGTAAAATGGTCAGTACGTGTGACGACAGATATCGAGTACAGTTGGCAGCAGTCTGAACATGATTTTCAACCAATCATCGGAGTTTCTGATGATTTTGGTCAGCACCTTGCCACAAATTAATCTCTTGATGACTCTCTGGTTCTGCTCTTAACACCTATCTATGGTCATTTCTCGTATCGCAAGAGATCCTACCATCTCTTTCAAAGCAGACTGAGACTAGGGGATTCAAACCCAGTTGATTGAAGAACCTTCACCCAACAGACCATTATCCAGTCTTTTACCAGGAAGAATTTATCGAGAGACTTCATGAGGCAAATGACAACTACGCAGGTTATTCTCAGTCAGCATCTTTTATTCATCAACAGTCAATCCTTCGACCCGTTTCGTCAATGCCCTCATTTATGCCCTACTAGCTGGTGTTGAGTTTACGTATCATGGCGGGTCCACTTTGACAATTGGGCGTTTAGTGACTTTGAACTATGCAGCAGTACACCAAACCCTTTAACGATATTTCATCGTCTTAGCCGAATTGCAAAGTGCCTCATTGTGCAGAACGTGTTTATGCTGTTCTAGAGTCCTGAGGTTACAGAAACTGGTCTTAAAGAATTAAACAGCGACCAAGTCAAGGGAGCTATTTCTTTTTACGTTTCTTTGTCAACCTGAAAAGATACTGATTAAGGATCTGTCTATTGATATTCCAGCGGGTAGTAAGGTTGCCATCGTTGGACCAACGGTGCTAGTCTACACCTATCAATCTTCTCATGCGTTTTACCCGATTAATTCAGGAGATATTTTGCTAGATGGTCATTCATTTATGACTATACTAGAGCATCTCTTCGACAGCAGTTTGGAATGGTGCCCAAGAAACCTGGCTCAAGAACTATTCATAATAATTGCTCTTTGGCAATCCTGGAGCAAGCCGAGAGCAGGTTATAGCAGCCAGCAAATGACTCTTTATTCAACAATTGCCCAGGATACGATACCAGGTTGAAAATGCAGGTGAGTCTGTCTGTGGGTCAGGCTCAGCTTTTAACCATTGCTCTGTCTTTTCAGCCATTCCTAAGATTCTGATTTTAGACGAGGCGACTTCCTCCATCGATACCCGGACAGAGGTCTGGTTTAGGATGCCTTTACAACCTATGAAGGCGCACAAGCTCATCATCGCCCACCGTTTATCGACCATTCAGGATGCTGATTTGATTCTGGTCTTGGTGGATGGGGATATTGTCATATGGAGTCATAAGAACCTACGGCGAGAAAATAAATACTATCAAAGTGCAACAGCTAGCCCAGAGTAAATATTAAAACGTTTTTATCCAATAACCAACAAGAAAAGTTGCTTCGGGTGACTTTTTTTTACAATAG
>BNJU01006138.1_pt1 | contig 12066 bp, 17 predicted proteins | sample 8539281 | NCBI WGS metagenome assembly BNJU01 (sample SAMD00202456, study PRJDB9452) | human saliva metagenome | isolation source: human saliva | place: Japan
ATGTCATGCTGCAGTATTTGGAATTGATGTCAGTAAAACAAGTTCTGAGGTGGCAATTTTAGTCAACGGTGAGAAGGTTCATGGCTACACCATACTCAATGATGCCTTTGGTTTCAATCGCCTATTGGGCGACTTGAAAACTGTTCATAACCCTGAGATTATATTTGAGGCTACAGGCGTCTATTCTCGACGTCTTCAGGCCTTTCTCGAGGAATATGGTTACGCTTACATACGGCTAAATCCTCTGGAAGCTAAGAAGCAATTGGACAGTCTGCGAGTTCGTAAAACAGATAAAATTGACGCTGAAAAGTTAGCTAAATCTCAGCTTGTGCACAATCGTAAACCAACTTACGTGCAGGAAGAAGTTTATCAACACCTTCGTGATTTAAGCCGTTTCTATCAAAATCTGACAGAAGACCTTGTTCGAGCTAAAAACCGTCTGCACAAGGTCCTACAAATCACCTTTCCTGAATTGGAAAATCTCTTATCCACACCAACTGGCGAGCAATATTGGAACTTAGTGATGGCTTTTCCATGCAAAGAGTTTGTATTAAGACTATCTCAAAGTGACTTGTGTGAGATTATCCGTCAATCTACCTCCAAACGCATCTCTGAAAAGCGTATTGCTTACCTGACTGATAAACTTATAAAACTCGCTAAACAATCTTTTTGTGCGGTCAAGAAAAACTCTCCTATGCTTGAAGAGGTTCGTTACTATGCTCAAGAATTGCTTCGCCTTTCTGAACGCAGACAAGTTGTCTTAAACGACATGGTAACTCTAGCTCAGCCTTTACCAGAGTATGACATCTTACGGTCAATTCCTGGCATCGCAGAAACCACAGCGACATCTATCATTGGAGAATTGGGAGATATTCGTCGCTTTCAGTCTTCCAATCAAATCAACGCTTTTATTGGCATTGACCTGAGACACTATGAATCTGGGAAACTTTCTCGCCAAGGAACACATCACTAAAAGAGGTAATCCCTATGCCAGAAAAATCTTGTTCAAGTGCATTCACAACATCGCTTCAGCTAGTCATACCAATCCCTGCCATATCGCTGACTTTTATGAGAAACGAAAAAGACAATCGACAATAGCTTCAACTAAGCCTCATGCGATTGCCTCTATACATCGTCTCATTCGAACAATGTATTACCTCATTACGCATAACAAACTTTACGATTACTCTTTGACCCAAAATCGATAAGGCTGTCTATGCCGTATTATTGGAACACCTTGTTTCAAAAAAATACCAGATGAGGTGTTTTTTTTGCATGCCCTTTTATGGCTCAAAAAGTGTTAAAAATAAGACAGTAACCTCGGAATAGCTACTGTCTTATCTCATTTTTCACTTAAAGCCTTGACAGACTTGACAAATGGTAGAAAAGAGCTATAATTATTTGAGAACTAGTGTGTTGCTAGTCTCTTTCTTTTTCTCACTTATAACATTTTGCTGTAGTAATGCTTTTATAGTATAATGGTTCTATCAGGGTTATCGGAGGTACTATGGATTTGACAAAAAGTTTAATGAAAAATTTAGATAAGATTGAAATATCCCTGATTCGTCAGTTTGACTAGTCTATTTCACGATTCCATGGGTGTTCTGCGGCTGACCTCAGAGAGCCAGACTTTCCGACACCGACTCACATCAAGGAGTGCGTACTAAGGTAGCTATTGATGCCAACCAGAGTCACTATACGAGGAATGAGCGGACTTTTGAGCTGCGACAGGCTGCGTCTGACTTTGTCAAGGAAAAATACCGTCTGTCCCACAATCCAGAGAATGAGATTTTAGTGACCATTGAGCAACTGAGGCTCTGTCTGCGACTTTGACGGCTATCCTGGAGGAGGGGATAAGGTCCGCTACCAGCGCCAGCTTATCCGGCTATCGAGCCGATTGTCAATTTGGTCGGGGCAGAGATTGTCGAGATTGATACGACAGAAAACAACTTTGTTTTGACTCCTGAAATGCTAGAGCAGGCTATCTTGAGCAGGGATGCGCTCAAGGCGGTTATTTTGAACTATCCGACTAAATCCGACTGGCGTGAGCTTATCTCGCGAGAGCAGATTGAGGCTTTTCGGGCAGCAGTATTGAGCAAGTATGAAGTATTTGTCGCTTTGTGATGAGGTTTATTCTGAGTTGACTATACGGAGCAGGGACACGTTTCTCTGGCGGAATATTTGCCTGAGCAGACCATCGTGATCAATGGCTCATGTCCAAGTCTCATGCTATGACGGGCTGGCGATTGGGCTTTATCTTTGCACCGGCTGCTTTTTACAGCTCAATTAATCAAGAGCCATCAGTATCTAGTGACAGCAGCCAACACCATGGCTCAATATGTAGCTATTGAGGCATTGACAGCTGTAAAGATGATGCTCAACCGATGAAGACGGAATACATCCAGCAGCGGGATTACATTATCGAAAAATGACGGAGCTAGGTTATCAGATTATCAAGCCAGATGGAGCTTTCTATATTTTTGCCAAAATTCCAGCAGGCTACAATCAAGATTCTTTTTGCTTTTTGCGGGATTGATGAGAAGAAGGCTGTGGTACTTTTTATCCCGAGCAGTACTTGTACCAGTATGGAAGGCTATGATCTCGCCTCGTCTTATGCAGCTAGCATGGAAACCATCAAGGAAGCTCTGAAACGGCTCAAGGAGTGCATGGAAGACCATGCTTGAACCGTTAACAAGCAAAGAGTTTGATTCTCATAATCGTAATTTTTCGAGAAGATGATAAGCTGGTCAAGATTTTTACGGAACAGGCTGGCAAGCGAATGTTTTTCGTGAAACATGCGGAAAGTCAGCTGGCACTCGGTCATCCAGCCTCTAACTGCGGCAGAGCTTTTGATGAAAAATCAATGACGACGGGCTCAGCTATATCGAAGATTACCAAGCTGTGGAAAGTTACGGGCAAATCAAGGGTGATCTCTTTGTCATGGCTTATGCCAGCTATGTGCGCAGCCTAGCAGATGCTAGTATTCAGGACAATCAGCCAGATCCAGCCCTCTTTGCGCTTCCTGCAAAAAGACACTGATTTGATGAATCAAGGGCTGGATTATGAGGGTTTTGACGAATATTTTTGAAATTCAGATTTTATCTCGCTTTGGCGTTTCTCTGAATTTCCATGACTGTGTTTTTGCCATCGGACAGGTCTGCCTTTTGATTTTTCCTTTCAATATGGCGGGGTTATCTGTCCAGATCATTATCACAAGGATGCTCATCGCAGCCATCTCAACTAATATTCCTTTTTGCTCAATCAGTTTCAGGCAGTTCAGTTTAGTGAGGCTGGAGACGATTTCGCTCAGGCTGATATCAGCGACAGATCAGGGATTTTTATGGATCAACTCTATGATGAATATGAGGGCATTCATCTTAAATCAAAAGAAATTTATCGACTCTCCGACTGGGGCGGTATTTTAGCAAGATAAACATGAGGGAAGAACAGCATGAAAAATAGCTACTGATGCCATGGGCGGAGACAATGCCCCTCAGGCTTTAGTCGAAGGTGCCAATCAGGCTCTGAGAGACTTCGCGGATATTGAGATTGTTCTCTGGGGATGAGTACAAGATTAAACCTCTGTTGACAGCGACAGAGCGCGTCAGTATCGTCCATACGGATGAAAAGATTGATTCGGATGATGAGCCGACCAGGGCTATTCGCAAGAAGAAGCAGGCTAGCATGGTTTTGGCAGCCAAGGCAGTCAAAGATGGAGAAGCAGATGCGGTCCTGTCTGCTGGTAACACAGGGGCGCTTTTGGCGGCGGGCTTCTTTATCGTTGGACGGATTAAAAACATTGACTGACCAGGACTTTTGTCCACTTTACCGACTGGAGATGGCCAAGGCTTTGATATGTTGGATCTGGGGGCAAATGCTGAAAATACCCCTCACCATCTGCACCAATATGCTATCTTGGGTTCTTTTTATGCGGAAAATGTTCGTGGAATTAAGCAGCCACGGGTTGGTTTGCTCAATAATGGCACGGAAGCCAGCAAGGGAGACCCTCTGCGTAAGGAAGCCTATGCCTTGCTGGCAGCGGATGACAAGCTGAACTTCATCGAAATGTGAGGCACGTGACCTTATGGATGGAGTGGCAGATGTTGTCGTAGCAGATGGCTTTACGGGAAATGCTGTACTCAAGTCTATTGAAGGAACTGCGATCAGCATCCTAGGTCAGCTCAAAAAGCTGTTTTGGGCGGTGGTCTCAAGGCTAAAACTAGGAGCCCTGTTGCTCAAAGACAGCCTCCGTGAGATGCGCAAGAGTCTGGACTATTCCAGTGCCGGTGGTGCCGTTCTCTTTGGTCTCAAGGCACCAGTAGTCAAGACACACGGCTCTAGCGATGCCAAAGGCTAGTTTATAGCACGATTCGTCAGATTCGGACCATGCTGGAGACAGATGTTGTCGGAAAATCATGGTTGAATTTTCAAGAACCGAGGGAGGAAAAATGAGCGAGAAGGAAATTTACGCAAAGATTGTTGAAGTTATTCAAGAGCATGAAGGGCAGACTTCTCTGTCAGTCCTGAACTCAGTCTCAAAGATGAATATTGGGTGTTGATTCGGTTGATTTGATGGAATTTATCATTGACCTTGAAGATACATTTGAAAATCGAGATCCCCTGGATGAGCAGATTGATCATTTTAAGAATATCTCAGACATAGTAACCTATATTCATGGAAAATTGAAAAATAAGATATATAAAAAGTAATCTTTTTGACATGTACTAATCCCTAAAAAGTTGAACAAGACAATGATTGAAAAGGAATGAATCCTGTATTAAGCGAGGACTCATTCCTTTTTAATTTTGTTCAGATTTTCAGGAGGTTCAATCCGTTTTTAGAGGTTTGTACAGGAATCATTGTAAAATTGTTTTGAATATGGTAAAATTAGGGTATAAAAGCACGAAAGGCGAATAATAAAATGTCAAATAAGTTGTTATATTCAGGAAAGGCAAAGGATATTTTTGCGACAGAGGATGAGCATGGATTTTAGTACGTTACAAAGATCAGGCAACGGCTTTATATTAGCGTTAAAAAGGAGCAGATTGCAGGGAAAGGGGGATTGAACAATAAAATTTTCAGCCCTTTATTTTTGAAAAATTGAATGCTGCTGGTGTGGCAACGCATTTTATCGAGAAAATCTCAGAGACAGATCAGCTTAATAAAAAGTTGACATTATTCCCTTGGAAGTGGTGTTGCGTAACTATACAGCAGGCTCTTTCTCTAAACGCTTTGGTGTGGAAGAAGGGATCGCCTTGGACACTCCGATCGTTGAATTTTACTATAAAAACGATGATTTGGATGATCCTTTTATCAATGATGAGCATGTGAAATTCCTAAAGATTGCGGATGACCAGCAGATTGCTTTCTTAAAGAGGAGACTCGCCGTATCAATCTTCTTTTTGTCAGACTGGTTCCGCCAGATCGGGCTTAAGTTGATTGATTTCAAGTTAGAGCTTGGTTTTTGACCAAGACGGTAAAATTATTCTAGCAGATGAATTTTCACCGGACAATTGTCGGCTTTGGGATGCTGAGGGGCATCACATGGACAAGGATGTCTTCCGTCGCGTACTCAGGCGAGCTGACCGATGTTTATCAAATCGTCTGGGAAAAACTGCAGAATTGAAGTAAGAAAAAGGATGAAGATACTATGGATGATGTATTTTTGTTGAGAAAAACCTAATTTTGGAATCAAATCTCAGAGCTTAGTCAGGAATTGACCCACAATCTCCAGTTAAAGACTTTATGCAGAACTGCGCATTGTGCAGACTTACGATGTTTTTAATCTAAGTGAAAGCCTATTTGCGCGTGCGGAAAAAGCATATCTTTTCTGAGCAGGTGACAGACCGTCTCTTGTCAGAAGCAGAGGGTTGTGAGTCTTTATCTGAGTACGCTTTCTTTGCTATTGAAAGCTTGCTACGGGCAGTTTGACCAGCGGGCGCTTCAGCTCACAGTCTTTGCTCTTACTGGGTAGTTCAAGTCATGTAAGGGTCAGCACTAGCCCAACTTTGCTGGTCAATAAAGATATTGATGCGACTGAGTTAGAAGCGGTCAAAAACTACCTGCTCAATCCAGTTGATTCTCGTTTCAAAGACATCACGACAGGGATTGCCAAGCAAGAATTCTCAGAGTCAGATAAGACCATTTCCAAAATTGACTTTCTTTGAAAGCTATACGGCGGAAGACTTTAGTGCTACGCTACAAAGGAGCAAGGGATGGCGATGGAAGTGGATGATTTGCTCTTTATCCAAGGCTACTTCAAGTCAATCAGCGTGTGCCGACAGAAACAGAACTCAAGGTCTTGGATACTTACTGGTCTGACCACTGCAGTCACACAACTTTTTGAGACAGAGTTGAAAAACTGTGATTTCTCAGCGTCTAAATTCCAAAAACAATTGCAGGCGACTTATGACAAGTATCTAGCCATGCGTGATGAGTTGGGGCGCTCTGAAAAACCGCAAACCTGATGGATATGGCAACTATTTTTCGGTCGTTACAGAACGTGCCCAATTACCGTTTGGACGATATGGAAGTGTCTGATGAGATTAATGCCTGCTCGGTTGAAATCGAGGTTGACGTTGATGGTGTCAAAGAACCATGGCTCCTCATGTTTAAAAATGAAAACCCACAATCACCCAACGGAAATTGAGCCGTTTGGTGGAGCGGCTACTTGTATCGGTGGTGCCATTCGCGACCCATTGTCAGGGCGTTCTTATGTTTATCAGGCGATGCGCATCTCGGGAGCGGGCGATATTACGGCACCGATCCTGAGACACGTGCTGGTAAATTGCCACAACAAGTTATTTCGAAGCAGCAGCTCAAGGTTATTCTTCTTATGGGAACCAGATTAGTCTTGCGACGACCTACGTTCGTGAGTACTTCCATCCGGGCTTTGTAGCTAAACGCATGGAGCTTGGAGCCGTTGTCGGCGCTGCTCCTAAGGAAAATGTTGTCCGTGAAAAGCCTGAAGCGGGCGATGTGATTATCCTACTCGGTGGGAAAACAGGTCGTGACGGTGTTTGACGGTGCGACAGGGTCTTCTAAGGTTCAAACGGTTGAGTCTGTAGAGACTGCTGGTGCAGAAGTTCAAAAAGGAATGCCATTGAAGAACGCAAGATTCAACGTCTGTTCCGTAAGGGTGATGTAACACGTCTCATCAAGAAATCAAACGACTTTGGTGCAGGTGGTGTCTGTGTAGCCATTGGTGAATTTACGGATGGTCTTGAAATCAATCTTGATAAAGTCCCGCTAAAAATACCAAGGTTTGAATGGAACAGAAATTGCTATCTCTGAATCACAAGAACGGATGGCGGTTTTGGTTCGTCCAAAAAGATGTGGGATGCCTTCGTTGCGGAATGTAACAAAGAAAATATTGACGCTGTTGTCGTTGCGACAGTGACTGAAAAACCAAATCTGGTCATGTACTGGAATGGTGAAATTATTGTAGATTTGGAACGTGCTTTCCTTGATACCAATGGTGCGCGTGGTGGTTGATGCTAATGTGGTTGACAGTGATGTAAACGTTCCTGAAGAACGCACAACATCAGCTGCAACTCTTGAAAGCAGATACAGTGGCTGTTCTTTCAGATCTTAACCACGCTAGCCAAAAGGATTGCAAACAATCTTTGACTCTTTCAGTTGGTCGCTCAACTGTCAATCATCCACTTGGTAGTGTGCAAATCACACCTACTGAGGCGTCTGTACAAAAATTGCCAGTTCAACATGGTGTAACAAATACCGCTTCAGTCATGGCGCAAAAGGGTTCAACCCTTATATTGCAGAATGGTCACCTACCACGCAGTGCTGCTTATGCGGTTATTGAAGCAACAGCTCGCTTGGTTGCAGCAGGTGCTAACTGGTCTAAGGCTCGCTTCTCTTATCAAGAATATTTCCAACTGTATGGACAAACAGGTCGCTCGTTTTGGTCAGCCAGTAGCAGCTTTGCTTGGTTCTATTGAAGCACAAATTCAACTCGGTCTGCCATCCATCGGCGGTAAGGACTCTACGTCTGGTACTTTTGAAGAATTGACTGTTCCGCCAACGCTTGTTGCCTTTTGGGGTGACAACAGCAGATAACCGTAAGGTGCTCTCTCCTGAGTTTAAGGCTGCGGGTGAAAATATTTACTACATTCCAGGTCAGGGTTATTTCACAAGATATTGATTTCGACTTCATCAAAGCTAACTTTGCACAGTTTGAAGCGATTCAAAAGCACACCATATAACTTCAGCTTCTGCTGTTAAATATGGCGGTGTACTTGAAGCACTTGCGCTTGCAACCTTCGGTAATCACATTGGGGCTAAAGTAGAATTGGATGAGCTTGACACATGCTTGACAGCACAGCTCGGCGGTTTTCATCTTTTACCTCTAGTGAAGAGGTTGTTGGTGCTAGCAAAATTGGTCAGACTACCACTGGCTTTACACTTGTTGTCAACAACATTGACATTGATGACCAGAAACTTGACAATGCCTTCCAAGGTAAATTGGAAGAAATTTATCCAACTGAATTTGAGCAAAGTAAAGAGTTACAAGAAATACCAGCTGTAGCTTCTAATGTGGTGCTTAAAACCCAAGAAAAAGTTGAACAACCCTTGGTTTACATTCCCGTCTTTCCAGGACTAACTCAGAATACGATTCAGCCAAAATGGCTTCGAACAAGCTGGCGCTAGAGTGAACTTGGTACCGTTTGTAACACTTAATGAAGCAGCTATTGAAGCCTCAGTTGACACAATGATTGACAATATTAGTAGCAAATATTATTTTCTTTTGCTGGTGGCTTTTCTGCAGCAGATGAACCAGATGGCTCAGCTAAGTTTATTGTCAATATTTTACTCAATGAAAAGTCCGTTCTGCTATTGATAAATTCATCGAAAAAGGCGGTCTCATCATCGGTATCTGTAATGGTTTCAAGCTTTGTCAAGTCAGGGTACTTTCTGCCTTATGGTAACTTTGAAGAAGCTGGTGAAACAAGTCCAACCCTTTTTCTACAATGATGCTAACCAGCACGTTGCTAAAATAGTGGAAACTCGTATTGCCAATACCAACTCACCTTGGCTTACTGGTGTGAAAGTTGGAGATATCCATGCGATACCAGTATCACATGGTGAAGGTAAATTTGTGGTGACGGCAGAGAATTTGCTGAACTTCGCGACAATGGTCAAATCTGGAGCCAGTATGTAGACTTTGACGGCGAAAACCATCTATGGATTCTAAATACAATCCAAATGGTTCAGTGAATGCCATTGAAGGTATTACCAGTAAAAATGGTCAGATTATTGGTAAGATGGGACACCTGAACGCTGGGAAGATGACTTTTTCCAAAATATTCCAGAAATAAAGACCAACATTTGTTTACATCAGCAGTTAAATATTTTTACAGGGAAATAAATGAGCGAGCGAAGTGAGCTCAATCACGATATTCTTGTCGTAACAATAGTTATCTCATTGAAGAGCCATTAAATAAATCGGAAATTTTGAGACCTAGACTTAAAATTTAGTTATGAAACTTTAAGGTTTCATAGCTAAAAGGAATATCAAAATAAAAAGGTATAAAGAATGACATACGAAGTAAAATCTCTTAATGAAGAATGTGGGGTCTTTGGTATTTGGGGTCATCCTCAAAGCCGCTCAAGTCACTTACTTTGGTCTTCATAGTCTGCAACACCGTGGTCAAGAAGGAGCTGGTATTTTTAACCAATGATAAAAGGTAGCTCCGTCGTCATCGCGATACATGACTCTTCTTTCAGAAGTCTTTAAAAATCCAGTTAATTTGGAGAAGTTGACGGGTTCTGCTGCCATCGGGCATGTTCGTTACGCGACAGCTGGTGAAGCCTCCATCAATAATATCCAACCTTCCATTTCAAATTTTACGATATGGAGTTTGGTTTTGGCGCATAATGGTAATCTGACCAATACCCAGACCTTGAAAAAGAATTGAGCGTAACGGAGCTCTCTTTTCGTCTTCATCAGATACAGAAATCTTAGCTCACCTTATCCGTCGTAGCCATAATCCAAGCTTCATGGGAAAGGTTAAAGAGGCTCTGAGTACTGTTAAGGGGGCTTCGCCCTATCTCCTCATGATGGAGGATAAGCTGATTGCAGCTCTTGACCCTAATGGTTTCCGACCTCTTTCAATTGGACAAATGTACCAATGGTGCTATTGTTGTTTCCAGTGAGACCTGTGCTTTTTGAAGTGATTGGTGCCACATGGCTGCGCGATGTCAAACCAGGAGAAGTTGTCATCATTGATGACCAAGGCATTCAGTATGATACCTACACAGACGAGACGCAGTTAGCCATCTGCTCAATGGAATATGTCTATTTTGCCCGTCCTGACTCAGTGATCCATGGTGTCAATGTTCATACAGCCTCGCAAAAATACAGGACGCCGTTTAGCTAAAGAATTTAAGCACGAAGCGGATATTGTTGTCGGTGTTCCCAATTCATCACTTTCTGCAGTACAGCGGATTTTTCTGAAGAATCCGGTTTGCCAAACGAGATGGGACTCATCAAAAATCAATACATCCAGCGGACCTTTATCCAGCCAACACAGGAACTGCGTGAGCAGGGTGTTCGGATGAAGTTGTCAGCAGTGTCAGAGTATTGTCAAGGGTAAGCGCGTGGTGATGGTGGATGATTCTATCGTTCGGGGAACGACCAGTCGTCGGATTGTTCAGCTCCTACGTGAAGCTGGTGCGGCAGAAGTCCATGTGGCGAGTGCAGTCCCCACTTAAATACCCATGTTTTTATGGTATTGATATTCAAACACGTCGTGAATTAATTGTCAGCTAACCATACCGCTAGACGAAATCGGAAATTATCGGAGCAGACAGTCTGACCTATTTATCTTTGGATGGTTTGATTGAGTCCATCGGCTTAGAGACAGATGCTCCAAATGGTGGTCTCTGTGTTGCTTTACTTTGACAGGGAACTATCCAACTCCACTTTTATGATTATGAGGAGCGTTATCTGGAAAGTCTAAAAAGAAAAACGAGTTTTTATTGATAGGCTAAACTAAATAGCAGCTCTGCTATTTTCAAAAAGAAAATGAGGAAAATGAAATGACAAAAATGCTTACGCTCAGTCTGGTGTTGACGTTGAAGCGGGTTATGAGGTTGTTGAGCGAATCAAAAAGCATGTAGCTCGTACGAGCGTCTTGGTGTTATGGGAGCGCTGGGTGGTTTCAGTGGGATGTTTGATTTGTCCCAATTGAATGTTAAAGAACCTGTCTTGATTTCAGGGACTGACGGTGTGGGAACCAAGCTCATGTTTACGTATCAAGTATGATAAGCACGATACCATTGGTCAGGACTCATGTACTATGTGTGTTAATGATATCATCGCGGCTGGTGCTGAGCCACTCTACTTCCTGGACTATATCGCAACTGGTAAAATGAACCTGCAAAATTGGAGCAGGTGGTCGCAGGTGTTGCTGAAGAGGTGTGCAGGCAGGTGCAGCCCTCATCGGTGGAGAAACGGCTGAAATGCCTGGCATGTACGGTGAAGATGATTACGACTTAGCTGGATTTGCAGTTGGTGTGGCAGAAAAATCTCAAATCATTGATGGCTCAAAAGTGGCTGAAGGTGATGTGCTTCTGGGGCTGGCTTCCAGCGGTATTCATTCTAACGGCTACTCCCTCGTTCGCCGTGTTTTTGCTGATTATACAGGTGAAGAAGTCTTTCCAGAATTGGAAGGCAAGAAACTCAAGGAAGTCCTTCTTGAGCCGACTCGCATCTATGTGAAAGCAGTTCTGCCATTGATTAAGGAAGAGTTGGTCAACGGTATTGCACACATCACAGGTGGCGGTTTTATCGAGAATGTCCCACGTATGTTTGCAGGCGATTTGGCAGCTGAAATTGAAGAAGACAAGGTGCCAGTCTTGCCAATCTTCAAAGCTCTTGAGAAATACGGTGAAATCAAGCACGAGGAAATGTTTGAAATCTTCAACATGGGTGTGGGACTAAGTTTTGCAGTCAGCCCTGAAAAATGTAGATCGTGTCAAGGAATTGTTGGATGAACCAGTCTATGAAATTGGTCGCATCGTCAAGAAAGAAAAACGAAAAGTGT
>BNJU01005111.1_pt1 | contig 12060 bp, 17 predicted proteins | sample 8539281 | NCBI WGS metagenome assembly BNJU01 (sample SAMD00202456, study PRJDB9452) | human saliva metagenome | isolation source: human saliva | place: Japan
TCCACACCCCAGGGATATGACGCCCATAATACCTGTAATTTTATTATAAGTTTTGTGCGTCTGAGGCTTTGAGTTCTGGCGCGCTTTCGATACATCCAAGCAAAAATCTATGGTTAAGGCGAGAAAAGCACAAGGAGGCTGCCGTCCATAGTCATGGCTGGAGTTATTGGTAATGCCGCGACAAATGGCAACGCCCAAGCCTCCCGCTCGATGAAGGATGCATGCCGCTGTAGCTAATGGTCATGACGGTCTATCATTGCGGATGCCCTGACATGATAACGGAAGTGCCAGAGGAATTTTCGATGTTTGTCAGGGTGGTACCACCATACGCTCCGGCAGCTTCCAACGAGCAGCGGATCAATGTTGTAAGTCCGGTATGCGTATTGATGACCATGGAAGCGTGCATACAAACCGTTAGTAATGATGGCGGTGGCGCTAGCTGATCCCTGAGAACGGAATCAAAAGCGTAGCATGGAGATGGATGGGATGCGTGAGAGTTGATGATTGCACGGCAAGCGTGGGCTCATGCGGTTCTTTGAAAGTGGCTGGTGAGAGTGCCGGTTATACTACCCATTTACGATGATGGCACATACGACTGCCGCAAAAGAGATCTTGATATGTTCTGCGCAGCAGTCCACCAAAGAAATCCCAGCGAGAGGTAGGAGTGCCCATGTTTTGCAACATACCCATGCTAGTCTCTGACGTTAAAGACCTGGTTCATCTGATGATGTAAACCAGGTCGAGGTTTTTATCGTGGATATGTCCTTACCTGATGGGAGCTGAAACGCGCGCCAGAAGGCAGACTCGTGATAACAAAAATAATGCAAAAGATGATTCCTGGGGTGAGGCCGATCGCGCCGCCGACGAAGCTGTCGAAACAGTAGCTGCCGGTAATACCCATGCACGCCTACGATGGCAATAAGCGGAGATCCACAAGCATGGCGGCATGTGGTTTGTGGGCGAGTCGCGCGTACGCTCCCGGGACGATTAAAAGCGAAACGGAGAGAATGACGCCTACTGGCCCGCAGTGATATCACGATAGCCAGGCAAGGGCAACAGCAAAGCGAAGTCAACCACCGCACGGAAAGCCCGATTGCCTGTGCATGGGTAGGATCGAATGCTGCAAGAGCGTGAGGTCTCTGTTTTTAAGTACAAGAACAAGTGCGATGGGAAGGCCGATGAGAAGTACCTGCAGCATATCGAACGGTGACGCCAAGCGTTGCCAAAGAGGATGTGTAAGATTGATTTGGCTGGTACCTTGATATCAAGACAAAAGCGAGAGCAAAAACGTTGTGGAATGACGATGTCATGGTTCTGACAATCGACTCTTCTTGACGGTCCGACCAGGGCGACCGTAATAAGGGCAAAACCAGAGACCCCACCAAGTACGGCAGCCCCAAAAGATGAGAAATGACCACACCGGGAAGAATGGAGTGCGAAATAGCTGCTCCCATCAGCGACCATCCCATATGCGTAATCCAGCTAACCTGCAAAAGGCCGCATACGAGTGCGGCAGCAAGCGCCCGTACTACCAGCGCGCTGCAAAAGGAATGCGCATTTGAGGATTTCCTGCTCAGGCATGGGGCACCTCGATATGTCCGTGTTCGCTAAGTCCCAGGCTGGCGAGAAGTTCCGCGCTTCTCAAAACGTCGGATGCAAGACCCCTGCGGTTATCGTCTTGTTGATAACCAGACAATCCTGAAATTCCTCCCGGGCCGAATGGATGTCGGATGGAAACAAGCAGCGTGCGTCCCTCTCTGCAAGAAGGCGAAGCTGTGGCGATAATTGCTTCGGATTTTTGCATCGACCTGCAAACGGCTCGTCCAGCAGCAAACAGCTCGGCTTTCGGCAATGCCGCGCCACAAAAACGCGCTTACGTTGTCCGCCGGAAAGCTGTGAGAGCGGTCGGTCTATCAGCTCCAGAAGCCCCACTCGCCCAGAGCCTGGAGCTATCTGAGTGTGCGATCCTTCTGCGAAGAACGCGAACCAGGCCCCTGATGGCAGTAGCGCCCTGCATAACCACATCCCCACCAACAGCGGAAACGAGGCGTCGATGGCTTCTGTTTGCGGTACGTATCCAATGAGTCCTCGGCGACGCGCTTCGCGGAAGGGCTGTCTCGTTCCACGATGGATCCGCTGAAAGGAATGAGTTCCATCAGAGCTTTAAACAGCGTTGATTTGCTGGTCCTGCTGACGCCCACCAGAGCGCAGAGCCTGCCGCTTTTGAGCGTGAAGGTGATGTCGTGATGACGGGTGTTTTGTCTCATTTCCTTCATACCAGGCGGATACTCTGAAACGTTATGACATGTTAGTTCGCGCTCTTTTCCCGAGTCCTTCAACAATGACATCCGCATCGTGTTTGAAGGTCAAGATACGTGGGCACCGGTCCTTCTGCTTCGGAAAGGAATCCACATGAGCATGTGAGCTCATCTGTCTTGTAGAATGGCTCCTGTTTCGTCGGCGACTTGCTGCATGGCTTTTGGGCTGACGGTCGATTCGCAGAAGACGGAGCGTACTGTTGTTTGACCTCTTCAACCACCTTTAATTCTGTTGCGGAGTACCTTTCGGACGCGCTTGACCGGCCAGCAGATCTCATTCAAACCGTGTATCGCGGCAAAGATACGAGAAAGCTCCTTCGCACGTTACTAGCGTGCGTTGGTTTTGAGGCAGGGAAGAGAGTTCTTCCGTGAGATCCGAGGAGATCTTTTGCAGCCTATCTCGTACGTCTCGCCGTGCAAAGTCATCCGCCGATCGGGAACCAGCGCTCGCGCTACAATGTTATCAACGTAAATTTGGCTATTTGCGAGAGACATCCATGCGTGGATTGGCTTCTCCTGCATACTCTCCTTCAGAGATGTTCATCGTAACCCTGGCTCAGATCTACGCGCTCGGCTGCCGAGTCGGCGACAAAACGCTCAAACCAGCGCTCAAGTCCAAGACCATTGTTGAGGATCAGGTTGGCTTTTTGGGCAAGCTTTGAAGGTCTTCGGGCGTTGGTTCGTAATCGTGAATCTCTGCTCCCTGCCTTTTGTGAGTGGATTGCATGTCGTCAAAAATCGCCCGCAATATTTGCGGCCATGTCTCTGATGACCGTGAACGTGGTGTAAGCATGAGCGGCTTTTTGCTCTTTTCTGACTCAGGAGTGGGAGAGGTATTGTTTGTGCAGCCTGCAAGAGACGTAGTGGCTAAGGTGCCGAGAAGAGCTATGGCTTGTCGGCGTGTAAAAAGATGATGCTGAGAAACGGCACATGTAAAACCTCTTTTCCGATGTGTTGTTTGTCAACGTCATTCTAGTCCATAAAGTTAGCCTTGTCTAACTATTTTTGCTTCAATTAAAAACTGTCTGAACGAGCGCCGTATTGGTTGAACTTTGTAGTGCTGCCAAAAATGCGCTAAGTTGCAGCTGAGCTGCCAAACTTTTCAGCAAGCCTGGTAGTATACGAACCATACCGCTGCAAGTATGGTTAATCGTGCCCAACTTGCTGCAAGTTGGGCAGCGCATTATGACGACCCAACTCGGCATCATTTTGGCAGCGCTATTATGAGCCCCAACTTGACGCATTTTTGGCAGCGCCATCCGGAGCATCAACCAAATTGCCCTCTGAGCGGGTCGCTGCCGCTGAGGTGTATTGGATATGCTTGCATAAACGCGTGGAGGCAAGGAGGCTAGGCATGAGCGATATGGCCAAAAGATACGACGAGTTCGATGCAACTGAAAAACAGGCTGCGAACAGTGCCACACAACAGCTCAAACGATGGATTGATGAGGCGTCTCATCTTGTCTTTTTGAGGAGCTGGTGTCTCACGGAAAGCGGCATTCTGACTTCAGAGGAAAGAACGGACTGTATCGCCAAGGCGGCATCAAAGTCGGCACCATGACTGTCGGCTGTAGCGCTCAGACGGAGAAGCTTCTTCTGACTCCGGTAACGATGCACCTGTTGATCCGAAGCCGAATCTTTGGGACATACGGGAGAAGAGCCTGACTTTCACCCTTTGAGGAGATCTTTCTCGCGTGACGTGTTTGACGATACTCCCGAGGCGTATTACACCTATTTTCAGAAATTCTCACCATCTTGGTGAGGCAAAGCCCAATATTGCCCACCGTAAGCTGGTCGAATGGGAGCGTGCGGGCAAACTGGCGATAATAACGCAAAATATTGATGGCTTCATCAGGCCGCCGGCTCCAAGAAGGTGTTTGAGCTGCATGGTAACGAGACTCGGTTCTACCGCTCTGATTGCGGACATGCGTATACGCTAGATGAGGTGGAAGCTCTCCGGCGCTGGTGCCATTGTGTTCATGCGGAGGGGTTATCAGGCCGGATATTGTGTTTTACGGCGAAGGTCCCAACATGAATGTCTTTTACGGTGCGCTTGAAGCCATTGCCGCAGCTGACGTGTTGATTGTTGCGGGAAGCTCGCTGGTGGTGTATCCGGCAGCCGGTCTTCTCGACATTACACGGGGAGCGGATGGTTATTATTAACGACATGCCAACTCCGTATGACAGAAGAGCCAATCTGGTCATTCGCCGCAAGATCGGAGAGGTTTTTCGCAACTTATAGCGGTATGTGAGGATTGCGGGCTTTGTATGAGAAGTACGCGATCCGAGTATAAATCATAGGCATTTAATGACTTTATGAGATGTCTATTTTCGGCTAGTATAGAGACGCCGTTGTTTAAGTGGTTCTTTAGGGCTTCTAATCACTTCTTAACGTAAGTTAAAAATGACTGAAAGGCGCGGAGCTGCGTAGGTCTCTGTGGCCGATATCAGCCACAGCTAAACGTTGAGGAGTGGGACGGGACGGCACTGATTTCACCGGAAAATTGCGCTGGTTACCGGCGGTTCTGCGGGCATTGGCGCAGATTTCCAAAGGCATCGTTGAGGGCGGCGGCTGCGTGGTGGTTTGCGCTCGTAATGAAAAAGGCAGGTAAGAAGTTTGTCGAGGAGCTGGGAGAAGGAAACCACTTTATAAGATGGACATCTCCGATGCTGAGGGCGTTAAGGCTACTATCGCAAAGATCCTTGAAGAGGTCGGCGACGTTTCCGTTCTTATCAACAATGCGGACGAATCAGCTCTGTTCAGTTTGACCGGCAGACGATGCAGAGTGGAACAACACCATCAACACCAACCTTACCGGCACCTCGCAACGTGACGCACGCTCTTTGGCAGCATTTTTAAGGATCGCGGCGGTGCACGTATCGTGAACGTCTCTTCCGTCGCAGGTAAGATTGGCGGCGGCCTGCTGGGAACCGCTGCCTCACGCTTCTCCAAAGCGGAGTCAACGGCTTCACCAGCTATTGCCAAAGAAGGCGGCAAGTTTGGTATTTCCTGCAATGCCGTTTGCCCCTCCTTCACCATTACCGACATGACCGACGCACTTTCCAATGATCCCGAGAAGTACAAGAAAGTCGTTGGCATCATTCCTCTGGGACGTCCTGTTTCAGGCATCCGAGCCGGCACAGATGGTGCTTTTCTGCATCTGACCTGCCAGTTTTTGTCAACGGAGAAGTTGGCGACTGCGACGGCGGAATCGTGATGGACTAGGTGAGACTTGTGGCAACTGCAAAATCAACAACAAAAGAACCGATTTCATCCAGCATCCCTTTTAAGGCACTTGGCAGACTTCCGGGTGCAAACATCCTTGTGCCCCTGCTGCTAGGGCTGCTTTATCAATACGTCGAATGTGCTCCCTACGCTAGGAAGCTTTACACGGCCATGAGCGTTTCTGGGAACAGGAGCTTTGGTCGGTGCCTTTATGCTTGCGTTGGTACGACCATTTCTTTCAAGAGTGCCCCTGAAAGCAGCCCTTCGTGGAGCCATTATCATCATTTCAAAGGTGATCTTCTGCGTTGCTCTTGCAATGGCTGTTCTGTTCCTTTTCGGTGACAATCTTTTGGTTTGTCGGCCATGGTTATTCTCGCCGCATGCTCAGGCGCAAACAATGCGATGTATCTGGGACTGATGGCTGACTATGGCAATGAGTACGAGCAGGAGCGGTTGCAATTACCACGCTTGTTGTTGGCCCTCCCGTTACCATGATTGCTCCTTGGTGCCGCCGGCCAGGCTCCTATCGGCTGGTCGCTTTTGGGTGCCGTGCTCAATCATTGTCGGTATCATTTTTCGGTACTGCTTCCCAAGTCTGAAGAAAAATGTTTTCTTCCGCGCTTCCAGGAATCATTGTAATGATATTTTGCCATGCGGTACCACGATGAAATTTGACCAGCTTCGCGCGCCGGTCCTTCCGGAATTCTGTTGAGCATCATTTGCCCTGCCTCGGTGGATGCATGAACTTTGTTGATCGTGCAACAGGAGGAACGGGTGCTGCCGGCGTTGGCATTTCCAGCTGTGCGGGTGCAAATGCCTAACCCCCGCCGCAATGGCTGAAGCTAATCCGGCTGTGCATGGCGGCGCTGTTCTGCGGCAGCGACGGCCTGGTAGCGCGGCTGTTATCGTGACCGCGATTTTGATCGTCAGCTCATAACGGCATTACGTGCTTTAATCACTTTGCCGCGAAAAAGTGAGGAAAGACGGCGTAGTGGCTGTTAAAACGCAGCGTAGCGGCTGCCAAAAGGCAACATAGAAGCCGTTGCAATACACGTGATGTGCAGTTTCTGTTGGTGACAGCCCTTCCTGTCCATGTCAAAATGTGACCAAAAAGGACGAACGGCAGGTATTTGAGTGCAGAGCGTCAATCGCGATGCACCGGCCTACCGTTCGTTTTTGACAAGCGCTTTCTGCGAGACGGATGTCTTTGTCGCGCGAGGGCGATAAACGCTTGTTACAATAAGCCTGTTACTATATATCGTCAGAGGTAGAGATGCCATCGTCAAACCTTCCGGAGCGAGATCTCAGTGATTTAGAGATCGAGCTCGCAGCCAATTCGATGCGTCGCAATATTGTTACGATGCTCGAAAAGAGTAAGTCGGGACATCCCGGCGGATCACTCAGCTCAGCGGACATTGTGGCCACGTTATTTTTTTCAGGTGCTATGAAATACAATCACAACAACCCCGAAGATCACACGCAAGATCGGTTCTTTCTCCAAAGGACACGTTGCGCCCGTGGTTTATGCGGCATATTACCTGCTTGGATGGCTGCATGACGACGACATGATGACATTGCGCCAGCTGGGCAGTCGCTTGCAAGGCCATCCCGACAATCATGCTTGTCCCGGCTTTGAGGTGTGTTCAGGTTCGCTTGGCCAAGGGCTTTCGGTGGCTGCGGGCTGTGCCTTAGGGCTTAAGCTGACCTCTCTTGAAACCGGTGAGCGATCTCCCAAGGTGTTCGTATTGCTTGGTGACGGCGAGTTGCAAGAGGGCTCCAACTGGGAAGCGCTCATGTTTGCCGCCCATCACAAGCTTGACAATCTTATCGCCATTGTTGACTTCAATAACCTGCAGATAGATGGCACTATGTAACCGATGTCTGTTCGTTGGGTGATCTTGGCGAGAAGCTCCGCGCATTCGGGTGGAAATGTAATCGCATCAACGGACACGATGTTTTTAGAGGTTCGTAAGGCACTTCTCGCCGCGCGAGACGGCAAGGAAGCGAGGTAACACTGCTCCTACCGCGATTATCTGCACAACCATCAAGGCAGGGCGTCTCGTCATGGAAGATAGAGGTCAACTGGCATGGAGTTGCTCGAGTGAGGCGCAGTCGAGCAGGCGAGAAGAACTTCGACGCAGCGCGAGAGTTGCTGCTGATTCAGGCCGAGTACGAAGGAGGCTGCAGATGTCTAGAGCAACCCGTGAGGCGTATGGCGAGACTTTGTTCGAGTTGGTTCGCGAGGGTCACGATATCGCGGCTGTTGACGCTGATCTTGCCGGATCTACAAAACTTGCCGATTTTCAGAAGGCGTTTCCGAAGCGTTTTGTTGACGCGGGCATTGCGGAACAGGATATGGTCGGTGTTGCGGCAGGTCTTTCTCTGACGGGGCGTACGGTATTTACCGGCTCGTTTGCAGTCTTTGCCACCGGACGCGCTTATGATCAGATTCGCAATACCGTGTGATTCCGGTCTTTAATGTCAAGATTTGCCCCACTCATGCGGGAATTGACGGTCGGCGAGGACGGCGCAACGCATCAATCTCTGGAAGACGTTGGCATGATGCGAGCCCTTCCACAGATGCGCGTGTTGATACCTGCAGATTATTGGGCCGCAAAGGCAGCGTTGCGTTCGCGGCGGAAGCCGACTGCCCATTTTACGTACGGCATAGGGTCGGCATAAAGTGGACGAAATATACGACGAAACGTTCAAAGGTGGCATACCGTGCGAGTGCAGGGTCTTGCGTGAGGGAACGGACGTTACCCTGGCTGCCTCGTGGTGTTGACGTGGCACAATCGCTGAAAGCCGCCGAGATTCTAGCTCAGGAAGGCATTTCGCTGAGTGTTATTGACGTCTTTTCCATTAAGCCTTTAGACGAAGGGGTTATTCTCGCATCAGCCGCTAAAAACAAGGCGTGTTGTTACGGTAGAAGAACACAATATAGCAGGTGGTCTTGGCGCGGCAGTGGCGGAGCTTCTGTCGAAAAGCTCCAACGCCCATGCGCTTTGCAGGCATGCGCACTTTTTGGCACATCGGCGCCGGGGATGTATTGCTTTTCGCATTTCCACCCTTGACGCGGAAGGCATGGTGGGGCGCGACGGGAGTTTGTGTTGGCATAGGTTTGATTTCTTGCCGGTCGGTTTGCTGCGGCAAAAGGGAAAAAGGCATTGGCCGCAAGGCGGGTTTTTCAGACCTGTGATGCAGTTTTGAAAAGCTGTGATGTACTTTTTGTGGCGAGAAGACCGGCTTTTCTCGCCATATGTGCATCACAGCCCCTTGTTTTTGAAGCAGAAATGTGCATCACAGGTCGCGAGAAGTGCATCACAGGTCGTAGATCCGCATTACGGCTTTCAGAGATCTCAACCGTATAGGGTATCGTGCTTTAAGAAATGCTTTAAGGGTACCTCCATATTTTAAGGGCGCTCTGCATTGTTGTGGCGAGAGAGAAACCCCGGCCATCGCAAAGGGCTGGCCGGGGTAAAAAGTAACTCGGGGTTTAGTGTGCAGCAATGCGAATCGAGAAATCTAAAGCGAAATCGCCGATTAGCCGAGGTGTTTGGTACTGAAGCTGCTGCGGTTTTACCGGCACCCATGGCCAAAATAACCGTTGCTAGCACCAGTAACAATGTCGCCACCAGCCCAAATACGCGGATCCGATGTACGACCCTCATCATCGGCCTCAAGTAGCCCCATTTATTGAGCTTGATGTTACCAATCATTTTGGCGAAGGGGTTTGCATTGGTGCCGATGGCAGAGATGGCAACGTCGCAAGGAATCTCCTCGATGGCACCTTCAATAGGTACGGGCGACGGCGACCGGAGTCATCGGGCTCGCTGAGCTCCATCTTCTGGACACGAACGGCGCATACCGTGCCGTCTTCTCCGGCAATGAACTCAAGCGGGGAGACAAGCGGCATAACCTCAACGCCCTCAGCCTTTGCGTGGTGCAGCTCTGCACGACGGGCAGGCATCTCTTCCTCAGTACGACGATATGCGATGATGGCACGCTCGGCACCAAGACGCTTTGCCGTACGGACGGCGTCCATGGCAACGTTTCCGCCACCAAAGACGATAACGTTCTTGCCGTGCTTAGTAGGGGTGTCATACTCAGGGAAGTTGTTAGCCTTCATGAGGTTAACGCGGGTGAGATACTCGTTTGCGAAAAAGACATTGGGGAGGTTCTCACCTGGGATGTTCAGAAGTTTTGGCAGGCCGGCACCGGTTGCGATGTAGATGGCATCGAAGCCCTTCTCGAAAAGTTCGTCGGCATCAGTAATGCGACCTACAACCGAGTTGTACTCAAACTTCACGCCAAGGTCTTTGAGGCCGTCAATCTCGCGCTTAACAACGGCCTTTGGAAGACGGAATTCTGGAATACCGTAGACCAGAACGCCGCCGCCGGTGAAGAATGCTTCAAAAACGGTGACGTCAAAGCCGTTGCGCGCAAGTTCACCGGCGCATGCAATGCCGGAAGGACCCGAGCCGACCACGGCGACCTTCTTGCCGTTTCTGGGGGCAACTTTGGTTTCGGAGGCAAGTTCAGGCTGGTCTCCGAGGAAGCGCTCCAACTGGCCGATGGCAACGGGCTCTGAGCGTTTGCCCATGACACAGACGCCTTCGCACTGGTTTTCCTGGGGGCATACACGACCGCAGACAGCGGGAAGCATCGATGCCTCGTGGATGATGTCCAAACCACGGCCGAACTCTTCGGCGCGGATGGCCTCAATAAAGCGAGGGATATTAATGTTGACCGGGCAGCCCTGTACGCAGAGTGGGTTTTTGCAGTCAAGGCAGCGATTGGCCTCAGCGATTGCCATCTCTTTGGTGAAGCCCTTATCTACCGGGCGGAAGTCCTTTGCGCGGACATCGGCTGGCTCTTCGTTATCAGCGGTACGAGGAGCTTTTACATTAGGAATGTAGCGACCATTTACCTGTGGCATGCGCACCTCGTTTCCTCATATGCCTTGAGCGATTGACCTTCTTCTGTGAGGTACGCTGCTTGGCGTGCGCGAAGGTCGTTCCAGTCAACTTTTGTGGCATCAAAGTCGGGGCCGTCAACGCAGGCAAACTTGGTCTCGCCGCCAACTTCGACACGGCAGCAACCGCACATGCCGGTTCCGTCAACCATGATGGGGTTCAGGGAGGCAATGATAGGTGTGTCGTACTTCTCGGCAGTGAGAGCGGAGAACTTCATCATAGGAACGGGGCCGACACAGAAAACGTGGTCAACCTTCTTCTCCTGAAGCAGGCGCTCAAGCGGTGCAGTGACGACGACCTTCTCGCCATACGAGCCGTCGTCGGTGGTGATGTGGATGTGCTCGTCATCCAGCACGCTGCGGAATTGATCCTCAAGAAGCAGGAGATCCTGGTGCGTGCGCCCATGATGGCGTGAACTTCATGACCGGTGGCTTTGAGCTGGCGTGCAACGGGGAAGGCAATGGCCATGCCGACGCCGCCTCCGATAACCGCCCAGTTGCCCTCACCCATTTCAGTGGGTTGGCCAAGAGGACCGGTAACGTCCTGGATGGCGTCGCCTGCCTCGTAGGTGGACAGCATTTCTGTGGTTTTACCAATTACCATAAAGATGAATTCGACCCAACCCTCTTCAGGATTCCAGTCAGCAAACGTGAACGGAACACGCTCGCCGGTCTCATTGGCGCGAACCATAAGGAATTGACCAGCGTGTGCATGCTTGGCCATCTCAGGTGCTTCAATGCGGAACTTAAAAACCTTTTCAGAGAACTGCGTCTTTTCGAGGATCTTATACATTCAGCGGTACTCCTCTCCCGAACCGGATATCCTCGTGCAGTTGATCGAGGCTATGCTCGACCTGCTGATCATTTAAACGACCACCTGGGTGATGGCCGAAAAATGCGTAACCGTTATTGTATAACGTGCCGCATGTTAATGTGGCGAGAAAAGCTGTTTGTCCTGCAAAATTTCATGTTCTTGCTTGGTTTGATTTATCCTACTTCGCGGTATTTTGTTCAGATGAGCGAATGAGTCGTTCGACTTCATCAGCGGCGATTTCGCCGTTATGCAAAAAGCTTCAAGTGAGGTACCTTTGAGCTCTTCAGCACGTAATCCGCAATAGCCATACGACCGGGCGGTCGTCCAATACCGCATTGCAGGCGCATAAAAATCACGGGTTCCTTTAATTTGTCAGCGATGGAACGTAGCCCGTTGTGAGCATTGAGTCCGCCGCCTGCGCGAAGACGAATGCGCCTCTTCAAGATCGACTTCATCGTGAATAACCAATATTTGGCCGGGAAGTATGCCGAGCGCGTGCAAGTTTTGAGAGGGACCTCCACTCGTGTTCATAAAGTCTTGTGGTTTGGCGAGAAGAACCTCTCGTTTTTGACCGTTGGAACGACCGTTGGAACCTTGGTTGCTGGTGTTTTGGCTGCCTGTGTTTTGACTGCTGGGATTTTGACTCGCTCGCTGGTGAAGACTCGCTCGCGCCGGTAAGACCGCTCGCGCCGGTAACGGTAATCAAGGCTGTCTGACAACCCGCCTC
>BNJU01002642.1_pt1 | contig 12047 bp, 18 predicted proteins | sample 8539281 | NCBI WGS metagenome assembly BNJU01 (sample SAMD00202456, study PRJDB9452) | human saliva metagenome | isolation source: human saliva | place: Japan
GATTTTTGATGTCACGATGCTGCATATTTTGGATACTAAAAATTTCTAATTATAATAAATAATTGAAGGAATTGATAAAATAAAATAGAATTACAACCTTGGGAGTGAGATGAAGATGAAAGCGTATTTTGCGCATATTCGGCGCGATGGCTCGAAAGAACAGCCGATGGGGGCTCATCTTCTTCGTGTGGGCAATTTGATGAAAGAAGATGCGGCGAGGATCGGACTCTCGTCGCTTGCTTATCTGATCGGCGTGCTGCATGATCTCGGGAAATGCTCGAAGGATTTTGCGGACTATCTTGATTGGTGTCATAAGCATTCAGAGGACAATAGCCGCAAGGGGACGGTAGATCACTCGTCAGCAGGCGGGCAATTCTTGATGCAGCGCTATGGCAGAAGAGGGGATTCTGCTCTTCTTACTGTACATATAGCAGCACTTGTCATTTTTTCTCATCATACTGGTCTCATGAACTATCTGGGAGAGGATGGTGTATCGGATTTTCTGCGGCGCATGGAGAAAATAGATGTGCCAGAGGTTGACCTTTCCTATTATTTTACACATGTTCTCTCGGAGGCTGATATTGATAAACTGTTTGAAGAAGCGGTTTGTGAGTTCTCGGCTCTTGATGTAAAAATTATATCATACGCAGCGGAAGGGAGTGAGATGTATTATTTCGTCTGGGGATGGTGCATAAGCTGCTCCTAAGCATGCTCGTTGATGCTGATCGGCTGGATAGTGCGGAGTTCGAACTCGGGGAAGCACAGGGAACGTGTGGGATACATCAGCTGTTTGGAAGGATTTTTCCGACAAGCTGGAACAAAAAAATTGGCAGGGTTTTATGCTCCATCGGAGCCAAAGGCGAAGGAGATAGCATCTTCGTCAGAAGATCAGCGAGGACTGTCTAAAAATCAGCGGAAGCATTACCGGAATCTATCGGCTCTGCGTACCAACTGGTGGAGGAAAGACCCTTGCGAGTATGCGTTTTGCGCTGCAGCATGCCCAAATCTATCAGAAGAAACGTATCATTGTCGTGATTCCTTATACCTCGATCATCGATCAGAACGTCAAGGAGATTCGTGATATTTTCCACATGGATGACGCGATCTTGGAACATCATTCGAATGTCATGACGGAGGACAACGGAAGACACGAGAGTATGGACTTTCGGCGCATCCTTACGGAGCGATGGGATGTTCCGGTTATCTTTACGACGCAGGTACAATTTCTCAATACATTAGTTTGCGGAGATAATTCCTCACTCCGACGTCTGCGTGCATTGGAGGACAGCATCGTTATCTTTGATGAGATTCAGACGTTGCCTGTACGCTGTACATATCTCTTCAACGCAGCGATGAACTTTCTCAGACATTTTTCTCGTGTTACTGCCGTTCTATGCACGGCAACACAGCCGCCATTGGAACAGCTGAAATTTCCCATTGAGATAAGTAACCATGCCGATCTTACCAATGATACGGCAGAGGTGTTTGAGGGGTTCCGACGTGTGCAGGTTGAGAACCATTGTGAGGATGGAGGCTCTTCCGTTGATGAGATCGCCGGTGAGATCCTACACGCTGCAGAGGAGATTGGTGATGTCCTTTGCATTGTGAACCTCACGGCACAGGCGAGAGTCTCTGTGAGGCAGTCTCTGAACGCACGCAGATTTCAGAACAAGATATTCATGTTGTGCATCTCAGTACGAAAATGTGTCCCTGCCCACCGTAAGGCAGTGCTGCGTACTGTACGGGAGGAGCTTGATGCTCGCCGGAAATATCCGGAACAGCGGCTGATTTGTATCAGCACGCAGCTCATTGAGGCTGGTGTTGATGTATCCTTTCCTGTGGTCTACCGTGCATTGGCAGGATTCTCCTCCATCGCACAGGCGGCAGGGCGCTGCAACCGCCATGGGGAGATGGAGCGCGGGATCGTTCGGCTGTTTTCATTTACCAATGAAAATATCAGCCGCTTGGTGGATATCCAGCAGGGGAAAAAGATCGCACTCGATATGCTCTATCATGCCGAAGCGGATACCGTTCTCTCACCGCATACGATGGAGCTTTACTTCCGTAAATTTTATCAAGGGTATACGGAAAGAGATATGCGTTTTCCCATGAAAACAACAAACACCATCTTCGATCTCCTATCGAGAAATGATGCAGGTTTTCAGCGTGCAGAGGAGAACGGTGACGATCCTAATCTGTGGTTCTCCCATGCATTTCATGATGCGGGATATGCATTTGAAGTGATCGATTCACGTGTGGAATCCGTCCTTGTCCCCTATGCTGGTGGAAAGTCGATGATTCTTGCATTTAACGATAGATATTTTTGACAGAAAGAAAATCGGTGATCAGATGAGAACGGCACAGCAATACATGGTCAATTTGTTCTCCTATGAGCTCAGAAGCTTTTCTTCACTTGGAGCACTTCGTCAAACGGAGAGCGGAGTGATGGCTCTGCGGGAGGAATACTATAATGACACGTTTGGTGTTCAGATGGAAGAACAGAGTAATGAATGTTGCATGATTTAAGGATGTGGATTTATGAGAAATGCAATCGAGTTTCAAGTCTATGGGAGGATGGCGCTCTTTACCGATCCGATCACGAAGATCGGTGGTGAACGCTCCTCGTACTCTGTGCCGACCTATCAGGCTCTCAAAGGGATTACAGAAAGCATATACTGGAAACCCACGTTCTATTGGGTGGTCGATGAAGTGCGCGTTATGAACAGAATCGCCACACAGTCGCGCGGCGTCAAACCGTTGAAGTATAGCGGCGGTGGAAATGATCTTTCTATTTACACATACCTGAGTAATGTCTGCTATCAGGTGCGTGCACATTTTGAGTTCAACCTGCACCGTAAGGAGCTTGCAGGAGACAGAGATGAGAATAAACATCACAATATCGCAAAGAGAATGGTGGAGCGCGGCGGACGACGCGATATTTTCCTCGGCACGCGGGAGTGTCAGGGCTATGTGAGACCTGTGAACTATGGTGAGGGTACAGGATACTATGACGATGCTGGCGAGATGCCGCTTGGCACAATGTTCCATGGATTTAACTATGTTGATGAAACAGGCGGCGATATGCTGCAAGTTCGTCTTTGGCAGCCCGTGATGGACGGAGGCGTGATTCGATTTCTACGACCTGAGGAGTGTACGCTCGTGCAGAGATATCCGAAAGGGTTAAGAGCAAGCTATTTGACAAGAACAGTGTTACCTTTTGCCGCGGAGGAAGATAAACTTCTGGGAGAGGAGGGGCGCTCATGAGTTGGATGGAACAGCTGGTACAGACGTATGATGAAAATGAACGCTTTGCCGGTAGGGATGGTATTGATGGGATGAAAGCTATGCTTCCTCCCGTTGGGCATATTGTGCGAAATGCCCAGATTGAAATGACATTGAGCGTAGACGGCGAGCTGATACAGGCAGCGGTAGTTCCAAAAGAAAAACAGGCGACGTTGATCCCCTGTACGCCGGATTCAGCGTCCAGATCGGGGAGTGCAGCGTTTCCTCATGCACTACACGATACGTTAGCTCTATATCTCAAGGGATTATTATGATTTTGTAAAGGATCCTCCTAAAGGAAATGAAACACCTTACCTTGCATACAAATATCTCCTTGGCGAATGGGCTGCATTAAAAGTAGAAGACCAAAAATTACAGGCAGTCTACCGCTATGTTACCAATCATGATGCCATTCATGATCTGATCAAGAAAAAGATACTATTACAAGATGACTCTGGTAAACTACTCGAGAAGTGGACAGAAAAAGATGGCCCTAGACCACCTATATTTAGTGCCATTCAGGACGAAATTCGAAAATCCATGGTACGTTTTTCGTGTTGTTGTCGATGATGATGACTGTCCTGAGCTGTGGAAGGATACGAAGCTGCAAAAAAAGAGTATCAAGACTTCTTTCAGCATCACTTTTCCAAGATGGACGTACGGCTCTGTTATGCAACGGGGAAAACCCTTCCGACAACGGGAAAACACAGTAGGGGATCCGTTATCCAGGTGATAATGCAAAGTTGATTTCAGCGAACGATAATAAGGGCTTTACATTTTCGTGGACGCTTTGCAAATAGGGATGAATGTGTCTCTGTCGGCTAGAGAGTTCACAGAAAAGTAATGAATGTGCTTTCGTGGCTGGTAAGAAATCAGGGATATTCTCATAGCAAAAAGAACGCGTTTTTCTCGTATGGGGGCGATGTGCCCAAATGCCACCGCCTGTATTCGACGATACAGCACGTCTGATACGGAGACGACATGCGGGAACGGCGCGTCCATCCACACTAAAGGGATGGGCAGAGTCTTTGGCAAAGGCTCTTGAGGGGTATCTACATGAGTTCAAGCAAGCGGAGATGAGTCAAGTCAATGTTATGATTCTCGACGCTGCGACGAAGGGGAGGCTCCATCTGCTACTACAGTGAGATGGCGGGAGAAGATTTCATTGAACGAATTGAGAAGTGGCACCGTCTTGGACGTTGGCGTCAACATGGCTATGACAAGGAGAGCCGTTTATCTATTTCGGTGTGCCAGCACCAAAACGGCTTGTCGAAGCCTGTCACGGGGAGAACGTTGGCGATACTCAAATGAAGTTTGAGCCAGAACGGATCTTTTACGCGATCCCGCAGGGAAATCCACTGCCTGTTGATATGGAACGCATGTTGATCTATCGTGTCGTAAAGCGTGCAGTTTGTGATGATTATTATATGGCGTAGACAGATTGTAGAGCCAGCTTGCTCTGTAATTGCACGTCGCCTTAACCACACGAAGGAGGAATACACTGTGGCACTTGATGAAACAAAGACGGATCGATCATATTTGTTCGGCAGATTGATTGCTGTTGCAGATCAGATGGAGCGTAGAACGTTCTCTCAAGAAGAAAAAGAGTCGCATAACGAATGCCATGCGCTATATGGAAATTTTTTTCTCTCACCCTTCTACCACGTGGGAGATTCTTCATAAGAAGTTGCTGCCCTATAAGCAAAAAGAGAGATAAGTATGGTGGGGGAATGGGCACTAATCAGTAAGATTGGCAATATGTTTAGTGAAGAGGATTTTCTATCAAATCGTCCGTTGGATAGAAGATTCCTGCTTGGCTACTATTGCCAACAATATGTGATGGAGAAGGAATGGGAAGAGCATTTTAGGAAGAAGGAACTGTCGACAGAGGAGGATGTATGATGGCTGCACTGATGAAGAAAAATTGACTTTATCGGATTTATTTCCGTGACTCGTGCAAATCCCAATGGGGATCCTATCAATGGTAACCGTCCGCGTACCGACTATAGTGGATACGGCGAAATGTCTGCAGAGTGTATTAAGCGAAAAAAATTGTAATCGACTTCAGGATGAGGGTGAGAAAAATTCTTGTACAGTCGAATGATCGAATTGATGATGACTACAAAATGTATTCGTGATCGTATTAGTGGAATGAAAAAAATTAGCAAACTATCTGAAAAAGAAACATAGTACACAGGAGTTTATCGAGACAGTGTGTGCAGAGTGGACAGATGTGCGAGCATTTGGACAAGTATTTGCCTTGAAGAAGAGTGAGGGAGCGAACGGTGTATCAATCGGGATACGTGGTCCCGTATCAATCCATCCAGCCGTTAGCCTTGATCCCGTGCCAATTAGTTCGATGAAAATTACAAAGAGTACAAATACGGAGCCATCAGAGAAGCGCGGCCCCGATACGATGGGAGAGCGCCACCGCGTGGACTATGGGGTATACAAGCTACAAGGAGCAATCAACGTACAGTTAGCAGAGCGAACAAGTTTTTCGGAAGAAGATGCTGTAAAAATCAAGAATGCGTTGTGTACAATTTTTCGAGAATGATGCATCGTCCGCCCGCCCTGAGGGGAAGCATGGAGATGAGCCGTTTCTATTGGATTGAGCATGCCAATAAAACCAGCTGCGCACCGAGTGCGAAGATCCACCGCAGCTTTTCAGCACAGAAAAAGGATGGAGTAGAGACACCATCACATTTGGATGACTACATCATTGACGATAGTGCGCTCTACGCTATTGACGGCATTCGCATTGAGAAATATGTTGAGGAAGCTTGGTCGATTGATATGGGGTATGCTGAGGAAAGAGTATCTCGATGCTCTCGATTCAGCATTTTCATGTCTTTTTGTCCTCGTCAATGGGGGCTGATTCATCTCGAGCAGCATTGGCAGGGAAAAATATTCTGACCGTCGAGGGAATGCCCTGCACGAAAAGGGCGCACGATGAGAACATCAAGGAGAAGCGCGGAAACCAAGATCATTGTACGTGGAATGCGAGTAGCATCCCCTCGGATTGGAATTTCTGGCGTCTGCGATGTTGTCGAATTCCAGGCGGATCCTACAGGAGTGCTATTCCCTCCTATCAGGGCAGTTATCGCGTCGTCCCAATAGAGTATAAGCGAGGAAGGCCCAAGGAAGGGAGGAGGATGTACTCCAACTGACACTGCACGGCACTCTGTCTTGAGATATGCTCACTGACAGACATTCCTTTCGGATATCTGTATTATGGGGAGATTCGACGTCGGGTTAAGGTTACATTTTCCGATGAGCTAAAGGATCGGATCCCGATTCTGGTGCAGGAAATGAGGCAACATATTCGGCGCAGCCATACTCCCGCGTATAGAGGCGAAAAGGCTGTACGAACTGCTCTCTGAACAATGTCTGGTGCCAAAAGCTGAATCGTCTCGGATCTGCAAAGAATTATCTTGAGAGGAGGCTGGCGAAGGATGAAGCCCTCTTTTGAATACGCTTTTGTCAATCAAGATGAAGCATATCTTGCGTTGGATGGCGGGAATGTCGTGGTCTTGCGTGATGATCGTGAACTGGCCCGCTTTCCACTGCATAATTTTGAGCAGATTACAACCTTTGGCTATAGCAGGAGCAAGCCCTGCCTCATGCGGAAATATCGCGGAGGATAACATTGCCATGACCTTTATGAGTCGGAGGGGAGATTTCAGGCTCGCGTGATCGGCAAAAATGAATGGCAACGTACTTCTGCGCAGGGAACAGTATCGGAGAGCAGATGATGCATCTTCCAGCCTCGCCATTGCGAAGAGCTTTATCCTCGGTAAGATTTATAATGCCCGTTGGATGAGTTGAGCGAACACGCAGAGACTATGCCATGCGAATTGATGCAGAGAAATTTCAGACAGTCAGTGAATTTTCTTCAAATTTCTTGCCATGAGGCAAGTGTGCATCTGACTTGGAGGAACTTCGCGGATTGAGGGAAAGGCTGCCGTCAGCTATTTCTCTGTGATCGATGATATGATTCTCAAAGCAGAAGGAGGACTTCTTTTTCACTGAGCGTAACCGCAGACCACCGCTCGACAACATGAACTGCCTCCTCTCATTTCTCTATGCGCTCTTGATGAATGATATGGGGCAGCGACTTGAAGGGTAGGATTGGACTCCTGTCGGTTTCTCCACCGAGATCGTCCTGCGACAGTCACTGCACTGGATCTCATGGAGGAACTGCGTCCAATGGCGGATCGCACAGCATTTTCCATGGTTAATACAAAAAAGATCAGCGGCAAGGACTTTCGGTTAGAAGAAGGGGTGCTAGTATATCTGACCGATGATGGGCGAAAAAGATTTTTAGAAGCATGGCATTGCACAAAGAGGGATGATCACATCCTTTTCTCGAGGAAAAAATCAAATGGGGACTTGTACCTCACGTGCAGGCAACACTGCTTGCTCGTCACCTGCGCGGTGACCTTGATGCCTATCCGCCGTTTCTGTGGAAGTAGGACCTTGCAATGTACGTCTTAATCACCTGTCGATATTCGTACTGTTGATGCTGATGGGCGTAGAAGGCTGCGGCAGGTCGCCCGCAAATGCAGAGCTCTACGGGACAGCGTGTGCAGAACTCTCGTCTTCGAATGTAAGGTCGACCCGACCCAGTGTAAGCAGCTGGAACTGGCGTTGCGATATCATTGATCTGCAGGAAGACAGCCTTCGGTTTTTACTACCTTGGCAAAGACAAAGGTCCGAAAGTGACGCAGTATGGCGTGAAAAGAATCATGCGATTTTGGAGGCAGCTATTATCATCTGAGCATTTGCATGAGTGCGAAGGTGAAGTGAACAGAAAATGATATAAAAACACTCTAGGTGCTAGCAGCACACGATAGGACGTGCCGCTAAGACATCGAGAAAATCATATTTGTGCGAGTAATACCCATAAATATGTGGCAAAGAGGGAAGTCGTAACTTTGTTTTGCTCGCGCTTGCACCGCAGACGCATGTTAGCACAAAACTCAAAACGCACGAAATACGGGGATCAGAACATTTCCGGAAACACGAACTGGTCGAGTACCTGAGACCACAGTTCCAGTGCGGGGCTTATCCACGCCGTGTAATACTCATGGAGATCTCCGACACTGACAGTTTTGAAATATACTAAGCTGATTTCGTTGAGCGGACGCAATGAGAAATCTGGACATTAAGATCATTGTACCGCATATCAAATTCTCACGGGGATCATCCCTCTACATAGAGTTCCTAAGCGCTCCTGTTTGACTCTAAGTTCTTCGATAGGAGGCTCTTGTGTTTCTTCCTCCGTCTGGGGGCTTTTTAATATCTGCTTTTATATTTCTCTAGGCCGTGCTCAAGAGCATCCAGCAAAATAGACTCGATGCGATCTTCGCGCCAGCGCGTTTTGTACGGACAGTCGCCATGCGTAGAGTTGCGGCATACATAGTAGATATACACTTTCTGCCTTGTGCGACGATATGCCGGCGTAAGAATGCGCCCGCAACTAGGACAGTGCAAAAAGCCCGTGAACATATAGATGTTTCCGCCCGAGGGAATCTCGTATCGTCCCTCAAACACCTTTTTGCGCTTGTGCAAAAGTGCCTCGTCAATCAGTGGGCACAGAACTCTGATGCCGTGGTACTCGCCCATGTAGAGGCGATTCTGTAGCGCTCCCTACCGTACTGTCCGATCTTTTGTATCCATATTTCTCCCGCAACATTCGCTGCGTCCCGAGTATGGTACGGGTGCACAACGAAATACCGGAACATTTCGCGCACCATCGAGCAGTACGTTCGTCGATCTGGATCTTCTTGTCCTTATCAATTACGCAACCAGCAGGGATGGATCCGGAAGCAACTCTGCCGTCCTGCGCCGCCCGTCAACGTATACCGGACGCGATCCCCGGTCTGATCGCCTCGTGCTGGGCGAGGGACAGTTTGAGATTAAGCATCACTTCCCATTGGTTGTCGTCGTATTAAAAATCGCCTCCTGCGAGCACTCCCACTCAACATGATGGGCGTCGAGGATCTCCTGCACCTTGTAATAGTCCGCGATGTTTCGGAACCAGCGATCCAAACACTAAAAATGATGATGTCAACGTGATCCGCCTCTACGTCCTCAGGGCGAGGCGCTGCAGTCCCTACGGCGGCTGGAGTGCTTGCATGCGTTGATGCCCTCATCGGCATAGATGCCGATCACTCATGTACCCCTGCCGATCGGCGTACTGCTTGAGATCATACTCCTGCTCTGAGAGGAATAGCCACGACGAGCTTGCTCATCGGTTGACACGCGGATGTAGAGCGCTGCGCGCTTTTGTGTTTCGGCATACACACACCTCCGAAGGATTCGTTAGTGAATAATCCCCGAAGGTGTGATATACTTTGCTTGCTTAGGGCTTGTATATCTCCTCGAGATTACTTGCTTCACCGCTCGTCGTGTGGTAGCACGGTGGGCGGCTTTTTGTCAAAAAGTTATTTTGCGTTTTTCCAATCAGGCCCTGTTTCGTGTGCATCCCTTTGTAATGTACTGGTCGTAGAGCCATTTTGATCGGTCATCTTTATGCTGCACTCTGTGCAACGGCAATCGCTATGTCGTATTTGTCAAATAAACTTCCGTAGCTATTGCCTGATGGAGCCGTGAAAGAGCTATCGTGTGTCAACACATTAGATGAAAAACGGCGAATCATGGTATCAGCCAGTTCAAGTGCTGCGCTTTTATCCGTTGTAGGATTTACGACCATAGTCATTGTGACAAGTTTTTTTGTTGTAGTCCCACCTCAATGTAAGCGTCAGCCACCATCGGGTGATAGCGTTTATCTTTCATTTCTTGAACGGTTTCAGGTATCGCCTTGTTGATGGCAGCTTCCTCTTTTGTAGCTTGTGCTTTTTTTCCTTTGCTGATCGATCTTCTCGTTCCTTCTTCTGCCACTTCTGAGCCTTACGAGCCTCCTTTTCGGCTCTCTCCTGCTCTTTCTGAGCTTGTTCAGCAGTGCGTTTTTGCTCCATCTCTGCACGTTGCTCAGGTGTTATCGAAGTCGATACACCTCCGATGACTGAAACAATCAGAACGCAAACGGCTATGCCCGCGCGCACGAGCCACTTCTTGTAGTTATCCTTTTGAAAAAGAACATATACACAGAAATTGCAAACAGTACAAGGATAGATACTGCCGAAGCAAAAAATATGATCGCGAAAAAAGTGCCCATTGTTCCCAACTCTCTTTCTTAAAACCGGCTATATACCTTTCAGCTCCACAAATTCCTCCGGCACACCGACGGATCGCGCGAGCTGGTAGATGGAGCAGTCCGGGTACTCACGCAGCAGGTCGTCAGGGAGGAGAAGCTCGACGGCGAATGTGTTTGCCTGCCGTTCAAATCGGCTGTGCGGATTGTACGTCCGCGTATCCATAAAAACCGTGTTTAGATTTCGGTGCAGCTGCATGTGCCCGAGCTCGTGCGCAAGGACGAAACGTGCGGTGACCTCGTCCAGATCCTCAGAGAGATAGATGATATGATTGCGCTTATGATACTGATAGAACCCGTTGAGGTCGACGAGATGGCAGTAGATCAATATAATATCGAGTGCGCGTACGATGGTAAAAGGATTGTTTGAATTACACCGCCTCATGAGTTTGATTGCACATTCCTTGCATTCATCGGTCAGTCCTCGTGACGGTACTTCGGTGTGTACTTTTGCCTTTGTTGCGTTTTCTTCGCCATCTCCATCCCGATCTGCATCGCGTCAAGGATGGATTGGATGCTCTCGGGCTTGCGGGCTGTCCGTCGAACATCAGCCCCTCCTCCTGCATGAGCTTTTCCTTCATCTCATCCATCATGTGCATAATCTCACGCTCGTCCTTCTGTGTGAGGTCGGGCAGATCGTCCGGGCGGGGCGGGGATGGCGCAGGGTAATATTGATTTCTAATCCGTTATCTTCTATCAGATTGCTTTTTCAAGCCAAAGTGATCCGCAATTTTTGGACTGCACCCATGCGCGGCTCTTTAGTTCCATTTTCCCATGTTGATACCGCTTTGTCTGATACACCTGCAATTTGAGCCAGTTCCTTTGAGATAGACTCGCATAATTCGCAGCCGTTTAATATTTTCACCTATCGGCATTCTTATCACCCCTAAGCCCATACTATACTAAAGGTAGAAAAAAATCAATATAGAAAATGAAAAATCTACTTTTTAGGGCTTGTAATCCTACTTAAAGTAGAGTATACTTTAGCCATGATATAGGAGAAAGGGGAAGTCAAGAGATGAAACTTAGCTTAAAGACGGCTCGCGTGAACGCTAATATGTCACAAGCGCAGGTAGCGAAACGCCTTGGTGTTCACGTTCAGACGTATCGTAAGCTGGAGGAAAATTCGGATACGGCAACGATTGGGCAGGTAAAGAAATTGTCCGCTCTTCTCAAAAGTTCCGTATGACGAAATTTTTTGCCTCATAACTCTACTTTTTAGTAGATAGCAACCGCGAGAGGCGGAGGGCAACAATCGCGAAAAGAGGTGATCCAAATGACCGAGGCGCAGGCTCGGCACATCTGGGAGGTACTCCTTGATGTGTCCGGGCAAAAGGACGTCATCGTCGAGGTGCGTCCCGCAGCAGTGACAGAGGAGGAACGAAAGGAGGCGGCTGCGTGATGACTGGTAAGAAACTGCTCGCGGGATGCTGTATCGCAGGTGCAGCGATCTCTCGCGGGAGCGTGCAGTCAACAGGAGACCAACACGGCTCCCGTGCTGGTCGAAGAAGTTCTACGTCGTCAAGTCGGGCGACACGCTCTGGGA
>BNJU01001978.1_pt1 | contig 12034 bp, 25 predicted proteins | sample 8539281 | NCBI WGS metagenome assembly BNJU01 (sample SAMD00202456, study PRJDB9452) | human saliva metagenome | isolation source: human saliva | place: Japan
TTGCCGCCGCCATCGTGCGCCCGACACCGATGCCACACACCAGCAGCCCATCTGCAGGGCTGCGTCTTCCGCCTCATCAAGGAAGTCGCCCCCATCGCCTCCTGTTTAACTTCCGTGCCCGAGCGCGAAAGATCTGTCACTGCCTCCAGTGCCGCGATGCCAGTAACCGAAGATGTCCAGCGCCGCAGGCGGGCACAGATCGCCCTCCGCAACAAGGCGAATATCCGTCTGATCACTGCCCAAAGTCACGCTTCGGGTTGACGTTGATATGGTGAAAGAGTCCTGTTCATTTGCGCCAGAAACCGCATTGTGCATCCGCATTGCCGTCTCATCAACCACGATACACGTGCCCTCTTTTGATGCAATGGGGCTCGCCAGCCCGGGCATCCGCCTGCTGCGCGGATGGCGCATCATCGCCATGCGGAAAGCTCCTGCGCCAACGGCATTCGCAAGCTTCACCTCGTTGACCTCGTGGTCGCCGCGCGAAATGCGAGGATAATACATCCTCCTCGGTCTGATAGGCAGCCGCCTTGATCGTCTTCTCGACGGGAATCCTGAGATACTCCATGAGCAGCAATCGTGCGTAGAGCATCAGGCGTTGCCATCTTCTCAAGCAGCAGTGCTTCCTCCGCAGCGGCATCGATGGGACGCAGTGCCGCCTTCTCGTCACTCGCAGCATAGCTGCCGCATCACAGCAGGCAATACGCGACTCCCCTCAGCGAGACGGTAAGCTCCTCCAGGTGCCACCGCCTGATCGCACCGCTGTCGGCCTCCACCGCACGGAAGTTCAATCCGCAGCGCGAAAATATTTCGTATGTGAGCCACGGACATCTTGCGATAGGACGTCATTCATCCCCGCGATGTCCTTGTCAAAGGAATAGAGATCCTTTCATGAGTGAACTCACGGCTGCGCATCACCTTTCAAAACGTGGGCGGCGCTCATCACGGAACTTGTCCTGGCAGATCCCGATGGGCATGAGTGGGAGCTGCTTGTACGAGCGCCTCATCGCTTGCGAGTGCCCGTAATCGTCTCCTCATGGGTCGGCCCCCACTGTGCAGAACTCGCGCCATGACGATCCTTCACGCGGATCATCTCGCGCCATGTATGCGACGTGCTCTCCTCCCAGAGTTCGGACGGCTGCAGGATAACTGTCATCGATCTCCTGCCCGCCGCAGCATCCATCTCCTCGCGGATGATCTGCTCAATCTTTCGGATGGTACGCCATGCGAGCGGCGAGACAAATCGCGCATCCGCCGGCAGACTTGCGAGATGAGACCCGCTCGGTACATGAGCTGATGGCTCGCAATCTCCGCCTCCGCAGGCGTGTTTCTAAGGGTAGCAAGCGCGTACCAGATTCGTTGCTCTCATGACCGTTTCCGTTCCTCAATATCGCATCAATCTCCGAAAAGAGTTCGGGCGGCAGTTCTTCTTCCTTTGCCTTGCGAATGACCTCTCCCTTTTGCGAAAGATCAGGCCTCGCCATTCCCGCCGGCAATACCGACATCCGCTCACGTGCCTCACCGGGACCAGTGACAGCACAGCCCTCATCAGCCACCTCGATGGGATCCTCCATGCCGCGCAGACGTTTCCTCGACCTTCTCCGCGATGGATGCGGGTCGATGCTCGATCCGCCCGCACGTAGGACAAGCGACGACGTTGGCCCGCTCCTCTTCAGCCCGAGCGCCTTCAGGAATCTCATTTGCCCGTACGGACTTCGACGCGATCAGGATGCTCCCGTCAGCGAGATGCGACATCGTGTCACCAATTCCTCGGCGAGGAAAGAGCTCTCGACGCCGACAGCAGACTTGAGTGATCCCCGACCCGCCGTGCCACCTCGCGTGATTTCTAGATGCAGCGGGTGCGTCCGTACGCTCACTCGTCGGACGATACGCCGCAAGTGTCAGCGGAACATCATGCGCCTGCAGAGAGATCTTCATGTCGATGAAATCCAGCTCCTCCAGAATGCGCACGTGTTCATGGCGGATTCAACCAAGGCTTCTGCCGTGACACCCGCCATACTTCTTGGGCATTTTTATGATCAAAGAGTGAGCCGGCATTCACGCCGATACGGATGGGGTTCCCCTCACGTGCCGCCGCGACGACCTTTTTCACGCGCTCGTACCACCCGTATGCCGGGATTGGTGCGCAGAGCCGCAATTCCCTGTGTCATCGCGCCAAGCGCGAGCTTATGGTCCAAAGTGGATATCGGCGACGAGCGGGTTTTCACCTGGCGAATGATATTGCCGAGGTTCTTTGCGCCTCCATATCCGGCACGCGAGGGCGGACGATATCACGCCTGCCGCCGCCAGCTCGCGGATCTGCCCTTACCGTCTGCCTCCGTATCCGTCGTCTTCGTGTTGCACATGGACTGCACGGGAGATCGGTGCACCGCGCCCCGATGGGGATATTCCCCAATATGAATCTGCCGCGTGCGGCGGCGCTCAAATCATTGACGACGCGGCTGTTTGGGTCACCTCCATCGCAAAATACGTACACGACATCATTTTTCATCGCGAGCAGCATCAACAGAATAATCAGCCACACCCGCATTTTTGGATATAGTGCATGACCCAGCCCGGACTCAGCGGCTTAGCGCGCACCGCCTCAACACCCGCAGAGCGTTAGAAGTGTCCTCCACGTCAGTGCCGGTACGGGAAGAGAGAGTGATGATCGCAAAGATTGGGGCTGAGAAGTGCAGCGAAATTTGAGGAGCGGGTCAATGCCCCATCTCCGCGACTTCCCCGCCATCTGTGCCACGCCGATCGGCCCCGCGAGTTCGAGACCAGAGGCTCAAGGGCGGTCCGATACCGAGCGCGTCGAGGCATCATCACGACAATCATCCTCCGTCCGCTCGAATGCCATCGAGATATGGACTGGAAGAAAGACCAGGATGAGGTGCTGGTATGAGCATTCACAATGCCCAATGCATATCCACGCTGCTGTGATGCATCATAATCTGGGGTCACACTGACCGTCAGCTCCGCTCATTGCGCTCCACCCGCATCGTCATCGAACCGTTCCGTGGTTTGTGCGAATAGCGTCCACCATCTCCTGCCACGTCTCAATGGGCTTCCATGGTCGCAGTGCGGTCGTTCGCCATAGACCCGCCTGTGCAGCAGGATTATCTACAAGCACCTTGCCAAGAACAGGCGCAGGATTCGGCGTCTGCACCCCGGCAAAGAGATGCCGAAAAAGAATGATCGGCAGGATGAAAATTCATCGCCGATCCAGCAAGAATCACAATCATGCGGGAGAGAATCGGTTTGCGGCAATAGCCGCGATCACCGGCATCGTTGTCATCTGCCGCCATGCCGGCGTATCAGTGAAGCCCCCAGTGGAATCAGACGGATCGAATGACCGTCTCTCCCACAACGAAAATGCACCAGACGCGGCCCAAAGCCGATGGCAAATTCATCCACACGCATCCCGGTCGGTTTTGCGTGATAAAAATGCCCCAACTCGTGCACAAAGACGAGCAGTCCGAAGACAAGACTGTCGCAGCAATTTTTCCTAACATCAAGCTCCTTTTTGCCCCCGCTCAGCGCAGGACAATGTATACCGTATAGTAATAGACCAGCGGTGCCGTAAAGAGAACACTGTCAAAGCGATCCGCACACCACCGTGTCCCGGGATATCGCACCCGAATCGTGATGCCCGTCTGCCGCTTCATCATGGACTCCGACAGATCACCAAGCGTGCCAAGCACGGCAATCGCGCAGCGCCCGGTCCAGCCATCTGCGGCAGCGGCTTGCGAGCAGCCAGCCAAGCCCCACGACGACAGCGATCCGGCACCGATCAGGCCGCCAAAGAACCCTCGATCGTCTTATTCGGACTAATGGCAGGTGCCAGCTTGTGCAGGCAAACGCACGTCCGGCAAAATAGGCAAAACGTCACTCGCCCATGTCCCGATAAACATCACCCAGACCATCACTGTTCCGCGGGAAAATGTCTCAATCGGTGTCGTATAGACAGGCCCTGTCATATTCGCAGGAGAATAAGCAGGGCAAACGGCATGCCGATGTGGCGATCCCCGCCACAGAAACAGTCGCATCGTGAGACTGACACATCGCCGCGCAGGAGGACGCAAGTCATCGGGCAGAATCGAGGATGCGATCATGGAAGCAGAATCACACTCCTCGCCCGATGAACGCGCCGTACAGCATTCCCCCGATGCCAAGAATACCCGGGAGAATAAGGTAGGACTGCCCCCACGGCGCATGCACGTGTATACTCAAACCACGCGAGCGCTGCGAGCACCGCTGCGGCAACTGTAAACGTTGTTCCGCCCGTCTAGTATATACTATCCTGCAATACCAATGCCGATAATGCCGGAGATAGTGCGTAGTCAAAAGGACAGCCTCCATCTTTATTCTTCTGTAGTAAGCTGCTAAAACGCCGGCTTCGCCTGCAAAGTCCTCAATGGCACGCAGTTCTTCCGGTGAAAATCCGGCCAATGCGTCTCCAAATTGTAGCTCTGCATAGGCAGACTGCCACTAGGAGGAAGTTGCTCAGACGAAAGATCGTCCCGCTCGTACGGATAAAGAGATCCACGGGCGGATCGCCCGCCGTATCGAGTGCATCGGGAAAAGTGCCTCGTCGATTTCCTCAGGGCGCAGCTCTCCCTCTGCGACACGCACGGCCAACTTACGAACAGCACGCACGATCTCATCCTAGCTGCCATAATTCGCCGCAAGATTAAAATGCACGCCGGTGTTATGCGCCGTACGCTGTTCTGCATCCTCCATACGGGCGAAAAACGTTCAGAGAAGCGATCCGTCGACCAATGAAACGAATGCGCACGTTTTCCTTGTGCATCTCATCAATTTCGCGCTCCAAAAATGTATCAAAAGAGGCGCAGCAGTCAATCTCCGATCCGGACGCTTCCAGTTCTCCGTTGAGAACACATAAACCGTCAACACCTCAATTCCCATATCTGATGCGGCGCGACGATTCGTTTCAGCGTGCGCGCACCTGCCTCATGCCCTGCGGAACGAGAGTCCCCCTTTGCGCTTTGCCCATCTGCCATTCCCATCCATCACAATGGCAGTGTGACGCGGGAAGCATAGTCCTGAGGCAGAGAGGCCGGGCGAAGCAGGCTCCCTTGGACGATGGGCGAGCTGTGCTCTGCATCGCCGCCAAAGAGTTTTCTCACATGTCGTTCGCTCCATTTCTATCTGCAACACAATACCACTGCAAAACACCCCTTCGGCGGATGCCGAGGGTGTCGCGCATTCAGCGGAAATGTTCTTCGTAGGCGGCGACGGTCCGGACTGCACAGCAAAGTTCCGTGAGCGTGATCCCTGATGCACAGCCCCATTCTGACGAACACGAACGACATAGGACTGCGTCTCATCGACGGGAGGACGTGATGCACGCGATACCGATACCGTGTAGGATGCGCTTCGGCATCCAGCTCCCGCCGCACCTCATCCCACGGACGTGCCGAAAAGGAATCCTCCATCAGATCTCCATGACCTCTTTTTTCCTTTGCGGCACGCATCTCGTCCATCTGCTTGACGAACTTATCGACGAGCTTCTGCACAGAGTCCTGACCGCGCTTGACTCGTCCTCATTGATCTCCTTGTCCTTCTCGAGCTTTTTGATCGCCTCGTTTGCATCACGTCGGATATTACGCAGAGCGACCTTTGCCTCCTCCGTCTTCTTGCCGACCGTCTTGATCAGCTCTTTGCGCGCTCCTGCGTCGGCTGAGGGATCGCAAGGCGAATCACATTTCCGTCAGAGTTCAGCGAAAGGCCGAGATCGGACTTTGAGATAGCAGATTTCAATCTCATGCAGAATCGACTCTCTCCACGGTGTAATGACGATCATGTGCGGCTCCGGCACCGTCACCTGGCGAGCTGGTTGACCGAGGTCGGTGTCCCATAGTAGGGCACCATGATCTTATCCAAGAGATTCGGCGTTGCGCGTCCTGCGCGCATGCGAAGAGAACTCACGGCGAAGCGCCTCGATCGCCTTACTCCTACTTTCCTCGTGCTTTGACAGAAATATCGCAGTCATACTGCTTCGCCTCCTACCGTTGTACCAATCGGCTCACCAAATGCTGCCCGGCAATATTTTTCATGCACATCAATACTAAACACCACCATGGGATGTTATCTCCATGCGAGACTGGTCGCCGTCGCGTCCATGACCGCGAGTCCTTGTTCAGAATATCAATATGCGCCAGTTTCTCAAAACGCTTGGCATTGGGGTTCTTATTCGGGTCGGAATCGTAGATTCCGTCCGTTCCTTCTTCGCCATGAGAATAACGTCTGCCTCGATCTCCGCTGCGCAGGGCGACCGTCGTATCCGTAGAAAAATAGGGATTCCTGTACCAGCACCGAAGATCACCACGCCCCTTCTCCGTGCGACGGATGCAGCGGCGGCGAATATACGGCTCGCCACCTGACGCATCTCAATGGCACTCTGGACACGCGTGTCAACGTCCTGATTTTCAGAGCATCCTGCAGGGCGAGTGCGTTCATCACCGTCGCCATCATCCCCATATAGTCTGCCGTCGTGCGATCCATCCCTCTGCACCGCCTGCGAGTCCGCGCCAGATATTCCCCTCCGCCGACCACAATGGCGACATCGATGCCGTGATCGCGCACACTTCTCAATCTGTGCGGCGATTGCCTCGACAACCTGTGGATTGATCCCGAATCCTGATCTCCCGCGGCGCCTCGCTCAGCTTCAACACGACGCGACGATATTTCGTTTTTCCAAGATGCAACTCCTCCTGTCACGCACTCTGCGCCATTATAAGCATATTTTTACATCCGCAGACCATCTGCTAGAGCTGCCGTTGGGCGGCTCTCCTCTCTTCAAATCATCTTACTTCATCTGAGCGGCAGACCTCCGCGGGAAGTCCTCCTGCTTCTTCTCGATGTTCATGCCGCAGCTGATAGCGCGTAAACGCCTGAGCCCTCTACCGACCAAGCACATCTGCAATCTTCTTCTCCGGATCCTTGACGAATTTCTGCTCAAGCAAGCAGACTTCCTCATAGAACTTATTGATACGCCCCTCGACCATCTTCTCGATGATCTTCTCGGGCTTGCCCTCCTCAAGCGCCTGCTTGCGAGACCTCCTTCTCGTGCTCGATATGATCGGCCGTCACACCGGCACGATCAATCGCGCAGTGCCGCTGCCGCAATCTGCATCGCAATATCCTTGCCGAGCTGCTCATCCCCCACCGGAGAGCTCAACGAGGACGCCGATCTTGCCGCCCAGTGGATGATACGTTTGCCACGGCCTGCACCCTCATAGCGGGCTAAAGCGGCGGAGGGAGATCTCTCCCCGATCGTCGCCGTTGCCTCCAGTAGTGAGGGAGGCAACATCCTTGCCATCCAGCGTGCTTGCATTCAGGGCATCGAGATCTGCCGGGTTCGTCTCGCAATATGCTGCAACCTTCGCACTGAGCTCACGGAACTGTTCATTGCTCGCAGCAAAAGTCCGTCTCGCAGTTGATCTCGACAATGACACCGACCTTCGTCAGACGAGAATATGCCGTCACCGCACCTCAGCGGCGATGCGTCCAGCTCTTCTCTGCCTTTGCAGTCCCTTCTCGCGCAGGTAGTCGATTGCCTGCATATCGCCGTTCGTCTCAGCGAGAGCCTTCTTGCAGTCCATCATACCTGCGCCCGTGCGCTCACGCAGTTCCTTTTACACATCGCTGCACTAATTGCCATTATCGTTCCTCCTGTAGTCGTTCCATAAAAAGTGAGGATAGCTCCCTTACCCCACTGTCTTTATTACTAGCCGCTACCTGTACGCCGCCTGATTTCCCTCGAGCACAGCGTCTGCCATGCAGCCCGTGAGAAGCTTCACGGCACGGATCGCATCATCGTTGCCCGGAATCACATAGTCGATCTCATCCGGATCACAGTTCGTATCGACAATCGCGACGATGGGAATGTTCGCTTGCGTGCCTCGGCAGCCGCAATACGCTCCTTGCGCGGGTCAACGACAAAGAGTGCACCCGGCAGACGGTTCATATCCTTAATGCCGCCCAGATAGCGCTCGAGCTTCTCCTTCTCGTGGCGCAGGCCCTGACTTCCTTCTTCGTGAGAACCTCAAACATTGCCGTTCTCCTCCATCTCCTCAAAGTGCCGGGACGATGAATGCGACGCTGAATCGTCTGGAGGTTCGTCAACATGCCGCCGAGCCAACGCTCGTTGACGTATCCACATATTCGCACGGGTGGCTCCTCGCGGATGGCCTCCTGCGCCTGCTTCTTCGTGCCGATGAAGGCACGGACTTCCCTTCCTGCGCAACGCTGCGAAGAAGTGTACGCCTCATCCACCTTGCACCGTCTTCTGCAGATCAATGTATGAATACCATTGCGCTCCGTGAAAGTGTAACGTGCCATCTTCGGGTTCAACGACGCGTCTGATGTCCGAAAATGGACACCTGCCTCCAGAAGCTGCTTCTGCAAAGGTAGCTGCCATAAAATACCTCCTGTTGTTCTTCCGCGCTTCTCATCCGCTGTACCACCGCGTAAATACGGCACAGAACAGCTGTCGAAAACGCGTGTACACGGGCGTATTATAGCGCCACCATGGGCGTCAAAACAACGCCCTGCAGGTCTTTTACACAAAAGAGCTCCTGCACGAAGACGTTGGTCTTCGCGAGCCCTCGTCTGTCATTCGGTTGGTCTGCGCCGCTAGCAAGTGCCTCGGTCATCAACACCCTTCGGTGCATAGAGGATGATCGTGCTCGTGCCACGTGTGCCGTGCCGTGCACATCACCATAGCCAGGCGCCGTTCAGAGTCACCAGACACGGCGGCGCTCAGCTCGCTCATGCGGTCAAAATTCACGGCGTATCGCAGTCCCTGCTTCAGCTGGAGCAACCGCCGGGCTGCATCATCGTAACGACGCGGGCGATGAATCCGCACGCGCAGTTCCGATACCTTCGTCATGTACCGTCAAAGGTGTTCCACCATCCCCGTCACAGGCGTACGCGCAGGGCGGAAAGAACTGCCATGGGAAGGCGACGAAACGGGATACCGTCCGCCATTGGCAACGCTGCTCAGAAGCGGTCCTGCGCGCATCTGAGTATTAGGACTGTGAATCCTGCTGCTCCTGAATCTCCTCATCCTCGTATTCATCCTCAGGACTGGTATAATGAGTCCACGTGTGAAACTATCTTTCACACGTGAAAAAAAGAACCTGCACCCATTACCTCTTCCTTCCTTGACTGCTTAATACGTCAAAATTGGTGACAATATCTCATCTTGCTAACGCAGACATACTATCATATTTCTTTCAGAAAAGCAATTTCAACATAAAAACATAGAAAACTTTCACCACTTATTTCCGCATTTCCGCCGCCGCCGCGTCCGTCCGATCGAGAATCGCTTTACGCGACGAATATTCTCCGGCGTCCTCGACGAGCTCATCATCGTTGATATACTCCAGCGCCTGCTCCAGGCTCAGAATACGCGGCGGAGTGAGGCGGATTGCCTCATCTGAGGCAGAGGTACGCATAGTGACATTCTTCTTCTTGCACGGTTGATATCCATGTCAATATCGCGCGGTTCTCCGACGATCATCCTTCGACCTGCCCCGGTGAGATAAACATCGTCCGCGATCCTGCAGCGAAAGATTCCGTCTGGTCGTCTCCCCTGCTCAAACGCAACAAGCGACCCATGCGACGTCTGTCATATCCCCCTTGTACGGAACATAGCCGTGGAAGATATGATTCATAATCCCGTTGCCCTTCGTACTCGTCAGGAGCTCCGAGCGGAAGCCGATCAGTCCGCGCGCCGGGATAAAGAACTCCATGCGGATATAGCCCGACAGCTCCGTCATATTCGACAGCTCCGCCTTGCGCGTACCGAGCGCCTCCATCACGGCGCCCATATACCCTGCGGAACCTCGACCGTGATTCTCCATTGGCTCCGCCTGTCCGTTGATCGTCTTATAGACAACCTCGGCTTTCCAACCTGCAGCTCATAGCCCTCACGGCGCATCGCTCGATCAGAATGGAAAGATGCAGCTCACCGCGTCCCATACCTTGAACATCGGCGGAATCCGTCTCCTCGACGTGCATGGCGACATTCGTCTCGATCTCCTCAAACAGGCGATCGCGCAGATGGCGCGACGTGACGAACTGCCCCTCACGGCCTGCAAACGGACTCGTATTGACACAAGGTCATAAGCGTCGGCTCATCAATATTGATCGTCGGTGCCTCCGGATTCTCGCGTCCGCCACCGTATAGCCGATGCTCACATCACCGAGCCCCGAGCGACGATCTCGCCCATTCCTGCCTCGTCGACCTCGACGCGTTTGAGCCCCTGATACATAGACCGCCGACTTTGCCTTCGTCTCATGATCGCCGCTGATCACAACGACATTTGATTGGGACGCACCGATCCACGAATCACGCGCCCATGCAGCACGGCCAACATAGTCATCCGCCTCGGCGTCGTCACCATCATCTGCAGGGCCCCTCCATCCCCCCTGCGGTGCTGGGTCTCCTTCACGATGGTCTGCATCAGCGGCTCGAGATTATCGTTCGTATCCTCCATGTTAAACTTGGCGATACCGTCGCGCTGCAGCATAGATCGGGAAAATCAAGCTGATCATCGTCCGCATCCAGCTCCATAAAGAGCTCAGAACCTCATCGTACACATCGTCCACGCGCTGATCCGGGCGGTCGATCTTGTTAATGACAACAATCGGCTTCAGCCCTTGCTCAAGCGCCTTGCGCAAAACATACTTCGTCTGGGCATCGGCCTCAAACATCGACGAGCAGAGAGAACGCCGTCCACCATGTTGAGGACGCGCTCCACCTCACCGCCGAAGTCCGCGTGCCGGGGTATCTACGATATTGATTTTGATACCATCACAGAGGATAGCCGTATTCTTCGAGAGAATCGTCCACGCCTCGCGCTCAATATCGCCTGAGTCCATCCGCGTTCGTTCACCTGCTCATTCGAGCGAAACACGTGACTCTGCTTCAGCATCGCATCGACCAGCGTGGTCTTGCCGATCAACGTGAGCAATAATCGCGATATTGCGCGTTTTCATTGATCGCCAGATTATTTCCTCCCATAATTCCAAAAGATAGTGTGTCTATCTTAGTATAGCAAAGCATCTTTGTCAATAAAATTATGAGCAGATGCTACATTTTTTCCAGAGACAGAAAAAGCTGCTGCACGATGTCAGCTTCGTGCGGCAGCTCCCACTGTCTGAGATTACTTTCCTTTGTTCTGTGCCTCCACCGAACGCTGCAATTCTTATAGAACTGCTCGGAAAGATTGGAGCGTCGCTACCGTATTACCGTCGTCGGTTACGCACCTCATACGTGTAGAAGCTCATTTTGAACCGGAACGGTAAACATCAAGAAAAAACCGTACGACTGTTGTTTGGTCAGAATGTAGCATCTGCGAAAAGAGCGCAAATTATCTTTAAACGTCTTTGCAGCATCACGGCGCGGAAGGGTCTTCAGATCAATGCCTTGCTCTCTTGATTCCGTTTGCCACGCATAGCGACCCATTAGCACGTGTCCTGAGCCATCCGCAACAATCTGGTCAGATTTCAATGGAAGGGCTATTCTCAACCGCACATAAAGGGGCACCGATCGCAAGGCGATTTACATTCGTGATCACCGCGCCCTCAGGAAGCGCCTTATCAGCATAAGGGGAAGCGCTCACCTGCAACAAGCAACGTAAGACACAAGACAAGCGCCATTTGGACGAATTTCTTCATGGATCATTCCTCCTTAAATAGACAGCAGCTCTTTGCTGTTCGTCATTCTACACTATAATGGGTATGACAAGAAAAAGAAGATAAAGAACAAAAAACCGTATCAAATCGATACGGCTGAACCTCAATGGCAGGGGAGAACTTGAACTCACAACCTACGGTTTTGGAGACCGTTGCTCTACCAGTTGAGCTATACCCTATGGGGCGACTTATGGGGATCGAACATGCATGCTGGAGCCTAACCAGTGTGTTAACCGCTTCACCAAAGCCATACATGTCTTTATAAATAGAACTCGTAACACGTCATTCACGAGTTATCTTC
>BNJU01000679.1_pt1 | contig 12033 bp, 19 predicted proteins | sample 8539281 | NCBI WGS metagenome assembly BNJU01 (sample SAMD00202456, study PRJDB9452) | human saliva metagenome | isolation source: human saliva | place: Japan
AGGGGCGACACGGCCGAGAAGGTGTACGCGGACTAAGAAGCCAAAAGCAAAGAATGAAGCCGGTACTGGTTCGGAGCGCTCCGTCCGGTAACCCGGCTCTTTTTCTTTCCACTTCTATCTTTTCGTTTCTCGATACTTTTTACGCACTCAAAAGTCTAATTCGAAAAACGATAGGATCATGACAAAATCAATTACGACAGTATGGCTCATAGCCCTTTTGACAGGTTTGATGAGCATGTGCGCCGCCACCGTGCAGGCGCAGAACCCCACAGTGGCACCGCCGGTCCGCTAACGATGGAAGTACGACACGACGCGGGATCCCTACCATCTCGGGCAGGGAGATGCCGAACTATGACTGGGGCATCGGTGCCTTAGCAGGAGCACAGCCAAGATATACAAAAAGCTCGTGGTTGGGGAAGGCGTGACAGGTATCGGCAACGAAATCTTTTCGGAATACGAGGAATCTTGTTTCTGCAACCTTCCCCAGAGTTTGACTCGAATTGGGGATGAGGCTTTTACAAAGCTGTTTAAACTTACCGATGGTAACGCTTCCCGCCAGTGTGACCTCTATCGGAGACTATGCTTTTTCGTATTGTGGTAACTTGGCTGGCTACACTTCCAGCCGGGTTACAAGTAATAGGAAAGAGTGCTTTTTGATCAGTGCAGAAAAACTGTCCTCTGGTCATTCCGCTGGTGTGATATCCATCGGAGATGGTGCGTTGCTGGTTGCAGTTCTTTGCACGACAATTACGGTGGCGGATAGGAATACCAAGTATGTAGCGAGTGGACGAGTGTATGTTGAATAAGGAAAAACGCAGCTCATTGCAATATCCGGCCAGCGTGCTGCTACTTCTATGTCATCCCAAAAGAGGTGACAAGCATCGAAGCAGGTGCATTTGAGGGCTGCCGAAAAAGCTGACTGCTAATAACGATTCCTGTTGGGTGTATCGATTGGAAGAATGGCTTTTGAGTCTTGTTTTGCTTTGACTACTATAAGTATCCCGCGACGGTGAAACCATCGGAGCGAGATGCGTTCAGTTGTTGCCAGAACTGTCCGAGATCAAGGTAGAAGCTGCCAATACGGCTTATACTTCTGTTGACGGTGTGCTGTTCGACAAAGCCAAGAAAACGCTTATCACATACCCCAGAGGCGGAAAACTACTACATATGTTATCCCTCTGGAGTAACAAACATTGAGAGTTATGCCTTTGAATACACCCCAAAATTTGACTTCAATAACGATCCCACAAGCGTCAAAAAGATCAGGATTAGCTGCATTCCGCAAATTCCGTATTGACCTCGGTGGTGATCCCTGACGGCGTGGATACGATCGAAAGCTGGACTTTCGGCTGGTGAGAATTGGCCTCGGTGGCGCTCCCCGCCAGCGTGAAGACACTTCAGATACGGTGTCTTCTGGGGATGCAAGAGCCTGAAGAGCCTGACCGTAGAGCATGAAGACGCCGCCGGCGATTAATAAAAACGAAGACGTCTTTTGAGGAAGTCCCCGTAGCCAATGTCACCCTGACGGTACCGAAGGGATCGAAGGCCGCCTATGCTACGGCGCCGGTGTGGAAGGAGTTCAAGCAGATTTCGGAGAGTACCGTGGGTAATGTCGCCCTCCCCGAGGCGCGCATTTATGCTGCGGATGGAAGGCTTTATCTGACTCTCCAGACGGCCGCGCCGGTAGGGTGTCTATACCTCAACGGTGTGCTCGTCCGCACGATCTCGGCGCCGGCAGGTGGGACGACGGTCGCTGCCTCATAAGCGTGTCGAAGTATCGTCCCGCGCGCGACACGGCTGAGGAAAGTGCACGTGAACTAAGAAGTGAAAGGTGAAAGGCCAGGCCGTTGCACGATGATACTCCATCGTCCTACCGCGTGGTGCCTGGTGTTTTCTTCGCTGTTGCGTCTCCAATCAGTGGTTTGAAGTGAAACCGAGCCCTGATTTGGTTCAAACCAATGGTTTGGCAGTGAAACCGACCCTGATCTGGTTCAAACCAATGATTTGGAGTGAAACCGGCCTCCGATTTGGAAGTCAAAACCAATGTGGTTTGACGTGAAACCAGGCTCCGATTTAGTCTACAAACCAATGGTTTGGCGGTAAACCGAGCCCTGATTTGGTTCAAACCAATGGCTTGGAGTGAAACCGGACCTTCGAGTGGTCAGACCAATGGTTTTGGCGAAACCGGAAGCCTCGATTTGGTTCAAACCAATGGCTTATGGCGTGAAACGGCTCCTGATTTGGTTTCAAACCAATGGTTTGGATCCTATCCTGAGATGGAATTTTTATACAAGAATAAACTATCAGCTACTTTATAACAATGACTACCTATGGACGAGATACATTGAGATTAACAAGGTCGGCTGCCTCGGCTCGATAACGGACGGCATTACGAGTATCACAACTTTGTGTATGGCCTCCTAAGCGGGTGCCGACGCTACGAAAATCGGCGTCCCCATGAAAATCACTGAGTACAAGGGGTTGCCTTGATGTCGAAGGCGAACTCAATCTTGAGACGCAAGCCAGCTCGAACACACAGCGCATGCTGAAGAAGACGCCGAGCGCGACCGCCTGCTCTCGTTCCTCTCTTCAACACCATTCGCTGCCACCTTCCGAAGCGGCCGAGGCCGAGGCTGCTGATGAGTTGGATCGTCGTAAGACCTTATTACCGTATTCAGGCGGGACTCGATGAGGAGTCAGCTGCCATCGATGGCCTGCTGATCGACCTCCGAAAGGCGAAAACACGCCTCACCTCACCACGTTGCGACTGGCCGCCGTGCTGCAAAGCTGGAAACGGCCAACGCGGGTTTCTGCAAAGTCTACGCCGAACGCACCTCTGCACGGGCGGACGACAAGGGAGCTGCCCGCCGCCATGATGCACGCGCCAAGACGGATGCCGTCTTTGATCGCATCGCATTCATCCTGCAAGCGGCTTACTACTCGGCACTGCGCCTATCGAGCGCACCCTGATCGGGTCTATCGTCAAGCAGATGAACCAGCGCATGGAGGAGACTTACGAGAAGTATCGTTACAGCTGGCTCCAAAAGCGTGCTGCGGACAAGAAGAAGCCCAAGGATGCCCAGATCCCAAGCGATCCCAAAAGATCCGAAGGATCCAGAAACAGCCGAGAGGATCCCCAACCCGCACCCGATCCCAAGCCTCAACCCGACCCCTAAACCTCAGCCCAAACCAGGGCGGAGACGACAGCGGCCCGACATTCATCTACCGGAGGAATGATCGATTTTTCTATGTTGCGCCCGCAACGAGTAATACAACGATTTCAAGATGGATACCTCTTATTTCCGGAATAAGTTATTGGGTCTGCAGGACTACATGAGTGAACTTTGCGCTCACCCTCACGGCCGATCGCGAAGATGCGATGGATCTGACGCAGGAGACGTCGCTCCGTGTCTTGGACAATCTGGAGAAGTACACGGACAACCGCAACTTCAGGGTTGGGTGCTGACCGTGATGCGGAACATCTTCATCAATAACTACTGCCGTAGTGCTGCGCTCGCAGACGGTCGTGGAGCAGGACATCGACCTCTATCACCTCGAGTCTACTACGGAATCGAGCATCAGAACGCCCTGAGAGTGCCTGTCGACTGCAGGAGATCACGAAGGCTATCGGCGAGCTGAACGACAGAGCTGCGTGTGCCCTTCACTATGTAGCGTCAGTGGCTATCGCTACAACGGATTGCCGATGCGCTGGGCATCCCTGAGGGACGGTCAAGAGTCGCATCTTCTTTGCCCGTCAGGCGCTCAAGACGAAGATCGAAGAGAACTGAATCTGTAATAACGAAAAAGTGAGAACAGTCCTGCCGGACAGTGGGAGGGGAGCGGATCTCTTTTCTCGCGTCCGGCAGGGCTTTTTGTGGCCGTCAGGGACGCCTGCCAAAGTTGGCCTGGTCACTTCAGGACCTCAGGGATGCTGGCCAGGTTGACTACTGCACAATTCTTGCGACCATCTCCTTGAGCTCCGTGAGGAAGGCCGAGGCTTCGTAGCTGCCCTTGCTCGATGCCGCGGGAGCTTACGCTCCCATTGGCCCGTCAGCTCCAGGGACTCTTCAGCAGTTCTTCGTGGATCGTGTCGATCAGGCTGACACCCGTCAGGGTGGCATTGAAATGCTTCCGCTCACGGCGGATATAATCGCGCTTGAGCAGTGTCTTGATGATGTTCGCACGCGTGGAGGGTCGGCCGATGCCATTCTCTTTCATCAGCTCGCACGAGTGCCTCGTCGTCCACGAAACGGCCAGCTGTCTCCATGGCCCGGAGCAGCGTCGCTTCAGTATAGGGCTTCGGTGGTGTGGTCTGTTTCTCTACGAGCGACGGCTGATGCGGGCCCGCTCTCGCCCTTTTCGGAAGGCTGGCAGCACGGATTCTTCGCCGCTTCCTCCTCCGTGGGCTTCTCATCCTCCTTCTTGCTGCCCTCCCGCTCGAAGACGGTGCGCCATCCTGGCTTCAGGATCTGCCGACCGGTGGCCCGGAAATCGACCTCGGCAGAGGCGCCCGTGACGGTCGTTGTTGAGACTTCACAGTCGGGATAAAAAGCGGCAATGAAACGTCGCGCCACAGGTCGTACACCCGTCGCTCGTCAGCCGTAGAGCCCGGCTGGAGCCGCCGTACCGGTGGGGATGATGGCATGGTGATCCGTCACCTTCTTGTTGTCGAACACCCGCTTGTTCTTCGCGATCGGTGCGGCGGTGAGTGGAGCGGTCAGGGGCGGCGTAATCCGTCATCCCCTTTCAATATTCCGGACACCTTCGGGTGAAGGTCTTCGCTGAGGTACGTCGTGTCTACGCGCGCGGGTAGGTGGTCACCTTCTTCTCGATAGAGATTGGATCAGGCGTAGTGTCTCCTCGGCCGAGAGCGAGAAGCGGCGGTTGCCTCCACCCTGCAGGGAGGTCAGGTCGAAGGCTTCAGGGGGCGCCTCGCGGCCCTTCTTTTTCGTGACATCGGTCACGGTGAACGCTGCCCCTCGATGGCGCGCAGTGGCGCCTCGCCCTCCCTCCTTCTTCGCGAACCGTCCGCTGGAGGCCGTGAAGGTGACATCGCGATAGACGGTCTTTCAGCTCCCAATATCGGCTCTGGCCGGAAAGCCTCGATCTCGCGTTGCCGACGGACGATCAAGTGCCAGCGTGGGCGTCTGCACCCGTCCGATGGAGAGCACGCGTCCGGGCCACCGAAGCGCAGGCTGTAGAGCCGTGTGGCGTTCATGCCCAGGAGCCAATCGCCGATGGCGCGCGCCAGACCCGCCTCGTAGAGTCGTTGGTAGGCCGAGGCGTCCTCGAGGCGGTGGAAAGCCCTCGCGGATGGCCTCCTCCGTGAGCGACGAGATCCAGAGCCGTTTCACGGGACACTGGCAACGCGCTTCTGCATCACCCAGCGCTGAATCGGCTCCCCTCCTGACCCGCGTCGCCGCAGTTGATCACCTCGTAGCCTTCGCGATGAGAGCCTCCAGCACGCGAAACTGCGCATGCAATGCTCCTCCTCGATCAGCTTGATGCCGAATCGTGGCGGGATCATCGGCAGGCGGCATATCCCAACGTTTCCAGGCCGGCGTGTAGTCGCCCGGATCCTTCAGCGTGCAGAGGTGGCCGTAGGTCCATGAGACCACGTAGCCGTTGCCCCTCATAATACCCATCTCGCCGCGTGTTCGCCTCCAGCACACGCGCAATCTCCAGAGCCACGCTCGGCTTCTCCGCAATGCAAAGTCTCATTCTCTGTGTTATAGATACATGTTAGGGCGCGCAAAGGTGCATCGATCAGGGCGCGGCCTCACCGAGGCAGGGAAGTTTTTCCTGGTACTTTTTCAAGGCTGATCATATCATGCACCCGGTCAACTTCCCCGGCCTCGGTGAGGCCTTGATCTTCTTTTGCTGCTTTTCTTCCATCAAGGAAGAAAAGCAGGTAGAGAAAAGGCCCCGTAATTCCGGATTTGGGCCGTTGCTAAAAGAAACGGCAATTCAGGATTACGCCTCGAAAGAAACCAACATTTCGGATTACAGGCCGATCGCATCCAAGCGACAAGCCCTTTTTGCACCGGACGGCATACATTCCCAAGCGAGACACAGAAAAAGGCTCTCCCATCAGCCATACATGACCGACAAAAGCCTCTGTCTCTACTCTACCTCTACCCTCCACCCTCTACCCTCTACTCACAGATCCTTACTCCCCGAACGACAGCGGAAGCAGCACCTCGGCCGACTCCACGCAGCAATACTCCATCCGTCCGCAGAGGTAGATACGGATGGATTGCCCATGCGATGCTCCACCTCCGAGATCACCTGCCGACAGCCGCCGACGGGCTGATCTTGTCCTGCACCACGCCATCCTTCATGGCCACCACATACAGCGCCCGCACCGCCACGTCCGGATGCTGTGCCCCGGCCGTGAACAGGGCCGTCCGTTCGGCACACAATCCCCGAGGGATAGGGCCGCATTCTCCTGATTACTGCCCGACACCAGGTGTCCGTCTGCCAGCTCCACGGCCGCCCCGACGTGAAATCCTCGAGTACGGGAGCGTACGCCCGTTTCTCAGCTGCCGCAAGCGCTACATCCATGCCCCGACGTTCGTCCGCCGTGAGCTCCTCAATACGCCCCTTTGGAGACGTATCTCAATCATTTCTTCTCGCATATTTTAGGGTCTTTTGGTTGGGCCAACGAAGGTAGCCCGATTTTCCTAACAGGTTAAGGGCGTTCTGGTTATTTTCTATCTTTGCCCCGATTCCTAAAAAGAGACGGCCCCGATGATCCCTCGATGTATCCGATACTTTATTCTCATTTTCTATACAGGCTTCACGATCGTAGCGGCAGGCCATGCCGAGCGAAAGCGACACCCCTGCTTATGAGAAATATGTACCCAATACGGCTATATTGCCGTACAACAGGGTGATCGATACAACATACCCCCAGCATAACCTCGCACAAGCGCTGCATGAATCTGGCGCGAGCTTTATCACGCCTCTCTTTAGAATCCAACAACCATTTCGGAACTCAAGTGCCACAAAGACTGGAAAGGCGCACGTACCTATTGGGACGACGATCTCAAGGACGAGATGCTTTTCGCAAAATACAACAACGTGGCCGAATCCTATGAAGATCACTCCCGTTTCTTAGTCTGACAAAAAGCGCTACAGCAAGCTCTTCCTCCTCCGTAAGACAGACTATCGCGGATGGGCCAAAGGCTTTGCAAGAATGCGGCTACGCCACCGATCGCGCCTATGCCAACAAGCTGATCAAAATGATCGAAGACTATGAACTCTATCTCTTTGACACCGGCAAAAGGATAGCGCGTGAGGTCCAGGAGAAAACGAGAAACGAACAGCCTCGAACAACGCCTACCACGCCCAGTCAGAAGCCCTCTACCCGACTCCTTACCGAGCCGGGGAAGAAAGAAGGCACCTTCTTCGAACGTCTATTCGGCAAAAAGAAGGCCGAGCAGCCTCAACCCTCATCACCAGACGAGAAGGGTCTGAAACCCCGTGACGTCTACAAGACGGGTAGCCTACTCTATACCATCGCACGCTACAACGACACCTTCGATCGGATCGCTCAGGATCTCGGCTCACGGCACGCGAACTGGCGCGATTCAACGAATCACCCGAGAACTTCTCCTGCGACGGGGGATATCGTTTACCTGGAGAAAAAGAAGAAACGGGCCGATATGCCTCATCTTTATCATCAGGTGCAGATCGGAGAATCTATGCACAGCATTTCTCAGTACTACGGCATACAGGTCAGTACGCTCTATGCCCTGAACGAGAAAAACCAAAAGTTATGTGCCCCGAGAGGAGAGACACTTAAACTCAGATAATAGAACTTTTCATACATGATGCGCCCACGTACATTATCACTATATCGTCTTGCCGTTATTATAGGCTGTATTACGCTTGCCAGTAGCCCCGTGCTCGTCGAACGCATGGAGGCTGGCAAAACAGAGGTTCGGAATTTGGATGCTTGTGAAGAGTATATCCAGGCTTATCATCAGGCTGCTATCCATCAGCAGACCAGACATCGTATACCTGCCAGTATTACCTTGGCACAGGGTATCCTTGAATCGAGCGCAGGAAAAGTTACCTGGCTATTCAGGGTAACAACCACTTCGGTATCAAATGCGGAAACTGGACGGGTGACTATCTCTACAAACAAGATGATGGTCGCTTGGAACGCTTTCGTAAGTACACCTCCGTAGAACAATCCTACGAGGATCACTCGCACTTCATCGCTGACAGAGCGCACTACAAGTCGCTCTTTGAGCTCAAGCCAACAGACTATGTGGGTTGGGCGCATGGATTGAAACGATGTGGTTACGCCTCCGATCCCAAGTATGCCAGTAAAGCTGATCGAGCTGATTGAGCGTTACGAGCTGCACGCCTATGACCTGCGCCAGTGCCTCGTCCTCCGAACCCATCGCCTCGAGACCCGCAAGGAGCGTCTCACACCATCGGCACCGGCTAAGCGTCCCGCCACCTCACCCGAGGTGAAGCCGGAGCGCAAGAAATCCTGCGGAAACCAAACCCGCTGCCGCCACGCAACTGAGCCGGGAACGAAGCCCACAGCCCACGGTATCAGGGATTGCTCAAAGAAAATCGAAACCGGAAGCGGCCTGCTCCCCAAAGCTCAAAAAGAGCCAGCTGCCCAACCCTGCTCCGGCGAAACCTGCACCGAAAAAGGAAGCTGCTCCAGCTGCTAAACCAGCTCCCTGCTCCCAAAGCAGATGCTCCTAAGCCCGCCGCGAAACCCGCGGCCGATCCGAAAGCTGCTGCTGCGAAAAAGCCAGCTCCGGCTGACGGTAAGAAACCGGCTCCTACCCCCAAAACCAGATGCTCCCTAAGCCCTGCCGCGAAACCCTGCGGCCGATCCGAAAAGCTGCGGCCGCTAAGAAGCCAGCTCGCTGACGCTAAGAAACCGGGCTTCTGCCCCGAAAGCGTGGACTCCCCAAGCCTACTGCGAAACCCGCTGCCGATCCGAAAGCTGCGGCTCCGAAAAAGCCAGCTCCGGCTGACGCTAAGAAACCGGATCCTGCCCCGAAAAGCGGATGCTCCTAAGCCTGCCGCGAAACCCGCTAGCCGATCCGAAGGCCGCTGCTGCTGTAAAAAGCCTGCGACTGCCGTCAAGAAGTCAGCCATAGCCAGCGCCAAGAAACCGGTGGCGACGAAGAAAAGCCGTCTCCCCCACCCGCCGCGAAGAAGCCTGCCCCGACACCGAAGAAACAGTCAGGTAAGCTGGTGGCATCGTCGGAGAAGTCTAAGCGACTCCAACGAAAAGGTCACTCCTAAAGATCAGCGCGCGTCGCAGGCAAAGAAGCCTGCGGCTTCGTCGTTAATAAGGCGAAGACTCCCGCTGCTAAGCCGGCCGCCAAACCGACTGCCGCTAAGCCCGCCGCTAAACCGGCCACAAAGTCGCTGCCAAACCAGCAGCCAAAGCCACTGCCGCGAAGCCGACAGCTAAGCTCTGCAGCCAAGACGGCTCTCGTCAAGAAGACGCCCCTCAGGCTTCTCAGAAAAAGAACCCAAAACACCGCAGAAAACGTCTACCCTCAGAAGACAAAACAATAATGAGCGACCAACGGTACACACGGCGCGGCGTCAGCGCCTCGAAAGAAGACGTGCATAACGCCATCCGACGCATCGACAAGGGCCTTTTCCCGAAGGCCTTTTGCAAAATCATCCCTGACATACTGGTGCTGATCCTGCTTACTGCAACATCATGCACGCTGATGGCGCCGGCACCAAGTCGGCGCTTGCTTATCTATACTGGCGCGAAACGGGCGACCTCAGCGTCTGGAAAGGGCATCTGCCAGGACGCGCTGATCATGAACATCGACGACCTGCTTTTGCGTCGGCGCCACGGACAACATCCTTGTCTCAAGCACCATCGGGCGTAACAAACTGCTGATCCCCGGCGAGGTGATCTCAGCCATCATCAACGCACAGACGAGCTGCTGGCCGAGCTGCGTGAGATGGGCATCGGCGTTTTACGCCACGGGCGGCGAGACGGCCGACGTGGGCGATTTGGTGCGCACGATCATTGTTGATAGCACCGTCACCCTGCCGCATGCGCCGCGCCGATGTGATCGACAATGCGCGCATCCGCCCCGGCGACGTCATCGTCGGATTGGCCTCTTTCGGTCAAGCCTCCTGTGAGCATGCCCTACAACGGCGGCATGGGCGGCAACGGACTCACCAGCGCGCCATGATGTCTTCGCCCACTACTGGCCGAGAAATACCCCGAGAGTTTTGACGCCGCCGTTCCTGACGATCTCGTTTACGCCGGTGGTCTCCGCCTCACGGACGCCATCGAAGGACTCACGTAGATGCCGGCCGCCTCGTCCTCTCCCACGCGCACCTACGCCCCTGTCGTCAAGGCCTGCTCGACGCTCATGCGCCCCGAGATCCACGGCATGGTGCACTGCTCTGGCGGTGCGCAGACGAAGATCCTCCACTTCATCGGCGACGACATGCGCGTCGTCAAAGACAACCTCTTCCCCCTGCCGCCCCTCTTCCGCATCATCCGCGAGCAGAGCGGCACGGACTGAGCCGAGATGTACAAAAGTCTTCAACATGGGGCACCGCATGGAGGTCTACTTTGACGCCGCGCGAGCAGAAGAAGTCATCGCCCCTCAGTCGCTCGTTTCGGCATCGACGCCCGCATTGTGGGCCGCGTAGAGTCTGCCGAGCGGAAGGAGCTGATCATCCGCAGCGAATTCGGGGAAATTCCGGTATTGAAAGTGTTTGCAACACTGTTGCAAGTCCCGCGAAAACTTTCAGGCGTTTGCAACACTGTTGCAAGTCTCACGAAAAACTTTTCTGGCGTTTGCAACACCGTTGCAAGTCCCTCGAAAAACTCGCGTTTGCAACACGCTGCAAGTCTCACAAAAATCTGGGCGTCGCAACACCGTTGCAAGTCTCACGAAAAACTTTTTGGCGTTTGCAACACCGTTGCAAGTCCTCGAAAAACTTTTCTGGCGTTTGAAACACCGTTGCAAGTCCTGCAAAACTTTTTGGCGTTTGCAACACCGTTGCAAACACTTCCGGAATCATCAAGTAAGATATCAACGAAAGCATATGAGCACACTGAAAGTGATTATCCATACAGAGAATCCACGAGATCATCAAAAAGGTAAGGAAGCGCAAGTTGATTGTGTGATGACCGTGCTTTTCGCGTCGCTTTTTGCGAAACAGCCGACCTCTCCAAAATCGAAGAAATGGATCGCCCTGCCTCTATTTGCTCGTGGATGAGGGGAAAAAGCCTATATCGGACAGACGACGAGTTTCGCGTCCGCGTAAAAAGATCATTTAGGGAAGAAGAGATGGTGGACACGGGCATACGTCTTTGTTTCGGGTTCCAACCAATACGACCAGGCCAGCATTACATATTTAGAGTATCTGGCTATTCACGAAGGATTGGCAACCGGGGCGTATGACTTGTCGGAAAAACGGGCAAAGCCGACGAAACCGATTTTGCAAGAGGGGATAGCTCTGATTATGACGAGATATTTGAGGAGATCAAGTTCTTCCTGAATATGAGCGAGTGTTTCGTCTTTGTAAAGCCGGAGGTGAACACACAAGCAGATGAGCCTTTTGCAGCAAAAGAGTCGTCGTGCCGCAGCCCGGCAGCCAAAGAGTATCCCCTGTTTTGCTTGAGGCATACGAATCATACTTGCGTGGCGCGAGGCTATCCGCTGAACGACGGGACGAAGTCTTCGTCAGTACTGAAAGGATCAGAGATCTCAGTGAAAAGAGAGCAACACTAAAGGCGTAGTGCACGAGTCGAGATGTTGAAGCATTGCACGCTGTGCGGTGATGAGAAATATGTTCTCAATGAGGATCTTGTGATTCAAAACCCGAGCGGAGCCTGGCGCCTGCTTTGGGGCAAAGCAGCAACGGCAGTGATGTATGGAAAACCGAAGACAGGCGTAATGCTCAAAATCGAGTTGGAAAACCCTCAAACAAACGCATCCCCAACGAACGCTCACCCCATCCTTCAAAGCTCGACGGCCTTACGGCTGCGTTTTCGAGGAAGTGTCC
>BNJU01000554.1_pt1 | contig 11996 bp, 10 predicted proteins | sample 8539281 | NCBI WGS metagenome assembly BNJU01 (sample SAMD00202456, study PRJDB9452) | human saliva metagenome | isolation source: human saliva | place: Japan
TACCTTTCAAAATCACTTTTTCTTGACACCATAATGTGAAAAATGATAGGATGGATGAACACAAAAATATTTATTAATATTCATAATTGATTATATTTGCAAGGAAATAGAGCTAACAAATGATTTATTTTTACGAAAATTTACTTCCTTATTTTCTTGATTTTTATTTAATTTGATTGGTGAGATTTGTTTTGAATAGAGACAGATTTTTCTGTCTCCTATTTTTATAGTAGCAGGGGTGTCTAACCGATACCTCTTGGAAAAGTTAAAGGAGATAAGCATGTATCTTGCTATCAAAGAAATATTACAAAACAAACTTCGATATAGTTTGATTTTAACTACCATTTTTCTTATCGCTTTCATGGTCTTTTTTATGACCAGTTTAGCTCTTGGTCTTGTGCGAAACAACCGAGCCGCTATTGATAATTGGCAAGCGACGGGTGTGGTTTTATCTGACTACGCAAATGATAATTTGACGGCATCTTTTATTCCTGAAAAGGACTATAAGGATATGAGTTCTAAAGAGGCAGCTCCATTGGGTTATATGTTCGCTGTGACCAATCTAGTCGATGATAGTGAAAAGATCAATGTTTCCATCTTTGCTCAGGAGTGGGACGCTTTTATCTCTCCTAGTTTGACGGAGGGCCGATATCCTGAAGGAGATGACGAAGTGGTCGTGGATCAGTCCTTTGAGAATTATGGAATCAAGCTAGGTGATGACATTCAGCTGGATGGAAGCGAGTCAAGGTACAAGATTGTAGGCCTGACTAAAGGAAATAAGTTTTTTACTGAGCCAGTTGTCTTTACGAGTCTGACAACTTATTGGACCTTACAAGGAACTTTAAAATCTAATAAATCAATCTCTGCCTTGGTATTGAAAAATGATATAGAAGTGGCTGGCGATGGACTGAAACAAATTTCTATTCCCAAAATGATTTCGAAAATTCCTGGTTACACGCCTCAGGTGAATGTATTTTCAGGGATGATTCTGGCTATGATTGTCATCACAGGCTTGATTGTGGGTATTTTTATTTATATCATTACCATCCAAAAACTAGGTCTTTATGGAATAATGCGGGCTCAGGGAATACAGATCAAAACCATTGTATGGTCTCTTTTCTGTCAAATCTTCTTCCTATCTGGTATGGGGATTGCTTTAGCCTTGCTAGCTATCGGAGGAGTGATTTTAGTCTTACCAGCTACCTTCTTATTCTACCCAAGTTGGATAGCCTACTCTGTCTTAAGTTTGGTAATTTGCTGATGGCCCTTATAGGTGGTGTCATTTCACTTCCACGCTTGCTAAAGGTGGACCCGATTACTGCGATTGCAGAGTGATAAGGAGAATAGTATGACAGCATTGATTGAAATGAGTCAAGTGACAAAAACGTACGGGGAAGGAAAGATGAAAGTCGTAGCTCTGCATGAGACGAATTTTCAGCTAAATGCGGGAGAGTTCGTGGCTATCGTTGGGCCTTCAGGCTCTGGGAAGACGACCTTTCTAACAACTCTAGGACAACTTCAGGAAGCATCGAGTGGAAAGATTTTAGTCAAGGGGAAGGAAACAGGAAGTTTGACAGAGAAGGAAAAAACAGACCTCCGTTTTAGAGAGTTTGGCTTTATTCTCCAAGCTTCAAACTTAATTCCTTTTCTAACGGTCAAGGAACAGTTGGATTTGATTGACAGACTGGATAAGGGAAAAAATAGTAAAAGTGATCGAAAAGAACTTTTTGAGTTGTTGGATTTGGGAAAAGTACAAGATCAGTATCCCAAGGCTTTATCGGGTGGAGAACGTCAACGAGCCGCAATTGCTAGAGCTCTCTATAACAATCCAAGTATCGTGCTTGCAGATGAGCCAACAGCAAGTTTAGATACCCAGCGAGCCTACCAAGTAACGGAAATGTTGGCTGCCATTGCCCACGAACAAGGTAGAGGAGTTGTCATGATTACACATGATACACGCCTTCTTGATAAGGTTGATCGTATTTATGTTATGAATGATGGCCATCTAGTTGAAGAAAGACATGCATAGAAAAGAGAGTGGACAGTATTGGTTACTGTTCACTTTTTGATTTCAAAAGATAAAAACAAGCCTGACTTTTTAGAAAACTCTCAGTATTCATAGCTGATTTTTGAGAAATATGGTATAATTTTTCTTATGGAAAAGATTATCATTACAGCAACTGCTGAAAGTATTGAACAAGTTAAACAACTGCTCGAAGCTGGCGTAGATCGTATCTATGTCGGTGAGAAAGATTTTGGCCTTCGTCTGCCAACAACCTTTAGTTATGATCAATTGCGTGAAATCGCTAAGTTGGTTCATGAAGCTGGTAAGGAATTGATTGTTGCAGTCAATGCCCTTATGCACCAAGATATGATGGATCGTATTAAGCCTTTCCTTGATTTCTTGGAAGAAATCAAGACAGATTACATTACAATTGGGGATGCAGGTGTCTTTTACGTGGTTAACCGTGATGGTTATTCCTTTAAGACCATCTATGATGCTTCAACCATGGTGACAAGCAGTCGTCAGATTAACTTTTGGGGACAAAAGGCTGGCGCATCTGAGGCTGTTTGGCGCGTGAAATTCCATCGGCTGAACTCTTCAAAATGCCAGATATTTTGGAAATTCCTGCTGAAGTATTGGTTTATGGTGCTAGTGTCATCCACCATTCTAAACGTCCACTCTTGCAAAACTACTATAACTTTACGCACATCGATGATGAAAAGACGCGTAAGCGTGACCTCTTCTTGGCTGAGCCAAGTGACCCAGAGAGCCACTATTCCATTTTTGAAGATAATCATGGTACCCACATTTTTGCCAACAATGACCTTGATTTGATGACTAAATTGACAGAATTAGTGGAGCATGGTTTTACCCATTGGAAACTAGAAGGGCTCTACACTCCTGGTCAGAACTTTGTTGAAATTGCAAAACTCTTTATCCAAGCGCGTAGCTTGATTCAAGAGGGCAACTTTAGCCATGACCAAGCCTTCTTGCTGGATGAAGAAGTGCGTAAACTTCACCCTAAAAATCGATTCCTTGATACAGGATTCTATGATTACGATCCTGATATGGTTAAATAAAGTAAATGATTCGTTGAGAGAAGGAAGGTGCAAACATTTCTTCTCTCAATTTTTTCTTATTCTCCAATATTTTCAAAGAATTAGTAGGCTAGGATGCTCTATTTGATGGAATTTTTAAGACAAGTATTATTCTTGAGTTTGAAAATTATCCCATGTTTGCAGGTGCCAAATGGCCCTTTTTTTGGTATAATTTTTTTATAATGAAAACGATTGGTAATCGCTATGTTGTGGTGGATTTAGAGGCAACTAGCACAGGTAGTAAGGCTAAAATTATCCAAGTGGGAATTGTCGTGATTGAGGACGGAAAAATCGTCGATCACTATACGACGGATGTCAATCCACATGAACCCTTGGATGCTCATATCAAAGAACTGACAGGATTGACAGACCAACGTCTGGCGCAAGCACCTGATTTTTCGCAAGTTGCTAGAAAAATCTTTGACTTGGTGGAGGATGGGATTTTTGTAGCCCATAATGTTCAGTTTGATGCCAATCTCTTGGCGGAAAATTTATTTTTTGAAGGCTATGAACTAAGAAATCCTCGTGTTGACACGGTCGAATTGGCTCAGGTCTTTTTCCCTGAACTGGAAAAATATAGTTTGCCGATTTTGTGTCGAGAATTAGGAATTCCTTTAAAACACGCTCACACAGCCCTTTCAGATGCCCAAGCTACAGCGGAATTACTTCTTTTTTTACGAGAAAAGATGGCCCAGCTTCCTAAAGGTCTCTTGGAACGCTTGCTGGAAATGGCTGATGCCCTCCTATACGAGTCCTACCTGGTTATTGATGAAATTTTTCGAAACCAATCTATCCTTAGTTCTCCAGACTTGGTTGAAGTTCAAGGACTGTATTTCAAGAAAACTGGAGCTCCCCTGGAGCCACGAAAACTATCCCAAGATTTCTAAAAATATTTCTCTGTTGAACCTTGAAGTGAGGGAACGACAAGAAAGTTTTGCTAAAGAGGTTGGCTTGCTATTGAAAGATGAGCCTGTCTCTCTGATTCAAGCACCGACAGGGATTGGGAAAACCTATGGCTATCTCTTACCCGCTTTATCTCAAGACAAAGAGCGTCAAATTGTTCTTAGTGTTCCAACAAAGATCCTTCAAAATCAAATCATGGAAGAAGAAGGTAAACGTCTCAAGGAAGTGTTCCATATAGATATTCATAGTTTAAAGGGACCACACAATTATCTGAAGTTGGATGCCTTTTATCGTTCCTTGCAGGAAAATGATGAAAATCGCTTATTTAGACGCTTTAAAATGCAACTCTTGATCTGGCTGACTGAGACAGAGACAGGAGATTTGGATGAAATTGGGCAACTCTACCGTTACCAACATTTTCTGACAGATCTTCGTCATGACGGGAATTTATCATCTCAAAGCTTATTTGTGACGGAAGATTTTTGGAAACGTAGTCAAGAAAAGGCACAAACCTGCAAGCTTTTAGTGACCAATCATGCCTATCTTGTAACCAGACTTGAAGATAATCCTGAATTTGTCATCGACCGTTTATTGATTATTGATGAAGTTCAAAAGATCTTGTTGGCTCTAGAAAATCTGCTTCAAGAGACTCACGATATCCAGTCTATTATCGATTTGCTTGATAAGGCTTTACTGGAGGAGCAAAATAAGGTCCAGCAACGAATACTAGAAAGTATTCGCTTTGAGTGCCTCTACTTGATTGAACAATTTCAGTCTGGAAAATCCAAGAAAAATATATTAGATTCTCTAGTCAATCTCCATCAATATTTTTCAGAATTAGAGGTAGAAGGCTTTGAGGAGTTGGTTCGCTATTTTACAGCTGACCGAGATTACTGGCTTGAAGCAATTGAAACGAGTCAAAAGAAAATTCAAATTTCTTCTACGAAATCAGGCCGTATTCTTCTGTCCTCTTTAGTTCCTGAGAGTTGCCAAGTCTTGGGAGTATCGGCTACTCTTGAGATTAGTCAGAGAGTTTCTTTGGCCGACCTTTTAGGCTATCCTGAAGCCAAATTTGTCAAGATTGAAGCACGTAGAAAACAGGACCAAGAAGTGGTCTTGGTCAAAGATTTCCCTCTGGTGACAGAAACTTCCTTAGAAGTCTATGCCAAAGAGGTAGCTGATTTACTAGTGGAAATTCAAGCTTTCCAGCAACCGATTTTGGTTCTCTTTACTGCTAAAGACATGCTTCTAGCAGTATCGGATTTACTTCCAGTTAGCCACTTGGCCCAGTATAAAAATGGGGATGTTCATCAGCTAAAGAAACGCTTTGAAAAAGGGGAACAAAAAATCCTGCTTGGTGCAGCAAGTTTCTGGGAGGGAGTTGATTTTTCAAGCCATCCTTTTGTGATTCAAGTTGTACCAAGACTTCCTTTCCAAAATCCCCAAGAGCCCTTGACGAAAAAGATTAATCAGGAACTAATTCAAGAAGGAAAAAATGCCTTTTATGATTATCAGTTGCCAATGGCTATTATTCGTTTAAAACAGGCTTTGGGAAGAAGTATGAGACGCGAACACCAACGTTCCTTAACTCTTATTTTGGATAGGAGAATTGTCGGAAAGAGATATGGAAAACAAATAGTTGCATCTCTAGCAAAAGAAGCTACTGTTAAAACCCTCTCTCGGTCTGAAGTTAATGAAGCTATTGATAAATTTTTAAATGAGCTTTGATAAATAGTATAGTATGAAAGTATAAGGTTAGTATATATGAAACGTTCTCTCGACTCTAGAGTCGATTATAGTTTGCTCTTGCCAGTATTTTTTCTACTGGTTATTGGCGTAGTGGCTATCTACATAGCCGTTAGTCATGATTATCCAAACAATATTCTGCCCATTTTAGGGCAGCAGGTCGCCTGGATTGCCTTGGGGCTTGTGATTGGTTTTATCGTCATGCTCTTTAATACAGAATTTCTTTGGAAGGTGACCCCCTTTCTGTATATTTTAGGTTTGGGACTTATGGTTTTGCCTATTGTCTTTTATAATCCAAGTTTAGTTGCATCCACGGGTGCCAAAAACTGGGTATCGGTAAATGGTATCACCTTGTTCCAGCCGTCAGAATTTATGAAGATATCCTATATCCTCATGTTGGCCCGTGTCATTGTCCAGTTTACAAAAAAACATAAGGAATGGAGACGAACAGTTCCACTGGACTTCTTGTTGATTTTTTGGATGATTCTCTTTACCATTCCAGTCTTAGTTCTTTTGGCACTTCAAAGTGACTTAGGAACTGCCTTGGTTTTTGTAGCTATTTTCTCAGGAATCGTTTTATTATCAGGGGTTTCTTGGAAAATTATTATCCCAGTATTTGTGACTGCTGTAACAGGAATTGCTGGTTTTTTAGCTATTTTTATCAGCAAGGACGGCCGGGCTTTTCTCCATCAACTGGGAATGCCGACTTACCAAATCAACCGTATTTTGGCTTGGCTTAATCCTTTTGATTTTGCTCAAACAACGACCTATCAGCAGGCTCAAGGGCAGATTGCGATTGGTAGTGGAGGCTTGTTTGGTCAAGGATTTAATGCTTCTAATCTGCTTATTCCAGTTCGAGAGTCGGATATGATTTTCACGGTCATTGCAGAAGATTTTGGCTTTATTGGCTCTGTTCTTGTTATTGCCCTTTATCTCATGCTGATTTACCGTATGTTGAAGATTACTCTTAAATCAAATAACCAGTTCTATACCTATATTTCCACAGGTTTGATTATGATGTTGCTCTTCCATATCTTTGAGAATATCGGTGCTGTTACTGGCTTGCTTCCCTTGACTGGGATTCCATTGCCTTTCATTTCCCAAGGGGGATCAGCTATTATCAGTAATCTAATTGGTGTAGGCTTGCTTTTATCGATGAGTTACCAGACCAATCTAGCTGAAGAAAAGAGCGGAAAAGTTCCATTCAAACGGAAAAAGGTTGTATTAAAACAAATTAAATAAGGAGAAAATCATGGTAAAAGTAGCAGTTATGTTGGCTCAGGGCTTTGAAGAAATTGAAGCTTTGACAGTTGTGGATGTTTTGCGTCGTGCAAATATTACTTGTGATATGGTTGGTTTTGAAGAGCAAGTGACGGGTTCGCATGCAATCCAAGTAAGTGCAGACCGTGTTTTTGATGGTGATTTATCAGACTATGACATGATTGTTCTTCCTGGAGGTATGCCTGGTTCTGCACATTTGCGCGATAATCAGGCCTTGATTCAAGAGTTGCAAAGCTTTGAACGAGAAGGGAAGAAACTGGCAGCCATTTGTGCGGCGCCAATTGCCCTCAATCAAGCAGGGCTATTGAAAAACAAGCAGTACACTTGCTATGATGGCGTTCAAGAGCAAATCTTTGATGGTCAATATGTAAAGGAAACAGTAGTGGTAGATGGTCATTTGATAACCAGTCGAGGCCCCTCAACAGCCCTTGCCTTTGCCTACGAGTTGGTGGAGCAATTAGGAGGAGACGCAGAGACTTTACGAACAGGAATGCTCTATCGAGATGTCTTTGGTAAAAATCAGTAAAACGGGAGTCAAACTCTCGTTTTTTATGTGGAAAACTCAGGGAAATCATCGCTTTTTTCATAAAAAAATGCTATAATGAAGGGTATGAAATATCACGATTATATCTGGGATTTAGGTGGAACTTTACTGGATAATTACGAAACTTCAACAGCTGCATTTGTTGAAACATTGGCATTGTATGGCATCACACAAGACCATGACAGTGTCTATCAGGCTTTAAAGGTTTCTACTGATTTTGCGATTGAGACATTCGCTCCCAACTTAGAGAATTTTTTAGAAAAGTATAAGGAAAATGAAGCCAGAGAGCTTGAACATCCGATTTTGTTTGATGGAGTTTCTGATTTATTGAAAGATATCTCCAATCAAGGTGGCCGTCATTTTTTGGTTTCTCATCGAAATGATCAGGTCTTGGAAATTTTAGAAAAAACCTCTATAGCAGCTTATTTTACAGAAGTGGTGACTTCTAACTCAGGCTTAAGAGAAAACCAGATCCTGAATCCATGATTTATTTAAGAGAAAAATATCAAATTAGTTCAGGCCTTGTCATTGGTGATCGACCGATTGATATCGAAGCCGGGCAAGCTGCAGGACTAGCTACCCACTTGTTTACCAGTATCGTGAATTTAAGACAAGTATTAGACATGTAAGAAAAAGGAATAAGATGACAGAAGAAATCAAAAATCTGCAGGCACAAGATTATGATGCCAGTCAAATTCAAGTTTTAGAGGGCTTAGAGGCTGTTCGTATGCGTCCAGGGATGTATATCGGGTCAACTTCAAAAGAAGGTCTTCACCATCTAGTCTGGGAAATTGTTGATAACTCAATTGACGAGGCCTTGGCAGGATTTGCTAGCCATATTCAAGTCTTTATTGAGCCAGATAATTCGATTACAGTTGTTGATGATGGACGTGGTATCCCAGTCGATATTCAGGAAAAACAGGTCGACCTGCCGTTGAGACTGTCTTTACTGTTCTTCACGCTGGAGGAAAGTTTGGCGGTGGCGGATATAAGGTCTCAGGTGGTCTTCACGGAGTGGGGTCCTCAGTTGTTAACGCCCTTTCAACTCAATTAGATGTTCATGTCCACAAAAATGGTAAGATTCATTACCAAGAATACCGTCGTGGTCATGTTGTCGCAGACCTTGAGGTGGTTGGAGATACGGATAAAACTGGAACAACAGTTCACTTTATACCGGATCCAGAAATTTTCACTGAAACAACAACTTTTGATTTTGATAAATTAAATAAACGGATTCAAGAGTTGGCCTTTCTAAATCGTGGTCTTCAAATCTCCATCACAGATAAGCGTGAGGGGCTAGAACAAACTAAGCATTACCACTATGAAGGTGGGATTGCTAGCTACGTTGAATATATCAACGAGAACAAGGATGTTATCTTTGATACACCAATTTACACAGATGGTGAAATGGATGATATCACGGTTGAAGTAGCCATGCAGTACACAACGGGTTACCATGAAAATGTCATGAGTTTCGCCAATAATATTCATACCCATGAAGGTGGAACGCATGAACAAGGTTTCCGTACAGCCTTGACACGTGTTATCAACGATTATGCTCGTAAAAATAAGTTACTGAAAGACAATGAAGACAACCTAACAGGGGAAGATGTTCGTGAAGGATTAACTGCTGTTATCTCAGTTAAACACCCAAATCCACAGTTTGAAGGACAAACCAAGACCAAATTGGGAAATAGCGAAGTGGTCAAGATTACCAATCGTCTCTTCAGCGATGCCTTCTCTGATTTCCTTATGGAGAATCCTCAAATTGCAAAACGCATTGTAGAAAAAGGAATTCTAGCTGCTAAGGCTCGTGTGGCTGCCAAGCGTGCGCGAGAAGTCACTCGTAAAAAATCTGGTTTGGGAAATTTCCAACCTTCCAGGGAAACTAGCAGACTGTTCTTCTAACAATCCTGCGGAAACAGAACTCTTCATCGTCGAAGGAGACTCAGCTGGTGGATCAGCAAAATCTGGTCGTAACCGTGAATTTCAGGCAATTCTTCCAATCCGCGGTAAGATTTTGAACGTTGAAAAGGCAAGTATGGATAAGATTCTAGCTAACGAAGAAATTCGTAGTCTTTTCACAGCGATGGGAACAGGATTTGGTGCAGAATTTGATGTTTCAAAAGCCCGTTACCAAAAACTTGTTTTGATGACCGATGCCGATGTCGATGGAGCCCACATTCGTACTCTTCTTTTAACCTTGATTTATCGTTATATGAAACCAATCCTAGAAGCTGGTTATGTTTATATCGCCCAACCTCCAATCTATGGTGTCAAGGTTGGAAGCGAGATTAAAGAATATATCCAGCCAGGAGCAGACCAAGAAATTAAACTCCAAGAAGCCTTAGCCCGCCACAGTGAAGGTCGTGCCAAACCAACTATTCAGAGGTATAAAGGTCTTGGTGAAATGGACGATCATCAGTTATGGGAAACAACCATGGATCCCGAGCATCGCTTGATGGCTAGAGTTTCTGTGGATGATGCTGCAGAAGCAGATAAAATCTTTGATATGTTGATGGGGGATCGAGTAGAGCCTCGTCGTGAATTTATCGAAGAAAATGCCGTCTATAGTACACTTGATGTCTAAAAATCGGGAGAAGTAGTTCCCTTGGTCTAAAAAATATGATATAATCATTACGATTGTTTCAAGTTAAAAAGGAGTTTAATATGTCTGGTAGTCTAGTAGTATATCTTATAATTGCAATTGCAATTATATTGCTGATTTCATATGCTATAGCAATTTATGTACGGAAACGCAATGAAAGTAAATTAGCAATTTTAGAAGAGAAAAAAGAAGAGCTGTACAATCTTCCAGTTAATGATGAAGTTGAAGCTGTAAAAAATATGCACTTGATTGGACAAAGTCAAGTGACTTTCCGTGAATGGAACCAAAAATGGGTTGACCTATCTCTTAACTCTTTTGCAGATATCGAAAATAATCTTTTTGAGGCAGAAGGCTATAACAACTCATTCCGTTTTTTCAAGGCCAGTCATCAAATAGACCAAATCGAGAGTCAAATTACCTTGATTGAAGAAGATATTGCGGCAATTCGCAATGCTTTGGCAGATTTGGAGAAACAAGAGTCTAAAAATAGTGGACGTGTTCTTCATACTTTGGACTTGTTTGAAGAGTTGCAACACCGAGTGGCTGATCATTCTGAAGAATATGGCCAAGGTTTATCTGAAATCGAAAAACAATTGGAAAATATCCAATCAGAGTTTTCTCAGTTTGTTACTTTGAACACTTCAGGTGACCCAGTAGAAGCTGCTGTGATTTTGGATAATGCTGAAAATCATATCTTGGCTTTGAGTCACATTGTTGACCGCCTGCCAGCGATTGTAAAAACATTATCTAAAGAGCTACCTGATCAATTGGAAGATTTGGAGGATGGTTACCGTAAGCTTTTAGATGCTAACTATCATTTTGCTGAAACGGATATTGAATCTCGCTTCCAATTGCTTTATGAAGCTTTGAAGAAAAACCACGAAAATATTGCACAATTAGAGTTGGATAATGCTGAGTATGAAAATACTCAAGTTCAAGAAGAAATCAATTCACTCTATGATATCTTTACACGAGAAATCGCTGCTCAAAAAGTAGTAGAAGGCTTAGTTGCAACTCTTCCTACATATTTGAAACACATGAAAGATAGTAATGCTGTTTTAGTGGAAGATATTCAACGATTGAGTAACAATTACCTACTATCTGAAACAGATGTTAGTCATGTTCATAGATTACAAGCTGAGTTAGAGTCTTTGGAAGAATCTGTATTGGAATTAACTTCTGAACAAGAGGAACATTCTGAACCTTATTCATTCCTTGAAGATCGTTTGGAAAACTTACAAGCGACTTTGAAGGAAATTGAAGATGAACAAGTTGCGGTTAGTCAACGCCTTGCTCAGATTGAAAAAGATGATATCAATGCTCGCCAGAAGGCAAATGTTTATGTTAATCGTCTTCACACGATTAAGAGATATATGGAAAAACGCAATCTTCCAGGTATTCCTCAGAATTTCTTACAGTTGTTCTTTACAGCAAGTAACCATACTGAAGAGTTGATGGTTGAACTAGAAGAAGCTCGGGTCAATATAGAAGCTGTGAACCGGATGCTTGAAATTGCAACAAATGATATGGAAGCACTTGAAGAAGAAACATATAATATTGTTCAATATGCAACGTTGACAGAACAATTGCTACAGTATTCGAACCGTTATCGCTCATTTGATGAACGAATTCAAGAAGCTTTTAATGAATCATTAGAAATTTTTGAAAAAGAATTTGATTATCATGCTTCATTTGATAAGATTTCATAAGCTTTGGAAGTTGCAGAACCAGGTGTAACCAACCGTTTTGTCACTTCATACGAAAAAAACACGTGAGACGATTCGTTTCTAACATAATAAAAAAGATTTGGTT